>Ga0214921_10005611_pt1 | contig 17646 bp, 17 predicted proteins | sample LL1505_MetaG_FD_177992 | JGI IMG/M metagenome (GOLD analysis project Ga0214921, IMG submission 177992) | Freshwater microbial communities from Lake Lanier, Atlanta, Georgia, United States - LL-1505 | ecosystem: Environmental > Aquatic > Freshwater > Lake | place: USA: Georgia | collected...
CAAAAAGAAGAACCTGTTAAACAAAAAGAAGAACCTGTTAAACAAAAAGAAGAACCTGTTAAACAAAAAGAAGAACCTGTTAAACAAAAAGAAGAACCTGTTAAACAAAAAGAAGAACCTGTTAAACAAAAAGAAGAACCTGTTAAACCAATACAAAAGCCTATTAAAATAAATAGTATTAATGAACTTAATGCAGTGAATAAACCAAAACTTATTAAAAAAATAGTTAATGATAAAAAACAAGATCTTAATGATAAAAAACAAGATGTTAAATTTAAACAAACAAAAAAAGTAAATGAATTTATAGAAAAAATAAAGAATAAAGAAAAAATATTTATTGATTTAAGTTATGATAGATTAAATCATGAATTAGAAAAAAAATTTAAAAAAATAATTTCACTATCACCAATTCAAAATACAAAAGAAAATATTATTTTTTGTAATGAAAAAATTGTTCAAATAAAAAATAACAAGAATCAAATAACACTAAAAGAACTTTTATTTAATAATATTTATAAATATAATGAAAAAATAGCAGGTATTTATTGTAATATGGATGGTGATGAAGAAGAAATAATAGAAGATTTACTACATAATTCTTTTATAAATAAAATACCCATTTTATTAAAATTAAATTTTGATATAAAAAGATACAATTATTTAACAAATTATTTTATTATAAATGAACAAATACAAGAAAATAATTATATAATATTAAATCCAAAACAAAATTCTGATTTGCAAATGGTAAAAAAAAATATGACAGTTTTGATTATTGGATATAATCAATATACATATATAAGTAAAATGGTATCACAAATTGAAAAATATACAAATGATATTGTTGTTGTTGATAATAATAGTACATATGAACCTTTACTTAATTACTATTCAACCTACAAATATAGTTTACTTAAAATGGATAAAAATTATGGTCATAAAGTTTATGAAGAGGAATTTTTAAAAGGAATATTTGGTAATTTATTTATAATTACTGATCCAGATCTTGAATTTAATAAAAAACTCCCAAATAATTTTATTGAAAGTTTAATTAAAATTTCAAATCATTATAAAGCAGGAAGGGTAGGATTTGCAATAGAAATATCATCACCCAATATAAGACCAGAACTAACATATGCAGGTATGCCATTAAAACTTTGGGAAGGACGTTTTTGGCAAGCAAAAATACAAGATAATAATTTTGAACTTTATAATGCTCCAATTGATACAACATTTTGTTTATTAAATACAAAATATAATTATAATGGATTAACTATACGTGTAGGTGGAAATTTTATTTGTAAACATCTACCATGGTATATAGATTATCATAAAGAGTTACTCGAAGATGAATATACAAAATATTTAGAAAATAATATTTCAACAAATTTTTGGGAAGATAAATTCAAGTTAAACAAGCAAAATAAGACTGATAATTTAAATTGGATAACAAATAAAGTAAAAACAAATGAAATATTAATATTAGGTAATAATGATTTGGATGATACAATAACTACAAAATTTAAGGAAATTTATGTAGAAAATAAAAATACAAAAATAAAAGAGATATTATTTAATCTTTATAATAAAAAAAATACATTGAATTTAAGCTTAATTTATTGTAATTATGATGGAAAAGAGGAAGAAATATTTGAAGATTTATTATACATTTGTTATATAAATAATATAAAATTATTGATAAAATTTAATTTTAAAAATTGGAAAGATAAAACATTTTCAAGATTTAACTTTTTATGTAAATATACAATTTATGAAAATAATGAAATATATAAATTTGATAGTACAAAATTAGATAGTAATTTATTATTTTTTGAACTTAATAATTCAGTATCAAAAGATATTTACAAAAAAAATATGACAGTAGTAATAATAGGATTTAATCAATATACATATATTAAAAATATGGTTAAACAAATTGAAAAATATACAAATGATATTGTTGTAATAGATAATTGTAGTACATTTCCAGAATTATTAAAATATTATAAAAATGATTATAAATATACTTTATTAAAAATGGATAAAAATTATGGTCATAAAGTCTATGAAAAAACTGTCATAAATTATATAATAGGGGATATTTATATATTAACAGATCCAGATTTAGAATTTAATAAAAATTTACCAGATAATTTTATTGAAGAAATGATTAATATATCAAATTATTTTGAAGCAGAAAAAGTTGGGTTTGCTTTATTAATAGATTCAGATGATATAAGAAATGATGTGACCTCATTTGGTAAATCTATTATTGATTTTGAAAAACAATACTGGATGTGTAAATTTTACTATCCAAAACATGAACTATATAGTGCAGCAATTGATACAACATTTTGTTTAATAAATAGACAAAATAAAGGAGGTCATTATAGAATTGCAGGTGATTATATTTGTAAACATTTACCATGGCATAAAGGATTTGAAAAAAAATTAATAAAGGGTGAATATGAATTTTATAAAAAAAATAATATGTCTACTAATTATTGGAAATAATAAGAAGAAAATTATTATTTAAATATATTAACTAGTAAATTACAAAAAATTAATGCAAATAAAATAACTAAAAACAATAAAATAGTATCTTTATTATCAACAATTATGTTATCAAATTTTTCAATAATATTAGATCTAAATCTTTTACGCATTTTCATTCTACATATTTTGCATGTTTCTAAATGATCTAAAAAATCATCACAAATAAATACATTATGATAATTATTTGTTTTGGTTACTGGTTTTTCTTCTGGTTTTTGATTTTTTTCGTTTTTAATTTCAGTTTCTTTATTTATTTCATCAAATAAATTATTATTAAAATCAAAATTAAAATTATTTTCATAATTAAAATCATTAAAATATTCTTGATCGTCAATTTTAATTGTATGTTGAACATCATTATCCGCTGAAAAATTTTCTATAGTTTTTTTTTTCATTTTAAATTGATCTGTTAAACTATCAGAATTTTTCCATGCATCTTCGATAGAACAATAATTCATAAAAGCACTATTAAGTTACAATAGATTAAAAATTTTAATTAAATTTAAATAAAAAAATCTAATTTAAATATATATGAATACTAATATTGATAATAATCAGATATATTTTATTTTAATATGTACATTTATCTACACATATTTATATATTTCATTTGATATTCCAGAATTTATAGTAAATATTTATAAAAATCCTATTTTTAAAATATGTTTTTTACTTGGGTTATATTTTTTTGGTTATAATAATGTTTTATTAACATTTTTTTTAGCTGTAAATTATATTGGTTTAGGACTTAAAATACAAAATCAAGAATTATTAAAGTAATTTCTTTTATTATAATGCGTTGAATTAAAGAAAAGAATATTAATAAATATAATATGAGTTCTGACACGTCATCTGAAAATAATATTAATTATCATGATACAAATGGGAAAAAAATTACAAGTGAAATAAAACCAACTAAAAAAGAATCAACTGAAACTGATTTTTATTTTGATATGGTAGCAAATAAAGAAAAAATTGTTGTAAAAACACCTGAACAATCTGAGTCAAGTGATATTAAAATATCAAGTTCTTCATCAAATTCTTCAAAAAGTAGTAAAACAAGTAATTCTAAATCAAGTAGTTCAAAATCATCCATTAAAAAACCAAATGTAGAAACATTTAATTTTGGTCAACAAGAAAAGTCCCCTGAAATTCCCCAATTTAATATACCTAATAACAATAATATTACAACAAATATCAGTTCAATACCTATAATTGGAAAAACTTTACCTGTCATGGAACCAACTATTAATGTAGCTACATTATCGCCACAAGAAATTAGAATAAAAAAAATTGAGTTATTAAGAAGATTAAGTGAAATTAAAACAAAAGGTTATAATTTAACCAAAGATTATGATTTTAATTCTTCAATTGAAGAAATGGAATATGAATATGATTTATTAAAAAGTTTTGCAGACAAAAGAAATGGTGTTAAACTTTATAGAAGTTTAATTTTAAATGGTATATCTTTAGCAGAAATGGGTAATAAATATTATGATCCCTTTTCATTTAAACTTGATGGGTGGTCAGAACATATGAGTGTTGAAATTGATGGTTGGGATGATGTTCTTGAAGAATTATATGAAAAATATAAAACATCAGGCGGTGGATGGCCTCCTGAACTCAAATTAGCATTATTAATTGTAGGTTCTGGTGCTGGTTATCATTTTACAAAAGCAAATTTAGGAGGATTACCGCCAGGTATGGGTGCTGGTTCTGTTCTTGGAAATATGATGTCAAATAAACAAAAACCAAGTCAATTTATGTCAGCTCAAGAAATTAATTTAGAACAACAAAAAAAAATAATGAAAGAAAGAGATAATATCTTAAAACAAAAACAAAAAGATACTTTAATGAAAAATATAAACTCAAATAATGATATATCACAAGAAGCTTTCAATTTAGGTAACTTATTCAATAATATGCAACCATCAGTCAATAATATGCAACCATCAGTCAATAATATGCAACCATCAGTCAATAATATGCAACCATCAGTCAATAATATGCAACCATCAGTCAATAATATGCAACCATCAGTAAATAATATGCAATATCCAAATAATAATAATTCACAACAAGTCTTTGCTATGAATGGTCAATTTACAATTCCTTCATTTGCAAGTAAAGGAAATGGAAGAGATATACCTGATATAAGAGCTCCTGATAATGTAGCTGAAATTTTATCAAGAATAAAAAACATTCAAGCATCAGCTAATATAAATTCTACAGAAACACAAGAAGAAAATACCTCTAATAATGAAAGATTATTATCTGATGCTACTATTAGTACTAATGATGCAATGAAAAAAAGAGGAAGAAAACCGTCAAAACCACCATTAATAACAGTAAATACATAATCTAATAACAGTAAATACATAATCTAATAACAGTAAATACATAATCTAATAACAATAAATATATAATCTAATAATTATCTTTAAATAATTTAATAATGATTTTAAAGAAATGATTATAATTTTAATAAGGAATGTCAGATCAAACACAAATAAAAATACTCAAAAAAAGAGGGAGAAAACCCAAAAATAAATCAGCTGAACCAATAATAATTAAAGAAGAAACACTTGACTCTGAAAAAGAGATTATAATAACATATTTACCAATAAATATTAATGATATTGATGTACAATCAGAAAATAATGAAAAATATAATGATATCTTTATTAAATCAGAATCGTATTTTTCAGATACAAATACACCAAACCAAACAAAATTAGAAGAAAAAAAAAAATCTACATATCAAATATCTAGTTCATCTGAATCAGAATATAAATCAACAAGTATTAATAATAATTTTAATAAAATAAATGTTTATAATATTGAATTTAATGAAAATACAAAATGTTGGTGGTGTAAACATAGATTTACTACACCCAGATTAACTTTACCAGAACAACATCATAATGATACATTTTTTTGTACAGGAAATTATTGTTCATGGGAATGTATGAAAGCTTATAACATAGATACCAATGATAATACTGTTTGGAAAAGAGAATCATTAATTAATTTAATGCATTATTTAACATATGGTATATTTAAAGAAATCAAACCAGCTTCTTCTTGGTTAACATTAAAAGATTTTGGTGGGAATCTTACTATTTTAGAATTTAGAAAAAATTTTGAATTAGTAGGTAGTGATTTTTTAGTGTTACACCCACCTTTAATTTCAAGACAAATGCAAATTGAAGAATCTTATAAAAAAGCTCCAGTATCAGGTGTTATTGTAAACAAACTTGATAAACTTTTATTTGAAAGTACAAATAATTTAACATTACGAAGAAATAAACCAATTGAAACATCACAAATAAATTTAGAAAAATCAATGGGTCTAAAAAGATTTATAAAATAAAAATATTTTTTATAATTTAATATATAATGTATAAAAATATTTCAGATTTTAACAATGTAAGTGATTATTTACCATTATTTAATGGGGTTTTAATCACCGATTTAATTGTAATTCTTTTACTAAATTTATCATTTATTCAATCAAAAGTATTAAAAAAATGGTATAATGATTACAATTTATCTGCTGTAATTGCAGATGTTTTAATAATTTTAATTGGATTAATTATAACAAGAAAAATTTATTTTAGTATTTTTAAAGAATTTGATTTAATAAAATTTATAATTCTATCAGTTATTGTTCAAATTACTCATGATATATTATTTTATTTATTTTTTAGTTTTGTTCCTAAAGGTTCAAATAGAATGTTAGATACATTTAAAGAATATGCAAATGAAGCTTCATATAAAGCAATAATAGCGGATAGTTGTATGATGATTTCATCATGTTTAATATCAACATATCTTGTAAATCAAAATTTAAATATAAATATTATAATAACAATCATTGCAATGTATCTATTACCTTACTTTATTTATAATTGAACTTTACCAACATATTCAATTTTAGAAAAGATTTTATTTTGACTAGCTAATTCTTGTAAGGAATTAATAAATTCTTGGTGATCTTCAACAGATGAATCATTTATATAACTTTCCAAAAAATAAAAAGGTGTAGAATCATATTTAAAAGTAAAATTCCAGCTTTGATTAGATATAAAATCAGATAATAATGTCTTTGTTTTATCTATTCCATTAATAGAAATCAATCCAATTTTACTAGTTATTTTTTGATTAGTATTAATCATATTTTCATCAATACTAGATAAAATATCATTATAATTTTCATAATATTTTTGTAATAATTCTAAAACATATTCATTTTTATTTTCAAGAAAAAACTCTAACAAATTATCAATATTTTCTTCTTTTCTTAATTTGTCAATGGGATAAATAATATTTGTCCAAAAATTATTAAAATTTAATTTTTGTTTGTAACAAATTTTTTTTATTAATGATATTAATATTTTATTATCATTAAATGGTTTTAATCTTTCTTTAAGATCAATTTCATTATTATTATATGCAGTACTAACTTGAACAATATTATTACCTTCAATAACATCTTCAATTGTTGCTAAAATTGTTTTATTTAATGGAACTATTTTATTCCAGCTATAAACTTTTTTCTTTTTTGTTGCATTATTATAAGACATTATTGCATCATAATCATATTCTAATAAGTTACCTTCAAAATGTGTGTCATTTTTTTTTGTAAATTTTATTAATACTACTTCATTAATTTCTGGTACAGAATTGTGATATATTTGAAAAAAATCAGTCATAAAGTAAATGGTATACACTGTTTAAATATTTTTTAATCAATTTTTTACCAATTCAATCATTATTTCTGATATTATAATTGTTAACATAATAACTAATAACCATCGTGGTAAAAGATAAATAATAATAGACATAAAAAATGTAACTTTTATAGTATTATATAATATATTATTAATTTTTTCTAGTGAATTCATCATAATTAGTAAAAAATAGCATTAAAATAATTTTTTTCAATTTTTATTGATATGATATGATTATATCTGCCAATAAAAATTTTAACATAAAAATAGATAACCATTGTGGTAAAAATTTAATAAATATTGATATTAAAAACCATATAATAATATAGTTTAAAAAATAATAAATATTTAAATATTTTATGCAAGTTTGTTCATTTGTATAATTATTAATTTGGCATTCATATGTTAAATTTTTATTTTTACAAATTATTTTTTTATCTGATAAATTGAAACAATTATATTCTGTTGTTTTTTCATAACATTTATATATACTATCTTGTTTATTTTCACATACTAATTCTGAAGATATTAGTATTAGTAATGAAATAAAAATAATTATTTTTAAATAATAAACCATAATAAGAAATATCTAGATTAATTGATTTAAAAATCAATTTTTTAAATTTCAACATCCTTTGTAAAATAATAAGCACCTTGTAAGAAAGCATCACATAAATCATCTTTTTTCTTGTGACTTTCTAGTACTTTAAGCCACTCTGGTAAATGACTAATTAGTTCTTTACAATATTTTATACCTAACTCCTTTGTTAATTTATAGGCTTTTGATTCATCAGTTGCTTTTAAGGCAATAAGTTTTTTACTTTCACCTTCAGTAACAACTTTTAATTTGTTTGATGGTGACATAAATTTAACTTTTGTAATTGATGATTTTGTTCTTTCCTTATCAATAATTCCACGAATCATATAAAAACTGTATAAAAATGTACTTATTGTTTTCATTCTTGGATTTTTTAAAGAAGGTTGATTTTCAATTAAAACAGTATTTGCTTTTAATAATTCTTTTTTAGAATCTAATACTTCAATTAATTTTTTTAAAGTTAAATCAAAATCAAGGTCTTTAATACTTTTGTTTTTATATGGTTTAACTTTATATGCTGTTTGTAAAACTTTATAATAACTTTTAGAATGAGTAGTGCAATAATGATTATTATCATATTTTAAACTAGATTTTTTACCACAATATTTATTTTTAACTAAATGAGTACATGTTTGTGTTTTATCTTCACAAAATAATTCTTCATATGACTTTAATGTTTCACACTTTTTGGAATGAACTTTACAGTAATATTTTCCATTGTGAGTAAATGATGCTTTTAAACCACAATAACATTTTGTATAATCTCTATCGGTTAAGTCAATATTTCCCCATTCTAAAATTTTCCAGTTATTATTTTCTTTTGTAAATAAACAATAAGCTAAATGAATAATACCAACATCAAATGATAATATTATATCATTCATATATTTAATTAATACTATATTATTGTTTTATATTGATTTAATATAATTTAAAGAAAATTATTTAGATATTCATAATAAATAATTACTATTTCTTTATTAATCAATAACAAAATTATTTTTAAACATTTCTATATAATTTTTATATTCAGTAATTTCATTAATTTCATGTTTATTAACAAGATAACAATTTGAAAAATATTTTTCTTCCTTAAAAAATTTATGTATATTATCTTCTTCCTCTTCACTTGGATAATCATAAGATGTTTCATTATAACAAATTAATTTTTTTGGTTCATCAAAAAAATCAAGTAATTTTAAATCTGGAAAATAACCAGAAATAATTAATGCATCTGCACTCATTAAATCAAAACATACCATTTTATTTTGATTTAATGTTATATTTGTTGAAATATAATATTTAATATATTGTTTTGTTTTATAGTTATAAAATAGTAATAATGTTGGATTTAAATAGTTTGGTCTTTTTTTTATTAAACCATAAAATATTCTTTGACCTAAATTTAAATATTCTTTTTCAAAATTCTTATCTAATTCAAATGTTTCAATTAATTGAAAATCTAAGATTTTTAACTTTTGATTTAATTCTGAATAAAAATTTTTTCTATAAAAGTGTTTATTAAATTTAAGATAATCACCAAATTCTGATCTTGGTAATGTATCAATAAAAACAAACTCTTTTATTTTTGAAAAACTTAACACTGGTTCAACATGTAAACCAGTTCCAATATATAATGCTTTATTAATAGTATTCATTAATATTTATCAATACTATAAAATATCATATATTCAATTTTTATTAAAGAAAATTGAAATAATAATATTAAATATTACAAAAATAATATCTATGTCAAATCATCAGGGGAAATTAGAATTATTTATTGGACCAATGTTTTCAGGAAAATCAACTGAGCTAATTAAAAATGTTAGATTACATAAAATTATAAACAAAAAAGTATTAGTAATAAAACCACAAATTGATATAAGGTATGATAATAATAGAATTGTTTCTCATGCAGGAGAAAAAGAAAATTGTATAACTACAGATGATTTGGAAAAAATAACTGATGAAAATATTATATTACATGATGTAATTGTAATAGATGAAGGTCAATTTTTTAAATCATTAAAAAAATCTTGTTTATTATGGGTTGAAAAATATAATAAACATGTTATTGTTGGTGGCTTAGATGGTGATTTTCTAAGAAATCCAATGGGTGAAATATTAGATTTAATACCCTATGCTGATAAATATAAAAAATTATGTGCATTATGTAAAATTTGTAATGATGGTACTAAAGCAATATTTTCAAAACGATTAGTTAATCATAATAATGGTCAAGTATTAATAGGTGGTTCTGAATCATATATTTCTGTATGTAGATATCATTATTTAAACTAATTTTTTCTTATAAATCTTATGCCTTTTATAATTGTTTTTCTTTTTGGTTTGTTTATTCTAACAATATTAACATTTAAATCATTTAGAGGTGAATAAGCAATCGGTAATATGTCCATAATAAATTATTTTAGATAAAAAATTATTTATATACTAAAATTTATGTTTTCTGATAAAAAGTGAAAAATATACTTAAAAAGATGTTTGTTTAAATATTTGATGAGTAAAGTAAATTGGAACGATTTTAAATATATAAAAATAATTGATTATGAGAAAGATGAAATTAAAAATTTACCAGATGGTTTAACTATATCTACTATGTGTGCATCTGCTAAATTAAATTCACTGATTAATACAGTTAATATTGAAAAATATTTACAGCTTGATCAGGATGATATTGTATGTGTAAAATTAAATAATGATAATCAAAGAACATTAATTCAAACCAAAACAAAAAATAAGAGATTAAAAAAAAAAGAGAAAAAAGATTTTCACTTTTTTAATCAAATAACAGTTGTTGTACGTGTATTTCAAGGACCTGTAACAAATTGGGAAGAAGAACCAAAAATAAATTTAAAATTATTTAAAAATGGTAGTATTCAAATGTCAGGTTGTAAATCCTTAGAATATGTTAATATTGTATTAAATAAATTACTTGTTAAAATAAAACAAATAAAAGCAAAAATAGAAGAGAATAAAATTCATGAAATAAAATTTGTAGAAAATCATTTAGATTTAGCTATAATAAGTTATAAAATTGATATGATAAATTCAAACTATAAAGTTAACATGCAAATTGATAGAATAAAATTTTATAATTTATTATTAAAAAAGAAAATTAAATGTTCTTTTGAACCATGTATAAGAGCATGTGTAATCATTAAATATACACCAACTGAAAATAATGATGAAGAAAAAGAAATATCAGTTTTTGTTTTCCAAAAAGGAAATATAATAATTACAGGTGCAAGAACAAAAAATCATATTATTTCAGCATCTAAATATATTAATAATATTTTACTTACACATCACGATGAAATAAGTAAAAAAGATGATAAAGAAGAAGAAGACTTAATTTTAAAACTACATAATGCTGTTCTTAAAGAAAACTCAATCACAATATAAAATATTTTTTTAATAATAATAATAAAATATTTTAAAATTTATAATTTTTTTGATGATATATATCATTTACTAATGGATTATCATTTAATGTATCAATAAATATTGGATCCATTCTATACTCATTTGTATCATTTATATTTGTTTTTCTGTCAGTATGAACTTTGGCAAAAGGCGTAATATTATTATCTAAGGTCATTTTTGGTATTGAGACATATCCAAATAATTGTCTTTTATCATTGAACCTAACTGTTTCAGCATTTATATTACCACGTATTTGGTCTGATTTAGCATTAGCTGGTCTATTAAAGTTTGCAGTAATTTCTCTTCTGTCATCTATTACCATATTTCTTTCAGCTTGTTCAGATTTTGGTAATTTTACATTTGTATTTGCATTACCAATATAATCATTATGTATTGTTGTTTCTTTTAGTGTATCTCTTGCTTCATTATCGTTATCTAATACATAAGTACTTTTATTTAAATCACTTATATGTGATATGCCTTCATGTAATACTGTTTCTTTAATTGTAGTTCTAGCTTCTTCATCATTCTTTGAATAAACTGTACTAATTTGTGAACTAATATTTTTTACAGGTGTTGTATAAACTGTTGTTTGTTTTACTGTTGTTTTAATATCATCGGTAATATTTGAATATGTTCCTTTAATTTCATGTACTGTACCACCAATATATTTTTTGTCAATAGTTGTTTGTTTAATTGTTTCTTTAGCATTATCATTTAAATTGGTATATACACCTTTAACATCATTTGTTGTATTACCAAGATAATCATTATTAATTGTTGATTGTTTGATTGTTTCTTTAGCATTATCTTCTAAATTACTATATGTACCTTTAACATCAGTAGTAGTGTTTGCAATATGATTGTTATTTATTGTTGATTGTTTAATAGTTTCTTTAGCAATATCTTCTAAATTACTATATGTACCTTTAACATCAGTTGTTGTATTACTTATGTAATCGTTGTTAATTGTTGATTGTCTAATTGTTTCTTTAGCAATATCATCTAAATTACTATATGTACCTTTAACATCCTTAGTAGTATTACCAATATAGTTCTTATTGATTGTTGATTGTCTAATTGTTTCTTTAGCAATATCATCTAAATTGCTATAGGTGCCTTTAACATCAGTTGTTGTATTACTTATATAATTATTATTTATTGTAGTTTGTTTAATTGTTTTTTTAGCATTATCATCTAAATTACTATATGTGCCTTTAACATCAGTTGTTGTATTACTTATATAGTCATTATTTATTGTAGTTTGTTTAATAGTTTCCTTAGCAATATCATTATTTTTAACATGTCCTTTATATTCTATTGGTGTAATATTTGTATTAGTAACTTTAATTACAGTTGTTTGTTTTTGTGTAGGTTTAGCTTCATCAGTTAATTGAATATGAGAATTTTGATAAACAGAAGAAATATTTGAAACTAAAGGTTTATCAATAATTGTTTCTTTTGTAGTTTTTTTTGCTTCATCATTTAAATTAGAATATATATATTGTTTAATTGAAGAAATATTAGCAATATCTTTTTTATTTATTGTAGTTTCTTTTGTAGTTTTTTTGGCTAGATCTGTATATGTAAGATGTGATTGTTGAAATGTTGAATTAATATTTGAAACGAATGGTTTATCTATTGTAGTTTCTTTTGTAGTTTTTTTTGTTGAATCAGTATATGTAACATGAGCTTGTTGAAAACTTGAATTTACATTAGAAACTAACGGTTTGTTGATAGTAGTTTGTCTTACTGTATCTTTTGCTTTATCAGTATATATAACATGACCTTGCTGAAATGTTGAATTTACATTAGAAACTAATGGTTTGTTTATAGTAGTTTGTCTTACTGTTTCTTTAGCTTCATCCGTATATTTTACATGTCCCTGTTGAAAAGTTGAATTAATATTAGAAACTAATGGTTTATTAATATTTTGCTCTTTTAACGTTATTTTAGCAATATCGCCTCTGTCAATATAATAAGATGCATGATTATTATTTGTAATACCAGAAGCTCGTAAGTCTTTTGAGGTAGTATCTCTTTCATTTTCATAAGTTGTATAACTATCAATATTTGTCATAACTGGTCTAACATTAACTGCATTTACAGCATGTGTATTGTCATTTTCATAGTTTTCACGTTTGCTTTCAGTAAAATAATGTGATCTTGCATCAGGTTTATTACCTTGAACAGAATCATTTGCAGGACCAGTATAAAAAAACTCATCTTCTCCTCTTTGACTTTCGGCATTACATTGACCTCTAATTGTCATACCATTAGTTACTCCAGCATTTTGAACAAGATCTGTACCTTTAATTTCTCTATAACTTGGTAATTTATATTTTGTAATATTAGGATCAATACCACGCATATCACCTTTTTTAATTGTTTCTAAAGGTTTATTGATATAAGTAACTTTTTGATTGATTTCACTTCTTAATTCATCAATATTTCTTGGTAAAACTCTCGAAACACCATATGGTGCTGCATTTTTATCTCCTATACCAGGTAATACTTTAATACCTGTTTGAAAAGGTAAATTACCAAAATTATTTTTAGAACTAGCTAAATATCTATTTGAAAGTTCTTCAGTAAATACTGGCATACCATTTGTATAAGTTAAATCGCGGAATGGTTCAAAAAAACATTCAGTTTCTTTTTTATGTTTCCAAAATGGATTATTACCTGTATGTTTTTGATATTTCATATTTGCATTTTTATAATTAGAAGAAAGATCTCTTCTTTTTGTAAATGGTACCATGTTATTATGAGTAAAATCTTCCATACTTACAACACCATAATGCATATCTTTATCTTGAAAATTTGAATAACCATTTTTAAAATCAAGCTCTCTTTGTAAACTAAAATCATAACCACTCTTTTTTTTATTAGCTTCATTAATACATGATGGTCCACCAATATCATCAAATTTTAAACTATCAAATTGTTGATAAAATTCAGGTGTTTGAGATAGATTTTTTGCTTGCATTCTATCTATTTGATGAATATTATTTTCTAAATTTGTAACATAATAATTATCTAATTCATTATTATTTTTATTATTAGTTGGTACATCTGAATAATTATTTCCTATATAACCTAATGTGCCTAATAATAAACCTTCCATATTATTATTAGTTACATTTTAAAATATTTTATTTCTAGATATATTTTTGTAATTACAACAAAAACATTCTTAAATTTATTAAAGTCACTACAATCATTAATCGTTTTTAAATAGTATTTTTACACATATTGTAGGTTGATGGTAAACTTAATTCATTTGGAATATCACCACCTTTAGGTAATATAGTAGTTTGATCAATTGGATTTGCTAATTTTGGAACAAATGTATCTTTAATTCTTAATCTAGAGTTTAAACCAATTCTATCTTCTTCAATTTCACATTGAGGATTTACATATAAAAATGGATTATAATGATATGATGTTGTATCCATAGATCTAAATGCTTCTAAAGGATATGTAAATCTTGTGTCTTCTGATACTAATAAATCAGAACATGATGGCTTAACTAGATTAACTTTAATATTTAAATAAGAATCATTTTTACCTAAATGATTATCATCAACTAATTTATTTACTCTATTTGTTAAATGTGATTCAACTTCGGTCATTGCAGACCATTCAGTGTCACAATCACTTTTACCAGCGGTATAAACATCTGATTTAGCATTTTTTGGTCCATCATATGAAAAACATTTTGAACAATTTTCATTATATCCTTTAAATAATCTATAATCACCTGGTCCAACTGATCTATTTAATTTTAAATCATAAGCAGCGTTATCATATTGTATTCTACTGAATGACATCTATATATTAACATAAGAAAAATTCTATTTATTAAATAAAATATTTTATTTAATAAATAATTTAAATATTTTTAATTTTATTAAGTTTTAAATTTATTTTTTTAAAACAGGGCAACTATTTTGACCATAAAAAGATAAATCTTTTAATCCATTTGTTGTAGGTTTAACTAAATTATTAGGTGTTAAACTATAAATTGATTGACATGTAATTGCTGGAGTAAATTCAGCAACAGTATTAGAATTTTTAGGAAATTTTTCACCAACACATTTAGAACTAGTTCTTACTTGACCTTTTAAATCACTTTCTACATCAGCTCTAATTCCAAAGTCTAACTCATTTGGATATAAACCTTCAACGCATTGTTCACACGATTCAAATTTTCCTCTATATAAATTATAATCTAAGGGATCAGTACTTTGTTGTAATGTTTTAGCATAAGCGCATGAATCATAAGGTAAACGATTAAAACTCATTTTTTATATATTATATATTAGAAAAAAAAACAAATTTATACTTTTATTTTTGTCATCCACTGAGAAATAATTGTACCCAAATAATCTTCTGGTATTATTTCTGTTTTAATATATTTTTCCCAAATTTCATCAACTATATTTTTTTTTATTTCATTTATATCAATTATTTTTTTATTTTTTAAATTTTTTATTATAATATATTTTAATTCTAAACTTAAAATCCAATCAATCTCTAAATTAAAAGGATAAGATAAAAATGGTGTTAAATTTGTTAATAATATTTCTAATTTATTGTGAGGACAACCTAATTTATTTTTTAATTCATATTTAATTTCTTCTTCAACAATATTTAGATATGTTTCTGCAGATGATTCATCTATTTTATTCATTATAAATTCAATATTATTTAATAATTCTTTTATTGTTATATCATTTAAACCAATTAATTCATTTATATCAAGATATTTTTTTATTTCATTGATTTTTATGTTAATATTTTTTTTTTCAATATATTCGATTGGTTGTCTTAATTCTATTATAATTTTACATATATTTGATATATCTATTGAATCATTTAAATTACAATTTTTAACTGGACTATTTCTAAAATATAAATGTTTTTTCATATTTGCTCCATTATTTATTAAAAAATTTATTATATTTTGATCATGTTCTAAACATGCATATTCTAATAAACTATTCCCAAAACCATTTGGTGTATCTATTCTTGCACCTAGTTTTAAACAATATTTTAAAAATTGTGTATCACCAAATTTTATTGCATGATGTAATAATGTTTGATTTTTATATAATTTTTTAAAATTAATTTCATTTATATTATATTTTTTTATTTCATTTAAATCTCCTTTTTCAATAGATTTAAACAATTTTATATAATCAACATTTTTACTTTCATTTGGAATTTCAGTTTCTATATTATATTCTAAATATAAATTTAATAATTTACATGATTCATTTTCTGTCTCGTTTAACATATTTGAATATTTTTTAATATCTTTTTGTGGTTGTTTCTTTATTTTATCTAATAATATTAAACTTGATTTTATATATTCACATGCTTTTTCTTTATCTATATTAAATGTATTTTTACCTATTAAATATGTTTTATAGTACTTTTTTAGTAATTTTTCTACATCCGGTTCCATAATATTTTATATTATAAAAATTATTAATTGTAAACACAATATTTTATTTATTTATTTCAGAATTTTTATTATTATTGAAGTATAATAATAAATTATTCACTATAATCAATTGGTGGAATATTACTAGATTCTAAACTACTAAATTCTAAACTAGAATAATTTATTGGTGGAATATTACTAGATTCTAAACTACTAGAATAATTTATTGGTGCTAAACTACTAGATTCTAAACTACTAGAATAATTTATTGGTGCTAAACTACTAGATTCTAAACTACTAGAATAATTTATTGGTGGAATATTACTAGATTCTAAACTACTAGAATAATTTATTGGTGCAAAACTACTAGATTCTAAACTACTAGAATAATTTATTGGTGGAATATTACTAGATTCTAAACTACTAGAATAATTTATTGGTGCTAAACTACTAGATTCTAAACTACTAGAATAATTTATTGGTGGAATATTACTAGATTCTAAACTACTAGAATAATTTATTGGTGCTAAACTACTAGATTCTAAACTACTAGAATAATTTATTGGTGGAATATTACTAGATTCTAAACTACTAGAATAATTTATTGGTGCTAAACTACTAGATTCTAAACTACTAGAATAATTAATTGGTGCTAAAGTACTAGATTCTAAACTAGAATAATTAATTGGTGCTAAAGTACTAGATTCTAAACTAGAATAATTAATTGGTGGAATATTACTAGATTCTAAACTAGAATAATTAATTGGTGGAATATTACTAGATTCTAAACTAGAATAATTAATTGGTGGAATATTACTAGATTCTAAACTAGAATAATTAATTGGTGGAATATTACTAGA
>Ga0214921_10005612_pt1 | contig 17642 bp, 18 predicted proteins | sample LL1505_MetaG_FD_177992 | JGI IMG/M metagenome (GOLD analysis project Ga0214921, IMG submission 177992) | Freshwater microbial communities from Lake Lanier, Atlanta, Georgia, United States - LL-1505 | ecosystem: Environmental > Aquatic > Freshwater > Lake | place: USA: Georgia | collected...
GGTGAGCCTTGCAACAGTTGGCCGATAGGCTGGGCAAGGGGGCAATAGGCGTTAAAACCTAAAGCTTCCAGGCTGCAAGGGAAAACATATGGGCTGGCGTCACATCGGGCATCTTGGTGTGGTGCGAGAAAATAGGATGCTGGTTGAATCAATAGCGTGTCGCTGCGCGATTGGTTTGACGAGACTCAAATCAGACGACTACACATGTAGAACTGTACGAAAATGGCTTGTGGACGCGGGTTCAATTCCCGCCAGCTCCACCAGATGCAAAAACAAAGGCCGCTAAGTGTTAACACTTAGCGGCTTTTTTCTGATTAAGATGATCAGATTGACCCTCATTCAACCGTATTTCAACTCAAGCAAATCAACCATGTCCAACGCACAAGTCTTCACACCAGGTAACTACCGTTTCGTTCCCGGCGTTTTTCAATACTCAGCAGGTGTTGCAGCCGAGCCTGGGTTTCGGATCGAGCGAGTTCGCTTTATGAAGTTTGTTTCGCTTGCAGAGGGGTTTCGCCTCATTGAGCAGGTTCTCAAAGCAGCAGGCAGGCCCCTCACGGCCTTGTGCGCCTGCGAATTGCGCTCGCCCCGACCCTTCGATGAAGCGGGCTTCGAAGCATTCAACAAAGAATATGTTGGCACGCTGGCACGTTGGGGTCTGTTTGATGGCCAGACCAACCCAGTGGCAAGGAGCAATGTTTGTCCCGTCATTGATTCGCCAGAGGTGCCTGGTTTTTACGCGTTTTCCTACACAGTGGCCGATGCGTCTGCCGCACCCTCTTTTGTGGTGGCTGGCAGCGGCGAAGCGCCAGAGGGCAAGGGCAACTACAAAGATCACATTGTCAATTTGGGCGATATCTCTTCAGAAGGCTTGCTCAACAAAGCTCGTTTCGTGTTGGGCGAAATGGAAAACCGAATGCGTGTTCTGGGCTTCGGTTGGGCCGACGTTACCGCTTCTCAACTTTACACCGTGCACAACGTCTTCCCTCTGATGGCAGAAGAAATTGGAAAACGTGGCGCCATGCGTGCTGGCTTGACATGGCATTTAAACCGCCCTCCCGTGGTCGATCTTGAGTACGAGATGGATTGCCGTGGTGTGTACTTTGAGAGGGTACTGGCCGTTTAATTTCTGCAAGCACCAAGGAGAAAATAATGAGCAAACCATCCATGAGCGCTCAACTCAGGCAGCTGATTCAACAGCAAGGCCTTTTGCGAATGCCTTGTGTGTACGACGGAATCACAGCTCGTTTAGGACAAGAAGCGGGTTTCCCAGCTCTGGCCACTTCTGGCAATGCCGTAGCGGCCAGCTTGTTGGGCGTACCAGATCTCGGCTTGCTTGGCTTGGCTGAAAACGTTCAGCATGCTGCCCGTTTGGTCAACGTGCTTCATGTTCCCTTAATTTGTGATGCCGATACGGGTTATGGCGGCATCCTCAACTCGGTGCGAACCTTGCGCGAGTTTGAAGCTGCGGGTGTGGCGGGCATCTACCTAGAAGACCAAGTATTTCCCAAGAAGTGTGGACAGCTTCCAAGCGATACAGCCGTGGAGTCCATGGCCGATCAATGCCGAAAAATAGAAGCCCTGGCCAAGGCCAAAGTAAGTTCCGATTTCTATTTGATTGCCCGCACCGATGCCAAATCTGTGAATGGTTTGGACGATGCGGCCCAGCGCGGAAAGCAATACCTAGAAGCAGGTGCCGATGCCGTACTGGTCGTGGGTGCCGATACAGCAGAGGAGCTTGAGCGCGTGGCAGAGGTGGTGCGTGGGCCGCTCATGACGGTGCTGCATGAGCACCCGCCCTCTGGCGATCTGGATGATGCATTCCTTCGCAGCGTGGGCTGTGTGATTGCCATTCATTCGGGCGTACTTCGCTATGCGGTGGTGAAGAAATTGCGCGAAGTTCTGGCTACCATGCGCCAAGATGGATCGACTCGCGCCCTGCGTCACGAAATGTGCAACCTTGAAGAGTACAACAAGGTATTGGGAATAGACGATTGGTTATCACTGGAATCGTAAAAGCCCATGACTTGTTTTTTTAACAAAACAAGGTAGGATCAATTTGGAAAAGCACACAACAGCTTGACAGATTTTTTAATAAAGGACTTTGAAATGCGGAAAATATTTAGCCTCGCTTTGCTTGCAGCTCTGTTCCAATTTGGCAGTGTTTCGGCACAGACCCCGGCCTATCCCGCTAAGCAAGTCCGTTTCATCGTGCCCTTTGGTGCCGGTGGTGGCGTTGATATTTTCAGCCGCACCTTGGCTCAGCGCATGCGCGAGCAGTCTGGTTACACCATCGTTGTAGAAAATATTCCTGGTGCCGACGGCAACATTGGCGCCGACTTGGTTGCCAAAGCACCAGCAGATGGCTACACAGTGCTCATGAGCGCTGTCACCCTGCAAATTATCAACAGCGCTTTGCAGCCCAAGCTGCCCTACGACCTTGTGCGTGATTTCGCGCCCATTAGCTTGGGCACCACCGCCCCCCTATTTTTGGCTGTGCACCATGCGCTGCCTGCCAAAGACTTTAAAGAATTCAGCGCGCTTGCTAAAGCTCGCGCCGGCAAGCTAAGCTATGGCTCATCCGGCACGGGCAGCTCGCTGCACTTGGCTGGCGTGATGCTCGACAAGGCAACCGGCAATGAAACTTTGCACATACCCTACAAGGGCGGCGGTCCTTTGATGCTCGACCTCATTGGTGGCCATATTGACTACGCATGGCAGTTGCTAGGCGTGATGCAGTCTTCAGTTGACTCAGGCAAGGTTCGCTTGCTTGGCGTTGCAGCGCTCAAACGATATCCAAGCATGCCCAATGTTCCAACCATGGCCGAGCAAGGCCTGCCGGGTTTTGAAGCTGAAACCGTGTACGGCATCATGGTGCCTAAAGGCACACCACGCGCCGTTCAAGAAAAGCTCAATGCCGATGTGGTGAAAGCGCTTGAGTCGCCAGATGTCAAAAAGAAGTTCCTTGAGCAGGGCATGGAGTCATTTCCCTCTACGCAAGAAGCGTTCGCAAACTATTTGCAAACAAACATTGCCAAGTACTCAAAGATTGTGAAAGAGTCTGGTATCAAGAAGGACTAACTTCTGAAACAAAGATTTCTTCAAGAGCAGGCTGACGAGGGATAAGTCCCTGCTCAAACGACCAGCGAATTTGAGTTTCAAGCACGCTGCGGTTTGCTTCTAAACCGTAGCGCCAAAAATCCTTGCCCATCAGCGCCTCTGTGGCCTGCGCTTCTGCTGTCATCCAAGGCAGCATGATGGGGAGCGTTTGGTGCACAGCCAATTGGGCCAGCGCATGTTGCTTCGCCTTTTCAAATGCATGCAGAAGTGCTTTTGAAAGCGTGGGGTGAGCCGCAAGCACATCTTTGCGAATGCCCATGATGTGCATCACTGGAAACACCTGGGTGCGCTCATAGTAGTTTTGTTCTACAGTGCGCCAATCTGGAAACAGACGAACCATCGAGCTGTCCTTGCCGAAATGTTCGGGGGGCGAGTAGGCAATTAGAGCATCCAAATTGCCGGCAAGCATTAAGCTGGACAGTGAGCGGCCTTGGATAGCCTGCATGGAAACTCCGTTGGTGGGCCAGTTTTTGCTGTCGATGGTTTGTCGCTCTACGTGGTCAACATCACCAATGAGCCACTCATTGGCTTCTGGGGCAAAGCCATATTCGTCTGTCAGGATGCCGCGAACCACCAAAGAAACTGTATTGGAATATTCACGCGTGCCAATGCGTTTGCCGCGCAAATCGGCTGGCGATTTGATGCCAGCATCTGATCGAAGATAGATGGCCGAATGGCGAAATGAGCGCGACGGAAAGATGGGAAGTGCTATATAGGGGCAAGTGCCACGCGCGCTAGAAATCAAAAAGTTGCTGAACGACAATTCAGTGACTGCAAATGGTGCTGTACTGAAAGCCTCGGCAAAAATAGCTTCCAAATCGCCCGAAACAAATTGAGTGTTAAAACCATCAACTTGAATAGAGCCGTCCAAAAGTGCGGCTGTGCGATCGTAGGCGCCTACAGCAATGTTGATGGGGTCAGTCAAGATGCTGATCCCTTCATCCACTTGATGGGAATATCTTGCTGCAACACGGGTGCAGCGCCGGGCTGAAGTTGCAACTGTGGGTGCTGATCTAACCACACCTTGAGTTGACCGCCTACGCCGCCGTGCCGAATGATGTCTTGAAGAATAAGGGGCATGGGATCGACACTGGCCGATGTTTTCTGGGTGATGTTGCGGATCATGCTGGTTTCCATGTCAACCTCAATCTCATCGCCATCAGCAATTGGAAGGCTCTCGGGGCTCCAGCCCGTGAGCACGGGCAATCCATGGGAAATAGCGCCACGCAAAGACGTGCGGGGCATGGAGCCACACAGCACACCCATGTTCAAAGCTGCCATGGCGATGAATCCCTGAAAGTGGGGCTTGCCACAACAAAAATCTTGGCCAGCCACCACAAAGTCGCCTGGCTTAACGCGGCTGGCAAAGCTGGGATCGATGCCTTCAAAGAGATGTGGAATGAGGACAGCCGGATCGGTAATTCGGCCGATGGCAAACGAAAAGGCCATCACGCCTTCGTCTAGGGGAATTGAGTTACCAAAGACATGGCAACGGCCTGTTTTTTTCAACGATTGAAGCATGGGCAAACTCATTGCGAAAGAGACTGACGGGGATCGGCCAAGCAACCGCTTAGTGCCGAGGCTGCCACTGTGAGTGGGCTACCGAGATAAATTTCGGCTTCTTTGGCACCGAAACGACCGGAGTGGTTGGTGGCAGCTGTAGCAATAGACACCTCACCTGGGCCCAGGGGTGCCATGTTGCCGCCGGCGCATGGGCCGCAGCCAGAAGGCAAAATCATGGCGCCTGCATCGATGAAGACTTGTGAGATTCCCTCGTTGGCCAAACGCTTGGCTGTAGCTGGTGTACCAGGGACCACAAACATTCGCACACCGTCTGCAACGCGCCGGCCTCGCATCATTTCGGCGGCATCTACAAAGTCTTGGTACATGCCTGATCCGCAGGAACCAATGACGGCATGATTGACCGGACGTCCAACGTGGTCGACCACGCTGGCGGCCCTGTCTGGCCCACCAGGCAAAGCCAACTGCGGCTGAATATCGCTAAGGTCGAAATCGATTGTGGCCTCATAGGGGGCATCTGGATCGCTTAGAAAGTCGGGCACACCGTCAACAGAGATGCCCGGCGGGGATCCGTTAAAGAGCACGTTGGCCACACCCATCTCGGTGACAGAATTGCAAAGCGCCACCCGATCGGACAGCTGGAGCCCGGCCAGTCCTGGGCCCCCAAATTCAATCACGCGGTAGTCGTGTTTCAGGTTCCAACGACCTGTGGCAAAGCCGTGGGCCAACATAAATCCAACATCACGTGGATGCGAGCCCTTGGGCAGTTGGCCGTTCAATCGAATGCTGACCGTGTGCGGTACTTCGGTCCAAATGGTGCCTGTGGCCAACACAGAAGTGACTTCAGGTCCCACCGCCATGGCCAACGCACCCACAGCACCAAAGTTGGTGCAGTGCATGTCGTAGCACATGAGAAACATACCGGGGCGAACCAAGCTACTTTCAATGGGAAAGATGTGGCCATGACCGCCGCGCCCTACGTCAAAGAACTGCCCAACATTCCAAGCGTTGGCAATGGATCGAATGTTGCGGCCGCGCTCTACGGCACGTGGCGTGCTGTAAGAGACCTCATGGTCGGTGACAAATACAACCTTCTCAGGCGAGGTAATGCGCCCATAACCCAAGCCGCTCAGTTCTTTGTAGGCGGTTTCGACAAAACCGTCGTGAATGATGAGTAACTCTGGGTTGGGGTAGACCACCTCTCCAGGGGTGACCCAATCTCGATTGCAGGCACGTGCAAACATTTTCTGAGTGGCGGTCATGGCCCGTGCCTTTGGCAGCGAGTCTTTTTGATCAGAAATTCCCATGTGTGTAGTTTCCAACTGAGGTAAGTGCCTTGGTCTTTTTCACCAACAAAAAATCAGTTTAACTGACTCCATTGATCTAGCGCAAATCCACAAAAATTTTAAGCGAGACACTCTGAAAACCGCCACGATGTGTTGGCTTTATTTTTAGACCATGACCCCACAAGCACGCTTTCTTTTTGCATTCCTCTTAACAGCCAACACTGCGTTTGCTGCAAGTCCGCAAGAATTGCTCACAGCCTACGAAGCAAAGTCAGCCAAAGCTGTACCTGCTCGCGGCGAACAATTCTTCAATGCCAAACATGGCAAAGAGTGGAGCTGTGCCTCCTGCCACGATTCGCCTCCCAACCATGACACCAAACACATCGTGACAGGCAAGGTGATTCAAGCGCTCTCCCCCGTCCGCAATTCAGCCAGATTTTCTGACCTGGCCAAAGTGGAAAAGTGGTTCAAAAGAAACTGCAACGATGTGTTGGGTCGTGAATGTGAAGCACAAGAAAAAGCGGATGTGCTTTCTTGGTTAATGACAGTCAAATGAGATCTACATGAAAAACTATCTTTTACTTTCAATGGCTTTGTTGTTAACCATGCCAGCTTTGGCAGACAAGGCGCCTATGCCTGCCGATGCGCCCAAATCTTACGAGGCAGAGTGCGCTGGCTGTCACATGGCCTATCCGCCCGGTTTGCTAAGTCAAAAGAATTGGCAAAACATCATGGGCGGCCTTGGCAAACACTTTGGCACAGATGCCAGCCCAGATGCCAAGTCGAAAACCGAAATTACCAATTGGCTGGTGAAGCATGCCGCATCCAAGTACAAATACTCAGCCTTGGCGCCAGACAACCGAATTAGCAAAAGCGCTTGGTTTATCAAAGAGCACGATGAAGTGCGAGCTGAGGTTTGGAAAAGACCTAGCGTCAAGAGCGCTGCCAACTGCATGGCATGTCACAGAGATGCCGCAACTGGCGGTTTTAATGAAAAAAATCTTCAGGTACCTGCCCAGTGAGAGTGACCACAGAAAAACAGTGGGTCTTGGTTTGGGACTTGCCTGTCAGAGTTTTTCATTGGCTGTTGGTCATTTCATTTGCAGGGGCATGGCTTACCGCTGAAAGTGAAGCGCAGCAAATGCTTCACTACGCATTTGGGTACGCCGCTTGCGCTTTGGTTTTGTTCCGAATAGTTTGGGGCGTGATTGGCACTCGGTATGCTCGATTCACCCAGTTCATCAAAGGCCCTACAGACACTTGGCATCACATCAAGTCGCTTTTATCTGGCAAGGACACGCTTCGATTTAGCAGCAATCTGGGTCACAACCCAGCAGGTGCTTTGGCCATGATATCGCTCATGGTCTTGGTGATGCTCATTGGCATTACGGGCTATTGGATTGTGAAAGATGACTACGGCGATTTTATGAGTGACGCGCATGAAACCATTGCCAACATTGCCTTAGGCGTTGTGATCATTCACGTACTTGCAGCGATCATCATGAGCTACATGCAAAAAGAAAATTTAGTGAAGGCCATGGTGACTGGCAAAAAACAAGGGACGCCTTCGCAAGCCATTCGGGGGCCATTGAATTTGGTGGGCATTTTGTTGGTGTTGGCTTGGGCTTACTTGATGTTTCTGATTTACAGCGGTGCGATGGGGTGGTTAACGCGGTGAAATTTCTTTCGCGCTACGGGCCATATGCAACTTCTTAAAACTATCAATTAAACGGTGGTGTCTGTCTAAACCTTCCAGCTTGATGCTGGTAGGCGTGAGTCCGAAGAACCTCACACTGCCATCCACCGAGCCCAACACCGCATCCATGCGCGCATTGCCAAACATGCGGAGGAAATTGTGCTCATAGTTGGCCATTTCCAGCTCAGGGTCCATGGCCACTTCCAGCGCCACATTCAAAGCTTGATAGAAAAGTTTGCGCTCCGCGGTGTTGTCGTTGTATTGCAAGAACGCACCCACCAAATCTTGGGCGGCGTCTAATTGCTTTAAAACCAAGTTGATCAGCAGCTTCAACTCCAGCACAGTCAGCTGACCCCACTCCGTGTTCTCATCAAACTCAATGCCAATGAGGGTGGCAATGTCGGCGTATTCGTCTAGCTCGTTGTTTTCTAAGCGGTCTAGCAGTGCAGCCAATTGCTTGTTGTTTAAGCGATGCAAATTCAGAATGTCTTCGCGGAACAACAAGGCTTTGTTGGTGTTATCCCAAATCAAATCTTCAACCGGATAAATTTCGGAATAGCCGGGCACCAATATTCGGCAAGCCATGGCGCCCAGTTGGTCGTGCACCGTGGTGTACACCTCTTTGCCCATGCCTTGCAAAATGCCCATCAAGCTGGCAGCCTCGTCGGCATTGGCGGTGGGGCCTTGGCCTGCAAAGTTCCACTCTACAAATTCGTAATCGGGCTTTGCGCTAAAGAAGCGCCAAGACACAATGCCGCTAGAGTCGATGAAGTGCTCTACAAAGTTGTAGGGCTCAGTCACGGCGTTGCTTTCAAAGGTGGGGGGCGGCAGGTCGTTCAAGCCCTCAAAGCTACGGCCTTGCAGGAGTTCTGTGAGGCTGCGTTCCAGCGCTACCTCTAGGCTGGGGTGTGCACCAAAAGACGCAAACACACCGCCGGTGCGGGGGTTCATCAGGGTAACGCACATTACAGGGTACTTGCCACCTAGCGAAGCGTCTTTCACCAACACGGGAAAGCCTTGCGCTTCAAGGCCTTGAATGCCGGCCAGGATGCTTGGGTATTTGGCCAACACTTCGGGGGGCACATCGGGCAAACAAATTTCGCCTTCCAAAATTTCTTTCTTCACGGCGCGCTCAAAAATTTCGGACAAGCACTGCACTTGCGCTTCGACCAGCGTGTTGCCCGCGCTCATGCCGTTGCTGACGAATAAGTTTTCTACCAAGTTGGATGGGAAGTACACCACTTGCTGGTCAGATTGCCTCACAAAGGGCAGCGAACAAATACCGCGCGCCACATTGCCCGAGTTGGTATCCATCAAGTGCGAGCCTTTGAGTTCGCCATCGGGGTTGTAAATACTCAGGCAGTAAGGGTCCAGAATTTCTTTGGGCAACGCATCCTTCTTGCCTGGCTTGAACCATTTCTCGTTGGGGTAATGTACAAACTCGGCATTGGCCAAGTCTTCGCCCCAATACGCGCCTGCGTAAAAGTGATTGTTGTTAAGACGCTCAATGTATTCACCCAAGGCAGAAGCCAGTGCGCTTTCTTTGGTGGCGCCTTTGCCATTGGTAAAGCACATGGGCGAATGCGCATCGCGAATGTGCAAGGACCACACATTGGGAATGATGTTGCGCCAAGAGGCAATTTCAATCTTGATGCCTAGGCCCGCCAACACGCCAGACATGTTGGCAATGGTTTGTTCCAAGGGCAAGTCTTTGCCCAAAATAAACGTGCTGCTTTGGGCATCGGGCTTGAGGTTAAGCAAGGCTTGCGCGTCTTCGTCCAAGTTGGCCACTTCTTCAATGACAAACTCAGGGCCTTCTTGCACCACTTTTTTAACAGTGCAGCGTTCGATGGAATTCAAGATACCACGGCGGTCGACTTCAGAAATATCGGGCGGCAACTGCACCTGAATTTTGAAAATCTGCGCGTAGCGGTTTTCAGGATCAACAATGTTGTTTTGTGAGAGGCGAATGTGTTCAGTAGAAATGTTGCGGGTGTCGCAATACAGCTTCACAAAATAGGCGGCGCACAAAGCAGACGAGGCCAGAAAGTAGTCGAAGGGGCCAGGCGCAGAGCCATCGCCTTTGTAGCGAATGGGCTGGTCTGCAATAACCGTGAAGTCGTCAAACTTAGCTTCTAGGCGAAGTTTGTCGAGAAAGTTGACTTTGATTTCCATGGGGTCTGCTTCAAATGAGCATGCAAAATGAAGACACAAAAGTCTTTCATCTGAGATTTCGCATGAGACTGTGTATGTTAAAGCTTTCGACAAGAAGATCACGCCATAGAGAGTGATTGAGGTCTCTTCATCAAAAACCAATCCATAATTTAGCCATTCAAATCCTAGAAAAGACATCAAGTTGACGCCGAAAGATCACCCTATGTCACCTCCTCCACCAGATCAACCAAGTCCTGTCAGCTTTTGGCAGGCACTGCTTTTTTGGTTCAAGTTGGGCTTCATCAGCTTTGGCGGTCCGGCGGGACAGATTGCCATCATGCATGAGGAGTTGGTGGTTCGAAGGCGCTGGTTATCTGAAAAACGTTTCCTTCATGCGCTCAACTACTGTATGGTGTTGCCAGGGCCAGAAGCACAGCAATTGGCCACCTACATTGGCTGGTTGATGCACAAAACACGGGGCGGCATTGTGGCGGGTGTTTTGTTTGTGCTGCCTTCCTTGTTGATCTTGATTGCGCTTTCTTGGATTTACATTGCCTACGGCCAAGTGGCCTGGGTGGCCGGCTTTTTTTATGGGATCAAGCCTGCCGTCACAGCCATCGTGATTCAAGCAGCCTATCGCATTGGCTCGCGCACCCTTCAAAACAATTTGCTAGTGGGCATTGCAGCGGCCAGCTTTGTTGCCATCTTTGCACTCAAGGTGCCTTTTCCAATCATCATTCTGGCGGCAGCCGTCATTGGTCTCTTAGGAGGGCGCATGTCGCCTGCATCATTTAGTTCGGCAGGCGCACACTCCGCACCGCAGGCTACCCATGGTGTAGCCCTCATAGACGATGACACGCCCACGCCTGCACATGCTGTATTTCAGTGGCAGCGTTTGTGGCAAGTGTTGTTTGCTGGTGCGCTGTTGTGGGCCTTGCCCATGACTTACTTGGTGGTTCAAAACGGATGGGGTCACACCTACACCCAAATGAGCTGGTTCTTTACCAAAGCGGCACTACTGACCTTTGGCGGTGCCTATGCCGTGTTGCCTTATGTGTACCAAGGCGCGGTTGAGCAGTTTGCTTGGATCACGGCCACTCAAATGATCGATGGCTTGGCTTTGGGTGAAACCACGCCTGGGCCGCTCATCATGGTGGTGGCTTTTGTGGGATTTGTAGGGGGTTATGTCAACGCTGTGTTGGGCCCTGACAGTTTGTTTTTAGCGGGTGCTTTAGCTGCCACGCTGGTCACATGGTTCACGTTTTTACCGTCGTTTATTTTTATCTTGGCAGGCGGGCCGGTGGTGGAAAGTACGCACAACGATTTGAAGTTCACCGCACCCTTGACAGCCATCACCGCAGCCGTGGTGGGCGTGATTGTGAATTTGGCCTTGTTCTTTGGCCATCACACACTGTGGCCTCAAGGCCTGAGTGGCACCATCGATGTGCCCTCGGCCATCATTGCAGTGGCTGCGGCCGTGGCACTGCTCAAATTCAAGCTCAACGTGATGCATGTCATTGGGGTGTGCGGGCTGATTGGCATTGGCTTGCAATATGGGTTGAATTAGGTCTCTGGTTATTTACACACTGCATGAAATACTGTAAATTCTGACCAATATAGTCAGAATTGTTCCAAGGGGGTCAATATGCAAGTGTGGCAAATGCAAGATGCTAAAGCTCGTTTGTCCGAAGTCGTCAAATGCGCAGAGACCTTGGGGCCTCAAAATATCACAGTGCACGGTCAACCTGTGGCCGTCGTCATTTCGCAGGCCATGTACGAAAAGTTAACTGGTAACCAACAATCATTGGTCAGCTTTATGCGTGCATCACCTTTGTACGCCATGGAAGATGTGCCGCTAGAAAGAGACAAAAGTCCAACTCGCAAGGTGTCGCTTTGAGCTACCTCATTGACACCAATGTTTTGTCTGAGATTAGGCGCAAGACACCCGATCCCAATGTTTTGGAATGGGTGAACAGCAGGCCTCCCACATCTCTTTATTTGAGTGTGCTAACTTTGGGCGAGTTGCGCAAAGGGATAGACAGTTTGGCAGACACTAAGCGCAGAACGAAACTGGTCGACTGGCTCGAAACGGAACTTCCCTTGTTTTTTGCTGGCCGAATTCTGGGCATCGACGAGAGCGTTGCAGATCATTGGGGCAGGCTGCTGGCGTCAGCAGGCAAAACCATGCCAGCCATAGACAGTCTAATTGGCGCAACGGCTTCACACCACGGTTTAACCATTGTGACGCGAAATAGCAAAGATTTTAAAAACTTAGGACTAGACGTCCTCAACCCTTGGAACGATTGAAACAATGACCAAACAATTCGACATCGTGGTGCACGGCGCCACTGGTTTTACCGGACGCCTCATTGCAGAGTATTTACTCACCCGCTCAGACACTGGCCTCACTTGGGCCATGGGTGGCCGCAGCCTTGAGAAGCTAAAGGCTGTGAGAGATGAAATTGGCGCGCCTGCTTCCACCCCCTTGGTGGTCATTGAAAGCAGCGACGAAGCTTCTCTGAAGTCTTTGATGTCCAAAACCCGCTTGGTCATTTCAGCAGTGGGGCCCTACCAGCTGTATGGCAACGAGTTGGTCAAAGCTTGCGCCGAATCGGGCGTTGACTACGTTGACTTGTGTGGTGAGCCCGCATGGATGCGTCACATGATTGATCAGCACCAAAGCACTGCCGAAAAAAGCGGCGCACGCTTGGTCTTCTCTTGTGGCTTTGACTCTAGCCCTTTCGACTTGGGCGTGTTCATGGTGCAAGAAGAAATGACAAAACGTTTTGGCCAACCAGCACCGCGCGTGCGCGGCCGTGTGCGCAAAATGAAGGGCACCTTCTCGGGTGGGACTGCAGCCAGCTTCAAAGCCACCATGGCCGCCGCGGCCACGCAGCCTGGCGTGATTGACTTGCTCAAAAACCCCTTCTCACTCACACCCGGCTTTGAAGGCCCGCGCCAACCCACAGGCCACAAACCCATGCTAGACGAAGTGATGGGCGTCTGGGTGGCACCCTTCATCATGGCCACCATCAACACTCGCAATGTGCACCGCTCCAACTTTTTACTCAAGCATGTGTGGGGCGCCAATTTTGTGTACGACGAAATGATCGTCACTGGCCCCGGCGAAAAAGGCGAAGCCATTGCCAATGCCATTGCACAAGACAAGAGCATGAGCGAAGACAAACTCAAACCCGGTGAAGGCCCCTCCAAAGCCGAGCGCGAAGCGGGTAGCTATGACGTGCTGTTCATTGCCAGCAATGAGCAAGGCCAATCTGTGAAGGTGGGCGTCAAAGGCGACCGCGACCCAGGCTATGGCAGCACTTCCAAAATGATTGCCGAGGCAGCCATATGCTTGTTGAAAGATGCCAGCGCAACCCAGGGCGGTTTTTGGACACCCGCTTCAGCCATGGGCAACGCGCTCATTGCGCGATTGCAATCGCACGCTGGCCTCACATTTACTGTGGAATAAAGCGGCCTGAAGCTTAAGGATTGAGTTCCATGGCCGAAGGCAAATAGCCTTTCAGGCTGTGCACGCCATTGGCAAACAAGATAGCGTTCACCGTGGCCTGCGCTGTGGCTTCTGCCGCCATCACGGTGAGCAGCAGCATATCGGGTGCTGCAGTTTCAACACAGGTGGCCATGGCAAACAAAGTATCGCCATCCAAGGTGGTGTGCGCTGGCCGAATGCTTCTGGCCAACCCATCGTGCGCGCTCATGGCCAAACGCTTGGCCTGCGCTTTGTTGAGCGTGGCATTGGTGGCCACCACGCCAATGGTGGTGTTGGTACCCGCCATGGGAATGGCCGAGCTTTGACCTGCCAGCAAAGCTTGCTGCGAATTGAGCAAGCGCGTGCCGTCGGCCGTGCGGGCGCCTGCCAAGACCTCGCCTGTGGCTGGATCGATCACATCGCCCACGGCGTTGCAAGCCACCATGGCGCCCACTTGCCATGGCCCCACCTTCACCAAGGCATGGCCGATGCCGCCTTTCATGGCGCGTGGCAAGCCAAACAACTTGCCCACCACGGCACCTGCGCCAGCGCCCACATTGCCCGACAGGGGCGGCACCACCGAGCGCATGGCACTGGCCGACATGGGTTTTTGATACAGCGCATCGTCGCAAGCCGCATAGCCGGCAGCGGCGTCGGGTCTGATTTTGGGGTTATCGCCATCCCGCACCAGCGGCAAGTCAAACAACACCGCGGCGGGCACGATGGGCACACAGCCATGGCCTGTTTGAAAGCCCAGGTTGCGCTCGTCCAACCAACGCACCACACCGCTGGCGGCATCCAAGCCAAAAGCACTGCCACCCGACAACAACACCGCATGCACTTTGTCCACCAAATTGGCAGGGTCGAGTAAATCGGTTTCTCGGGTACCCGGCGCGGCGCCCCTGACATCAACACCGCCCACGGCACCTTGCGGCGCCAACACCACCGAGCATCCCGTTAAGCGCTGGCCAGAAGTAAAGTGGCCCACATGCAATCCCGCAATGTCGGCAATGCTTCCATAGTGCGGATTGGCTCTTTCACTCAACCGGGTGTTTACAATCTTCTGAGATGTCATTTAATCGCCTTTTTTCAATGCCCACGCCCTCTCGCGCCCACATGGCTGCAGGGACGCCATCCCTGAAGACTCAAGGATAACGCGTGTCTTCGTTTGTGCTCCAGCGATTCTTCAGTTTTTTCGCTACTTTGGCTGTGACCTCGGTGGTGGTGTTTGCCGTGCTTGAATGGTTGCCAGGCAATGCGGCGCAAGTGATTTTGGGCGAAACGGCCACCCCAGAATCTTTGGCCGCCCTGGAAGAAAAATTGGGCCTCAACCAGCCTGCGTTCTCACGTTATGTGCAATGGGTGGGTGGCTTGCTTCAAGGCCAATCGGGTATCAGCATTTCATACGACACCCCCACAGCAGCTCTCATGATGGAGCGCCTGCACGTCACCCTGCCTTTGGCCATCATGGCCATGGGCATCACCATGGTCATGGCCTTGTGTCTGGGTTTGTATGCGGCTTCCAAACAAAACACCACTGGCGATGTGGGGGTCATGACACTCAGCCAATTGGGTTTGGCTTTGCCCAATTTTTGGTTGGCCATTTTATTAATCCTGCTTTTTGCAGTGCATCTTCAATGGGTGAGTGCCGGCGGCTTTCCTGGCTGGTCTGAAGAAGATGGCGGTGGCTTGCTGGCCGGCATGGCCGCCTTGATCTTGCCAGCCATGGCCTTGGCCGCTGTGCAAACGGCCATCCTCACGCGCGTGACACGTTCGGCCGTCATTGAATCGATGTCGGAAGACTATGTGCGCACTGCGCGCGCCAAGGGCTTGTCCAAGCAGCAAGTGCTTTGGCGACACGTGCTGCGCAACGCCATGATTCCGGTGGTGACTGTCATGGGCTTGCAGTTTGGCAACCTCATCACCAGTGCCATCGTCATTGAAAATGTGTTTGTGCTGCCTGGCATTGGCAGGCTCATCTTTCAGGCCATTGCCAATCGCGATTTGATCGTGGTGCGTGATGTGGTCATGCTTCTGTCGGCCATGGTCATCTTGATCAACTTCTTCATTGATCTGCTTTACGCCCTCATCGACCCGCGTTTGAAAACAGGGGCTGCTGCCGTATGAAAGCTGAACAAACTTTCACGCAGCATGCACAGCGCGCTTTCAAGCACCGCAGTTTTGCAGCGGGCGCTGTCATTGTGCTGTTGCTGGTCATTAGCGCAGCGCTGTCCTTGTTTTGGACGCCCTACCCTGTGGCCGAGATTGACATTCCCAACAAATTGGCTGCGGCCAGCGCCCAGCATTGGTTTGGCACAGACAGCCTGGGGCGCGACATTGCATCTCTCTTGTTGGTGGGTAGCCAAAACTCATTGTTGGTGGGCTTCATTGCGGTGGGCATTGGTGTGGGCTTGGGTGTGCCGCTGGGCTTGTGGGCATCGGCCCAACGAGGCTGGATAGAAGAGGTGCTCATGCGTGCTGCCGACTTCACCTTTGCCTTTCCGGCTTTGTTGTCGGCCATTTTGCTCACGGCCATTGATGGGCCGGGTTTGGTGGTCAGTATCACCGCCATTGGTATTTTCAATATCCCTGTGTTTGCGCGCATCACGCGGGGCGCTGCCAACGCTGTGTGGTCTCGCGATTTCACCTTGGCAGCCAAAGCGGCTGGCAAATCCAAATGGGCTATTACTTGGGAGCATGTGTTGCCCAACGTGGCCAGTGTGCTGATTGTGCAAGCCACTGTGCAATTTGCCATTGCCATCTTGGCCGAAGCCGCTTTGTCGTACTTGGGGCTGGGTACCCAACCGCCCAATCCAAGTTGGGGCCGCATGCTCAATGAAGCGCAATCGCAAATGTTTCAAGCACCCATGTTGGCCGTCTATCCAGGCATTGCCATTGCGCTGGCGGTGCTGGGTCTCAATTTGTTGGGCGATGGACTGCGTGACCTGCTCGACCCGCGCTTGGCCAGAACGCGATAAGCGCACAGGCTTGAACATGTCTACCCACAGCGCCACCCACTCCACTCACTCTTTGCTGTCTGTTCGCAATTTGCGCGTCGCGTTGCCAACTTCGCGCGGCCAAGTAGAAGCATTGCGCGGTGTCTCTTTTGAAATGCAGCGCGGCGAGACCTTGGGATTGATTGGCGAGAGCGGTTGCGGCAAATCACTCACCGCCTTGGCCATCATGGGATTGCTGCCCAATGGTGCCACCGTCTCAGGATCGATTGCACTCAATGGCACCGAGCTCACAGCCATGGGCGACGACGGTTTGTGCAAGCTGCGCGGTGCGCGCATGGCCATGATTTTTCAAGAACCCATGACCGCGCTCAACCCCTTGCATCCCATTTGGAAGCAAATTGCCGAGCCACTCCAGTTGCATCAGGACATGGATTCGGTTTCAGCCAAAGCCCGTGCCCTTGAATTGTTAGAACGCGTTCAATTGCCAAGGGCGCGTGAGCGACTCGACAACTATCCGCATCAACTCTCGGGCGGGCAGCGCCAGCGCGTCATGATCTCTATGGCGCTGGCCTGCAAACCCGACATCTTGATTGCCGATGAACCCACCACCGCGCTGGATGTCACGGTGCAAAAAGAAGTTTTGGCCCTGATTCGCCAATTGGTGGCCGAAGACGGCATGGGCCTGCTGCTGATCAGCCACGACTTGGGGCTCATGCGCGATCAAGTACAGCGTGTCATGGTGATGTACGGTGGCACTGTGGTTGAAAGTGCGCCCACCGAAGCTTTGTTTGGCATGCGCGCACACCCTTATACAAAGGGCCTGTTTGCCGCGCGTCCCCAGTTGGGCTTGAAACGCGGCACACGACTTCAAACCATTGCGGGCAATGTGCCTGATATTTTCAATTGGCCATCAGGCTGCGCATTTGCCGATCGGTGCAGCTATGTGAAAGACAGTTGCAAACAGTCTTTGCCACAGCTTGAACTGGTGCCAGAAGCCCATAAGACCCGTCTGGATGATTCGCATTGGGTGCGCTGCCCCCATTGGCAAAAGTTGGGGGCATCTGCATGACCCGTAATGCGCCAATTTTGTTAGACGTGCAACATGTGAGTCAGCGATATGCTTTGCCCAGGCCGTCTGTGTTTGCCAAGGCTGGGCACATTCAAGCCTTGGACAATGTCAGTTTTCAACTCATGGCTGGCAAGAGCATGGGCGTTGTGGGCGAGTCGGGTTCTGGCAAATCGACCTTGGCTCGATTGGTCATGGCCCTTGAAAAACCCACACAAGGTCAGGTCATTTTCAAAGGGCAAGACTTGAATGCCCTGCCACAAGCGAATTTACAAACTGCGCGCAGCGATTTTCAAATGGTTTTCCAAGACCCGTATGGATCGCTCGATCCTCGGCAGAAAGTGCTGCGCAT
>Ga0214921_10005613_pt1 | contig 17640 bp, 15 predicted proteins | sample LL1505_MetaG_FD_177992 | JGI IMG/M metagenome (GOLD analysis project Ga0214921, IMG submission 177992) | Freshwater microbial communities from Lake Lanier, Atlanta, Georgia, United States - LL-1505 | ecosystem: Environmental > Aquatic > Freshwater > Lake | place: USA: Georgia | collected...
GATCTCGGCGTGCAGGCGGCTGGCTCGCTCGTCGTGGATCACGACGTGGTTCGTGGGAGCGCGGCCGAGGGTGAGCCGCTGTCCGGCGACGAGCCGGGCGACGGATTCGCCGCCTTGGGGGTCACGGATGAGCAGATAGGCCGGGGGACGCACGCGGTCGGTTTCTCCACCTGCATCATGCATCAGAACGGGCCGTTTGGGGAGAGCGGAGAAAACCGAGCTTTCAGGCCGGGAAACGGGTTTGCGACGGGGCAGGGGGGCCCACTACCATCCCCGGGACGGTGCGTGTGCCGTCATTGCTCCCCGTCTTCGTCGCGCTTTCGAGGTTTCCGATGACGATCGCCAGTTCATCCCGCACCATCGTTTCCGCCATCCTGCTCGTCGTCGCCGCGGCTGCTCCCGCGAGCGCTCAGATAGGCTTCGGTGGCCAGGCGGTGGGCGGTATCTCTGTCGATGCCCATGGCATCGTGCGCACGCTCGAACCGGAGGCCTCGCAGGAGTTGGCGGCCCGGCGGCGCGAAGTCCTCGCGCAGGGAGCCGGTATCGGCGGCAAGCCCGCAGCGCTCCGAAAAGTGTCGCTCGCGCGGCTGTGCAAGGCGATTGACGAATTTTCATCCACGGGCAAGCAACTGCCGGCGGACGTCGTCTTTCTCGGTGGTCTCGAACGGATCACCCATGTGTTCGTCGATCCCGAAGGGCACGATGTGATCCTCGCCGGCCCGGCGGACGCGGCCGTGATCGATCCGGCCGGCAACGTCGTGGCCGCGGCGAGCGGCCGGCCGCTGCTTCAGCTCGAAGACCTGATGACCGCCTTGCGGGCGATTGACGGGGTGCGGGCCGGCGGCGTGCGCTGCTCGATAGATCCCTCGCCGGAAGGCGTCACGAAGCTGCAGCGGTATCTGGGCAGCCTCAAGAGCATCGGCGCGAATCCCGAGGCCACGCTACGCACGATGGAAAACGTGCTCGGCCCACAGAAGGTGACCGTGGGCGGCGTGCCGGCCGAGAGCCGGATCGCCCGCGTGCTCGTGGCCGCCGACTACCGCATGAAGCGGATCGGCATGGGGCTCGAACCATCAGGCGTCGCTGGGCTGCCGAGTTACCTCTCGATGGTGCCGGCCGGCGGTACGAGCGGGGCCACACTGCCCCGGTTCTGGCTCGAAGCCGAGTATGACCCGATCACCCGCGACCCCGATGAGCTCGCCTGGCAGCTGTCGGGCCGCCGCATGAAGTGCCTCACCGAGAGTGACATTTTCGCCGCCGGAGGGCCGGCTCGCGGCAAGGCCCCGGCCGACAAGGTCGCCCAGGCGTGGTGTGCCGCCATGACGAAACACTACGACGATCTGGCCCGCCGCCAGCCCGTGTTCGGGGAACTGTTGAACTGCGTCGACCTCACGGTCGTGGCCGCGCTGATTCACGGCCGGCAGCTCGACCGCCGTGCGGGGCTCGACCTTTCGGCCCTCGTCGACGCCACACGGCTCACGTTGCCCGCCTACGAGGCCCCGGCGACGCTGTCGACCGTGGCCACCGGATTCAAGAAGGGCACGAGCTGGATCGTGAGCGCCTCCGGCGGGGTGCAGTTTCAGCCCTGGGCATTCGCTACCAATACGACCGAATCCGGTGATTCAGCAGCGGCCCGCGTCGCCGCGCTCGACGGCCGTCCGGCAGACGCTTGGTTCTGGGACTGACGGCGGGGCCGCCCACGCAATCCGCGTGAGCCCGGCGGCGGCGAGCGGAAACCCACCGTCGATCCAGCCGCTCCGCACAAGTGATTCGAGCCGCTCGGCGTGGGTGGAGTCGGGAGGCGGCACGCGCTTCACGAGCAGGAGATCGGCGTGCATGTCTGCCGCGATGGACGCCGCGATCGAGTCGCTCGTCACCTCCCAGCCGACGGGCAGCCGTGCGAGGCGGCCTTCGCATGCCAGCCAGCGGGGAGTGTCGAGCACGGCGGCCGATGCCCGGGCAGGCTCCATGACGAGCGGCAGCGCGATCGCTTCGGCAACCAGCCGGGCCGTCGTCCCCGTCAGTTCGATCGCCAGGCGATGGATCAGCCGGGGATCCTGTCGGGCGGCCGCGTCGATCGTGCGCAGGCCGTCCACGATCGCGCCGCCGCCCACCACGAGGAGCACCGGCCGCTTCGCTGCACGCTCGCGCACGAGATCGGCAACATGCATCGGCCAGTCGGGCAGCGTCAGCAGGCTTCCGCCCAGCTTGACGACTTCCCGCCGGGACGGAGCGCCGGTCGAGCGCAGCATGCCGCACTTCCAGGAGGATCTCATGACAAAAGCCCCTGATCGATGAGGGCGATGGCGTGGGCGCAGGCCGCCCGCGACGCGTCAGGCCCGAGCAGGTCGGGCAGGGAGATCATCTCGACCGGCCAGGCGAGGTGCGCGAGCGCTCGGCGGGCGAGGCAGGCCCCGTGGCCCGCGAGCACGATGCTCGTCGGCCGCCAGCCGAGTGAGCGCGACACCCGGGCGATGGCCCGGGCAACGGTGCGAGCCTGCGCCCGGGCGCACCACTCGGCAGCCGCGAGTGCGTCGGTGCTGGAAAATGCCTCGGGATCCGCGAGCAGCATTCGGGCCAGTCGCGGCCGGGCAGCGGCCTTCGTGGCCGGCCGGCCATCGGCGGTGTCGGACGCCGCTGGATCCTCCGGGATGCCTCCGAGTAGCAGCCACACATCGCGCGAGTCGGCGTAGCGTTCGCTCGCGATCGACCGGCGGCCGGGGCCCATGCCCGGCCAGGGGAGCGCACGCACGATCGCCGCCACAGGCGTGCGTTCCACACCTGTGTAGACGAGTTCGCCCGTCGCCATCCGGCCGACGTCGTCACAGGCCAGAGGAGCCGGCGCCAATTCGACGACCGGCACGATGTCGGTCGTCGTCGAGCCGACGTCGATCGCCAAGGCATGGAGGGTAGCGGCATGGGCGGCCGCGAGCCGGGCCATCGCGTGCCAATTCGCGGCGGCAGCCTTCAAGGGGTACTCACGCGCCGCTGCCGGTGTGACGAGCGTTCCGTCCGTGCAATAGATGCCGATGGTCGCTGGCGGCGCGTGTGCCCGAGCGGCCGCCTCGACCGTGGCCACGATGTGACGGACGCCGGCCTCGCGCGACGGGAAACAGTCGGCGATCTCGCCGGTCATCGTGGCCACGATTCGGCGTGGACGTCGCGTGGCTACGATCCGAGCGAGCGTTTCGGCGAGCATGTCAGGCTGCCGCCAGAGAGGAAACGGCTCCGATGCGGCCCACCCGAGGCCATCGGCCGCCTTGATGTTCGCGCCCCCGATATCGAAGGCCAGCACGGCCGAGTGGTCGTCACTTCTGTCCATCGCGCACCTGCGAGCCCGCCGCCCCGTCGAGCATCGTCCGCACGAGGCTCCGCGGCGAGCCCGCGGCGAGCCAGACGAACGACGTCGTGAGCCGAGGGTTCACCTCCAGCACCCGGTCGGCCCGCCCATCGTCACGTACGCCCAGGATCATGTCGACTCCCACCCAGCCGACCGGGGCGCTGCCGCCGGCCGCGTGCGCGACGGCAGCGACTGCACGCTGGGCGAGCGTCGTGGCGCGGTCGGCCGCGGCATGCGAATCCAGCGGCTCGCTTCCGAGATACCGAAGCGGCCCGGCAGCCGTGAACCGCTGTCGCAGCGGCGGCAGGCACTCGATCGCACCCGGGCCACAGATGCACGACACCCCGACCGGCCTACCTGCGGCGAAGGCCTCGAGCCGCATGGGCATCGGCACAGGCCCGGCGTCGCACGGCGAAGCGATCAGGGCGAATCCCTCGCAACCGACACCATCGCGAAGTTTGCGGACGGCGGGCATGTGAAACCCATCAGGCATAGCTTCGCCTGCCGCAAGCGCTCGCCCCGCCGGCACGGGCACGCCAGCCGCCGCGAGCGCATTCACGGTGGCCTGCTTGTCAGACGCGATCGTGAGGAACGCATCGGCTGGGGCGAGCACCCGCCCGCCAGCGGCCCGCACGGCCGCGACCCGCGACCGCAGGACGCCATCCGTCTCGGGCGCCACGATCATGGTCCAGTCGGCCTCACTGGCCGCGGCCACGAGCTCCTCGATCTCACCGCCGGCTGGCACCGACTGGACGCGCGCTGCATCGGGCAGCGCGAGCTGCTGAGCATTATCGACGAGCACAGCGACATCGAGCGATTGGTCACGCGAGGCATCCGCCGCGAGCGCCTCGAGCATCGCCCGCCCTTCCGCGACGATGCCGGCAAGGTCAGCAGACGCTTCCGCACCGGATAGCCCACCCGAGCAGCACCATTCGTAGAGAAGGAGTTTCATGACTGCTCCACCGTTCACGCGACGATTGCGGCCTCCCATCTGGAAAGGGGAGGCGAGGGGTTACCCCTGCCGTTGAGCCGGCGTATGTGACCAGCGCAGCCATGGATGGCGCAGCGCAGGCACATCCGAGTGAGCGGAGGCCTGGAGGCCCGTAGCGAACGTCCGGCGAGACGGTACGGGGTAACCCCGAGCCGGCTCGCGAGCCCAGGAATCCATGAGTCAGAAAATGCCCAGTTGATCCCGCGCCGCTTCGGTCATCCGGTCGGGCGTCCAGGGGGGATCCATCACGATCCGCACCTCCACGGCCGCCACGTCGGCATGGGCCGCAAGCACCCGCTTGGTGTCGCCGATGAGTTGCGGCCCGGCCGGGCAGGCCGGGCTCGTCATCGTCATGTCGATGCCGATCTTTTGCTTGCCAGGCACGTCGGCCGCCGGTTCGAGCGTGACGCCATACACGAGGCCCAGGTCGACGATGTTGACGAACAGCTCCGGATCCTTGACGTCCTTGAGCATCTCGCGGATCGAGTCTTCACAGAGGGCTCCCGTGGGCACGGTGGGGGACGTGCCGGTCGTCGCTGCGGCAGTGGTCGCGGCCGGCGATCCACCGGCCAGCGCCGCTACCGACGCGGCTGTCGACGCCGGTGTCGACGAGGTATGCGCGGCGGGGCCCTGTGTGGTGGCGTCGTCGCGCAGCCGCACCCACACGCCATCCCCTTCGACTTTCACGTCGTGGGCCCGTGTGGCCCGCACGGCTGGCATCGTCAGCGCTGCACCGGTGCGGATGTCGAACTTCGCCCCGTGCCGCGGGCAGGCGATCTTGTGGTCGCGGAGTTCGCCGTCGGCGAGCGGGCCGCCGTCGTGCGTGCAAACGTCGTCGAGGGCGTAATACCGTCCCTCGACGTGAAACAGCGCGATCATCTCCCCAGCGACCTCCACGAGCGTCTTGCCCGGGTCGGGAATTTCAGTCACGTCGGCGACACGGATGAAGTCTGTCATGGCGGTCACGACACCCTGCGGATGCGGCTGCCGATCGCGCGGGCGAGCGCCTCACGCACCGGCACGATCGTGATCCGGTCGAAGACCTGCTGGAAGAACCCCGCCACCACGAGGCGGGCGGCTTCGTCGGCCGACAGCCCGCGGGCCTGGGCGTAGAACAGCTGCTCGGCGTCCACCCGGCCGCTCGTCGCGCCGTGCGTGCAGCGTACGTCATCCGCCTCGATCTCGAGCCCCGGGATCGAATCCGCCCGCGCTTCGGCCGAGAGCATGAGGTTGTCGTTGCGCTGATAGCCGTCGGTCTTCTGGGCGGCCTTGTCCACCTTGATCATGCCGCGCCACACCAGCCGCGAGCGATCTTGAAGGGCGCCCTTGTAGAGCAGGTCGCTCTTGCACGCTGGCGCCTCGTGATGCTGGAGCGTGTTGTAGACGAGGTGCTGCCGGCCTTCGGTGAACATCACACCATTCACCTGGGCGTCTGCATGGCGGCCCGCCAGGGCCACGTCCTGCGCCACCTGCGACACTCGGCTGCCGAGTGCGCCGAGCGTCCATTGCAGCCGGCCGTTCTCGTGGACGACCGCCTTCTGCCGGGCAAAGTGCCATACGCCCGTGTTCCAATTTTGCAGGTTCACCATCCGCAGGAAGGCGCCCTTGCCGACCACGATTTCCGTGCCGCCGCAATGGAAGCCGCCGGACGGGCTCGCGGCAGCGCCGCCGCCGGCCGTTTCGGTGAGGAGCGTGGCCTCGGCGCCTTCACCGAGCACGACGAGCACGTGCGAGGTATCGACGCCACCAGGGCTGATCGCCGCCACGACCGACAAAGGTTCACGAATCTTCACGCCGGCCGGCACGTAGAGCACGGCGCTCGCCCGGTGAAACGCCGCGTGCAACGCCGCGAACCAGTCGGCGCGAGAATCGATCACAGAGAACCAGTGGGGCTCGACCGCGGCGCCGCGTTCGGCAAGCACCCGCTCGGCCGAACCGAACACCACGCCCTGTGTGGCGAGCGCGGGATCACACTCCTCGTGGAACACGTGCCCGTCGAGCGACACGAGCCTGCCGGCCAGGGAGGTGTCGGCCGCCGGCTGGCGGGGCTGGTCGAGGACCGTGTCTGTCGTTACGACGCCCGAGGTGATCGCCTCAGCGAGGAGGCCGGCAGGAGCGGCTGTGGCCGCAGCCGGCGGCCGCAGGCCCCAGGCCTTGGGCTTGAAGAGCCGCAGGTCGGTCCGCATCCAGTTTTCACTACGGCGGTCGGGCAGCCCGAGGCCGGCGAAGGCGGCAAAGGCGGCGCGGCGTTTGTCGCCCACCCAGGCCGGCATCGACTCGGTGGCGATCAGGTGTTCGAGGGCGTCCCGGTCGAATCCCGCCGCCGTGGTGGCGGGAGCGGTGGCAGCGGTCATCGTCAGCCCACCGACCCTTCCATCTGCAGCTGGATGAGCTTGTTCATCTCCACGGCGTATTCCATCGGGAGCTCCTTCACGAGCGGCTCGATGAACCCGCCGACGATCATCGTGCTCGCCTCGGCCTCGGAGAGCCCGCGGCTCATGAGGTAGAAGAGCTGTTCCTCGCCGATCTTCGAGACGCTCGCCTCGTGCCCGACCGACACGTCCTGCTCCTCGATTTCGATGTAGGGGTAGGTGTCGCTGCGGCTCTTGTCGTCGAGAATCAGGGCGTCGCAGACCACGCTCGATTTGCTCTTCTTGGCACCCGGCTCGACCTTCACGAGGCCGCGGTAGCTCGCCCGCCCGCCGTTCTTGGAGATGCTCTTCGACACGATCCGGCCGCTCGTATGCGGGGCGACGTGAACGATCTTTGCACCCGCATCTTGATGCTGGCCGGCCGAGGCGAAGGCGATCGAGAGGATTTCGCCTCGGGCACCCGGCTCCATCAGATAGACGGCCGGATACTTCATCGTGAGACGGCTACCGAGATTGCCGTCGATCCATTCCATCAGGGCCCCCTCGTAGGCCATGGCCCGTTTCGTGACGAGATTGTAGATGTTGTTGGCCCAGTTCTGGATCGTGGTGTAGCGGCAGCGGCCGTGCTTCTTGACGATGATCTCGACGACAGCCGAATGGAGGCTCTCCGTCGAATACATCGGCGCCGTGCAGCCCTCGACATAGTGCACCTGGGCCCCTTCATCGACGATGATCAGCGTCCGCTCGAACTGCCCCATGCTCTCCGCGTTGATGCGGAAGTAGGCCTGCAGCGGAAACTCGATCTTCACCCCCTTGGGCACGTAGATGAACGAGCCGCCCGACCAGACCGCCGAGTTGAGGGCGGCAAACTTGTTGTCGGTCGGCGGGATGACCGTGCCGAAGTATTCGCGGAGCAGGTCGGAGTGCTCGCGGACGGCGGTGTCGGTGTCGGTGAAGATCACGCCCTTCTTGGCGAGGTCTTCCTGGAGCGAGCCGTAGACGACTTCGCTCTCGAACTGGGCCTTCACGCCGGCCAGAAACTTCCGCTCGGCTTCCGGAATGCCCAGCCGGTCGAAGGTCTGCTTGATCGCATCGGGCACGTCGTCCCAGGTCTTGCCCTGGTGGTCAGTGGGCTTGAGGTAGTAGTAGATGTCCTGGAAGTCGATCCCCAGCTGGCCGCCCCACGACGGCATCGGCTTCGACTCGAAGATCTCGAGCGACTTCAAGCGGAAGTCGCGCATCCACGCCGGCTCCTTCTTCATCTCGGAGATCTGGGTGACGATCTCGGCGTCGACGCCCTTGCGGGCCTTGAAGACGGCCGGGGAGTCGGTGCGAAAGTCGTACTTGTTGATCTCGCCGAGGGCGGACGACGAGGTGTCGAGGGCTGTGGACATGGTGCTGCCTTCTGTGGGTGGGTGGTGTGCGTCAGGCGCCGACGGGCTCGGTCGACTTCTCCATCGCCTTCTCGGCCGCGGCGGCCTCCGGATAGGCGGCGCGGATCCGCTCGTAGCCCTTCTTGTGGAGTTCGGCGGCGAGTTCAGGGCCACCCGATTCCACGATCCGCCCGCCGAGCATCACGTGGGTCTTGAGCGGAATGTTGTGCTCCAGGAGTTGTTCGTGGTGCGTGATGATGAGGATGCCCATCTCCGCACCGCCCGGAGCGCCTCCGCTGCCGATCTTGGCGATGCTCTGACTGGCCAGGCGGACCGCGTCTGCGTCGAGGCCGCTGTCGGTCTCGTCGAGGATCGCGAACTTCGGCCGCAGCATCGCCAGCTGGAGAATCTCGGCCCGCTTCATCTCGCCGCCGGAGAAGCCGTCGTTGACGTAGCGGCGGGCAAACTCCGGGTCCATCGACAGCTCGGCCATCTTCTTCTTGAGCTCGTCGCGAAACTCCCGCATCGGCATCAGCTCTTCCCCTTCCTTGCGGTCGGGGTTGCGGACGTTCGTGACCGAATGTCGCAGGAAGTCGGCCACCCGCACGCCGGGGATCGACATCGGCCGCTGAAATGCCAAGAAGATTCCGGCCCGGGCCCGCTCGTCGGGCTCCATCGCCAAGACGTCCAGGCGGCTGCCATCGGCCTTCACCATCTCGATCGAGCCGGCCGTCACCTCATACGACGGATGGCCCATGATCGCGTAACCGAGCGTGCTCTTGCCCGAGCCGTTGGGGCCCATCAGCGCGTGCACCTCACCGCGGCCGATCGTGAGATCGACACCCTTCAAGATCTCCTGGCCATCGACGGCCACGTGAAGACCCTTGATGACAAGTTTTTGATCGACGATTTTTTCGTCGAGCGCTGCCGGGGTGGTCATGTCGTGCGTTTCTTCCTTGGCTGGATGCTGCCGAATCAGGCCTGAACCTTCTGGTGGTCGAACACGAGCTGGCCGTCGCCCACGGGGGAGACGACGTAGCCCGAGTGGTGCGGCACGGGCAGCTCGTCGTCGATCTTGCCAACGCCGTCTTTCCGCTTCGCGATCCGCTGCCCCTGGATCTTGTCCTGAATCCGCATCAGCCCTTCGAGCAGGCTTTCCGGACGCGGCGGGCAGCCGGGCACATAGACATCGACCGGCACGACGAGGTCCACGCCCTTGACGACGTGATAGCCCCACTTGAAATACGGCCCGCCACCGGTCGTGCAGGCCCCCATCGCGATCACGTATTTCGGATCGGGCATGAGGTTGTAGAGCCGGCGGACACGACTGGCCATTTTGTAGGTCACTGTGCCGGCCACGATCATCAGATCGGCCTGGCGGGGCGTGGCCCGGAAGGCACCGGCGCCGAAGCGGTCGAGGTCGTAGCGGCTGGCACCCGCGGCCATCATTTCGATGGCGCAGCACGCCAGGCCGAACGTCATCGGCCAGATGCTCGACTGACGGGCCCAATTGATCGCCTGCTCGACGGTCGTGAGGACCATGTTTTCTTCGAACCGGCCCTCGATCCAAGGCTTCGGGGTGGCAAGGGGCTGCGTCATGGAGCACTCTCCTGGATGGTCTGCAAGGGAAACCGCATGGCATTCGATGCTGCAACGCCCGGGTTTTCAAGGGCTGCTGAAGCGGCCGCCGGGACTGGCTCGCCCGCGGTGAATCGGCAGCACGAGCCGCCGTCGAGCCGGCATTCCGACAGCTTGACGGGCACGCCGACGAGATCCTCGAGCATCGCCCGCTCGGCGGCGCAGATGCCTCGGTCTTCTTCGGCCAGGTCGGGGTACGGGCAGGCGTAGGTCGTGAGCACGGGCAGGCCTCCGGCGGAAGGGCCGGCATCCACCGCACACGGCAGCCGCCGTTCGCCGAACAGCCCCGCGACGTCGCGCAGGCGAGCCTCGGGCGTGGGCCCAGCGACCTGGTCGCGGTATTCGTGGGCCAGCGCGGCGCCGATTCGAGCCAGCAGCCCGCGGCGGACTTCCGGTTCGCGGACGGCCCGCACCTCCCGCCAGAGCACGAGGGCGAGGTCGCGAAAATTATCGCCGCCGCTGCGGCGGCCCTTGTCGGTGAGACTGTATTGATGGGCCGGGCGGCCGCGGCCGGCGGCCCGCTCATGCGTCGCGCGTTCTACGAGGCCGGCCTTCATGAGCCGCTCGAGCCGCTGGCGGACGGCCGTGGCCGTGACGCCGAGCGCCTCGGCCAAGTCGCCGATGCCCGAACTCCCTTCCATCCGGAGCATGTCCAGGAGGGCGGCGTCAGAACTCCGCGCAGTGGGGGCCGAATCAGGGCAGGGCGTGCTCATACATGAGTTATAGCGCGCCTTCGAATTTCGACAAGCCGGGCTGCGAAAAATCCCTCCGGGCCGGACTTCCTGGAAACGTCTTCCGCATCACGTCCAGAAACTCGCCCTGCGAGAGCACCCGCGACACCTGGCCGCGAAACTCGCGGGCCCCGGGCAGCCCCTGGGCATAGGAGCAGGCGAACTTCCGCATCAGGAGCGTGCCACGGTCGGGGCCGAAGCGGCGGCAGACGAGATCGTAGTGGTGCAGCACGAGGTCGTATTGCTCCGCGGGCGATGGATCGGGCGGCTTGGGCTCACCGCGCAGGAGCGCGGCGGTCTGTGCGAAGATCCACGGCTTCGCGAGCGACTCGCGGGCGATCATCACGCCGTCGAGCCCGTGGTCTCGAAGCCTGGCCACCGCCGTCTCCGCCGAGTCGATGTCGCCGTTGCCGACGATCGGCAGCCGCGACACGCTGCGCTTCACCGCGGCGATCGCCTCCCAGTCGGCGCGGCCGGAAAAAAACTGCGCGGCCACGCGGCCGTGCACCGTGAGGCACGAGGCCCCGGCCTCCTCGATCCGCTGCGCGACCTCGATGGCCGTGCGGCAGGTGTCGGCGCAGCCCAGCCGGATCTTGGCCGTCACGGGCGTGCCGTCGCAGGCCTCCACGACCCGGCGCACGATCTCCCCCACGCGGGCCGGGTCGCGCAGGAGCCACGAACCGCTGTGGGCCTTCACCGTGACCTGCCGCACCGGACAGCCGAAGTTGAGATCGACCACGCTGACCTGAAAGTCTGTCGCCAGCCGGCGGCCCACCGCGGCGAGATTCTCGGGATCGTTGTCCCACATCTGCACGGCGAGCGGCCGCGGCTCGTCGCGCACGCCCCACAGGCGGTCGGGGTTTTCGCCGCGATGCGTTTCCAGCCACCGCGCGCCGCGGGCCGCGATCATCTCGGTGGCGAGCAGCCCGGCGCCGCCGAATTCGCGCACCACCTGGCGGTAGGCGAAGTTCGTGTAGCCGGCCATCGGGGCTTGCAGCACCGGCGGATCGACGACGACGGGGCCGATCGAGAGCGGCCGCACTGCGGGCACTGCGGCCGGGGTCGAGACCGTCATGGCACGATCGCCGGCGCACCCGGCACCGCGAGCGGCGGAGCCTGCACGCCGGCCGGTGGGATGAACACGGGCGGCGGCACCGCGACCGCGGGCTGCGTGGGGGCCGGCGGCGGCGGGACCTCGGCCGTGGCTCCAACGGCGACGACGGCCGGCTGCTGGCGCCACGGGATCGGCGTGCCGATGAGCATCGCCGCGAAGCGGTCGTCGGGCACCGAGAAATCTCCGACGGCCATCACGTATTCGGCGATCTCGTTGTTGTAGATCTGCACGTCGTCGATGAACGCCCGCTCCTGCGCGCCGAGCCGCGCATGGGCCGCCGCGACCGCCTCGATCGGCAGGTTTCCTTTGGCATGCTCGACCTCCGCGAGCGAGAACGCCTCCGCCGCAGCCCGCACTGCGGCAGCTCGGGCTTCGAGCGCCTCGTGCCGCGAGGGCAGCATGCGATGGATCGCCCGCACACGGCCGGTGGCCGCCCGGGCGGCGAAGATCGTGTCGAAGTGCGTCTGGTAGGCCGTGGCGAGCGGTCGATCGACCGGCCACGGCAGAGGCTCGCCCACGGGAAGCCTGACGAGGTCCACGAGCTCCTGTTGAGCGGCGACGAGCGAAGCCTCGGCCTCGGCTCGCTCCGACCGCGCCTCGGCGGCGAGGGCATCGAGCACGGCGCGGTCGTGCCCCGCGGCTCCGGGGGCGACGAGGTCCAGCCGTTCGACGGCCGCCGTAGCCTGCTTCCGCCGAGCGCATGCGGCGGCCACTTTCCAATAGGCTTGCGTGATCCAGAGCCGGCGGGTGCGATCGCCCGACCGTTCGAGTGCCTCGAGCAGGGGCAACGGGCGGTCGGGCAGGGGGCCGCCTGGGGCGCGAGCGGCCGGCTCGAGCAACGTGCCGATGAGCGTGGCGGCGTGCGATGCGTCGGGGGCTGGCGCTGCAGCGGCGATGGTGGCCGGCGGCGCTGCCGGCGGATCGACGACGACCGAGACCGTGCCGTCGGCGGCAACCTCCCGGGGCGCGGTGGCGAGGGCGTCGTCCGCGCGCACCGGCAGCCGTTCCGCCACGAGGCCGGCTCCGAACGTCACGACGAGACACGCGAGGCGATTCATGCAGACCAGGCAGACCGTGAAGAGCTGTTCAGCAGGCTCTAGGCTCACACAGGACGCATCGCCAGTCAACGGCAAGTGGCGGGCCCTCCGGGCCCGCTGCCCCGGGGGGCGAGCGGCTCGCGGGCCGTGTTCCTGGAGCGTCATGCCACGCGTGGTATCGTGAGGGCTCTCTCGCAGGCGCCGCAATGTTCGACTGGCTCAGACCCAAACGCTCCGCGATCACGAGCTCCACCTGGAGGGTCGTGGAGCAGGTCGACGACCTCGCGGCCGAGATGGAGGCCTTGAGCGACGCGGCCCTGAGGCGGCTGGCGCGGTCGCTCTCCTACCGGGCCAAGGCCGGTGAACCGATCGACACGCTGATCGTCGAGAGCTTCGCCGCCACGCGCGAGGCCGGCCGGCGCACGATCGGGATGCGGCACTACGACGTGCAGCTCCTGGCCGGCGTGGCCCTCGTGCACGGGGCGATCGTGGAGATGCAGACGGGCGAGGGGAAGACGCTCGTGGCCACGCTGCCGCTCGTCGTGTATTCGCTCGCCGGCAAGGGCGCGCACCTGGCCACCGTGAATGACTACCTCGCCCGCCGCGACGCCGAGTGGATGGAGCCGATCTACAAGGCGCTCGGACTGTCGGTGGGGATCGTCGAGTCGGAGATGGATTTTGACGCTCGGCGCGCAGCCTACGCCTGCGACGTCACCTACGGCACCGCCAAGGAATTCGGCTTCGACTTCCTCAAGGACCGGCTCATGAACCGCGAGATTGCGGAGGGCCGGGCCGATCTCGGGGCGATGCTCACCGGGCGGGCCGCCTCGACCGCGTCGCAGCTCCTCCAGCGGCCGTATTGGTTTGCCCTCGTCGACGAGGCCGACAACGTGCTCATCGACGAGGCCCGCACGCCGCTGATCATCGCCTCGCCGCCGGGCGAGGCGCAGGCCGTCCAGGAGGCGATCTTCCGCTTCGCGGCCACGGCGGCAGACTCGCTCGAGCGCGACGAAGACTTCGAGGCCGACGTGCAGAAGCAGACTTGCGAACTCTTGGGCCGCGGGCGAAGCCGCGTGCGGGCCCAGGAGCGACCGACACTCCTCGATGGCGTGAGCCTGCTCGAACTCTACGACGCCGTCGAGCGGGCCCTCAAGGCGCGGCAGTTCTTCATCTGCGACCGCCAGTACGTGGTGCGCGACGACAAGATCGTGATCATCGACGAGTTCACGGGCCGTTCGGCCGAGGGCCGGACATGGCGCGACGGCCTCCACCAGGCGGTCGAGGCGAAGGAGGGCATCGAGGTGACGGTGCCCTCGGGACACGCGGCCCGGATCACGATCCAGGATCTGTTCGCCCGCTGGCCGCACCTCGCGGGCATGACGGGCACCATCGCCACGAGCGCCGGCGAAATCAGTCGCACCTACGACGTGGCCGTGGCCACGGTGCCGACAAACCGCCCGGCCGTCCGCAAGCGGCTGCCGCCCGTGATCTGCGCCGATCTCGCCGACAAGTTTCAGCGGATCGTCGCCGAGGTGCAGGAGATGTATGCCCTCGGCCGCCCGGTCTTGATCGGCACGCGATCGATCGACAAGTCAGAGACCCTCTCGCGGATGCTCACGGAGGCAGGGCTGCCCCACACCGTGCTCAACGCGCGGCAGGTCGAGCGTGAGGCCGAGATCGTGTCGCAGGCGGGCCAGCGCGGCCAGATCACCGTGTCGACGAACATGGCCGGCCGCGGCACCGACATCAAACTCGGAGAGGGCGTCTACGACATCGGCGGGCTGCACGTGATCTGCACGGAACTGCACGACTCGGCGCGGATCGACCGGCAGCTGATCGGCCGCTGCGGCCGGCAGGGCGACCCGGGCACGTGGCGGCAGTATGTGTCGCTCGACGACGATATCCTCGTGAGCGGCTTCGGCCCGGCCCGTGCGAAACGGGTCGTGAAGCGGCTCGAATCGTTCGTGGGCACGGCGTCGGAGCGGGCCCTGCAGATCTACAAGCAGGCTCAGCAGCGGATCGAGGCGCGACACATCCGGCAGCGGCGGCTCTTGGAATACGTGGAACGGCAGCGGGCCGAGGCGCACATCCAGATGAGCCAAGATCCGTATCTCGACGCCGCGAGCTGAATGGAGCGCGAAACATCGGCATCCTGCCGATTTTCGCTTCCGCGGCTGCGGGGCAAGCCAAGGTTGCCCCGAGCCGCGATGGCTCGGCCTCCAGCCGAGCCTCGCGTAAGCGGGCGGAGGCCCGCCAAGCAAAGATCGGCAGGATGCCGATGCTTTGCGTGAAGTCAGTATCTGGCAGGAACGGCCGGGGTGGCCCGGGCCGGGGGCACGCTGCTCGGGCTTTGGAACGGCCACCAGTTGCCATTCACCGTCTGCTGCTGCGGCATCGCCTGCTGCATCTGGGCGTTCATCTGGTTCGTCGCCTGCTGCATCTGGCCCGAGAGTTGTTGCTGCTGGGTCTGGAGATTCTGCTGCAGCTGGTTGTTGAACTGGTTCGCCTGGTTGTTGACGCTCTGCTGATACTGGTTGGCGGTGTTTTGCATCTGGTTGGTGAGCTGCTGCTGCTGATTGGCAAGCGCCTGCTGCGTGGAGTTGGCCCACTGCTGCGGCTGGGCCTGCATCTGGTTGGCGTATTGCTGGGTCTGGTTGGTCATTTGGTTGCCGTACTGCTGGAGCGATGGCGGCGCGGTCGGCGTTCCCGACTGCGACCAGCTCCAGGTGTTCGGCGCCGGAGCGGCTTGGGCGGCGGGGGCCGCGGGGGCGGTGGGCTGCCAGCCGGACGTGGGCCCCGGCATCACTGGAGACGGCGGATAGGCGGCGCCCTGCGGCGCGCTCACGTAGCCGTTGTAGGGGGCGGGCTGGCCGATCATGCCGGTGGCGGGGGGCGCGACGGTGGCGCCGTAGGCCGGCGCCGCGGTCTGCGGCGGTGTCTGGCAGCCGGCCAAGCCGATGAGCAGCAGGGCGGCCAGGGCGATGGCGTGGGGCACGGCTGACTCTCCACGGATGGACGGGTGTGGGCGGTTTGGAAATCTACGGCCGGGCGGGACAATAGCGACTCTTCCGAGTGGGTCCAGACCAGTTCGCCAGCGGGGGCGCGGTCGACCGATTCGAGGGATGCCCAAGCCGCCCCACCTTGCCCCGTCCACCGCCCATCAGGCAGTCGAGCATGTCCGCCGTCCAAGCGATCACCGAGCCCGGAAGCCAGCCCGCCGGGCTCGTGGCCGACCTGCGCCGCGAGGCAGACCGCCTCGGCTTCGCCCGGCTCGGCATCGCCCCGGCAGATCCGGCTCGCCGGCCCCCCTTCGTCCACGAGGCCTTCCGACGCTGGCTCGATGCCGGGCTCGCCGGCGTGATGGAGCCGTGGCTGCGCGAGCACGAGCCGCTGCGGCGCGACGCCCGCGCGCTCCTCGCCGATGCCCGCAGCGTGATCATGCTCGCGACCGATTATGCGACGACGGCCGACGAGGCCGGGAGCGGGGCGGGGCGGGGCAGGGTGGCCCGCTATGCCTGGGGCGACGACTACCACGATCTCCTCCGCGCTCGAATCAACGATCTTGCCGCGTGGCTTGAAGCGCGGCTGCCGGGCTGCCGCACGCGCGGCTTCATCGACTCCGCACCGTTTTCGGAGCGCGAGTATGGCTGGCTCGCCGGGCTCGGCTGGATCGGCAAGAACACGCTCCTCATCGATCCACAGTCGGGCAGCTATTTTTTTCTGACCGTGCTGCTCACGACGGCCGACCTGCCCGCCGACCTGCCGCTCGAAGTCGATCACTGCGGCTCATGCACGGCCTGCCTCGACGCCTGTCCCACGCAGGCCTTCGTCGGGCCGCGCGTGCTCGACGCCTCCCGCTGCATCAGTGCCCTCACGATCGAAGACCACGGCCCCGTCGAGCCTGCCCTGCGGGCCGGCCTCGGCGACTGGGTCTTCGGCTGCGACGTCTGCCAGGAAGTTTGTCCATGGAATCGGCACGCGCCGGGGTCCGCCGAGCCGACATTCCAGCCGCGCAGCGGCGCGGCGCTGCCCCTCGCCGAGCTGCTCGCTCTTGACGAGGCTGGCTTCCGCTCACGGTTTCGGGGCACGCCCCTGTGGAGGGCGAAACGGCGCGGGCTCGTGCGATCGGCGGCGCTCGTGCTCGGCAACCGGCCCGATCCGGCGAGTGCCGCCGCTCTGATCGCGGCGCTCACCGACGGCGACGAAATCGTGCGCGGGGCCGCGGCGTGGGCGCTCGGCCGCTGGATCGCGGCCGGCGTGCTCGTCGATCGCTGTCGGGCGGCGCTCGTGGCACGAACAACGCTCGAGGGCGACGCCGACGTGAGCCGCGAGATCGATCAGGCACTCTCGGCGCAATCGGCGGTTTCGTCGACGTCGGCCGAGGGATCGCGGCCGGGGCCGTCGACCGCGTAAAACCGGGCGAGCACGGCCTGCCAGTCGGCGTTCACCTTCACAGCCACGAAGGCGTCGCGCACCGTGAGCGGCTCGGGATGGAGCCGGGCATATTTGATCGCGAACTTCCGCATCGAGCGGCCGGCGAGATCCTCGCCGTGCAGCGCGACGGCGAGGCCGAAATGCTCGCGGAGCACGTCGCGCTGCTCGTGGAGGGACGGGGGCGGCGGGGCGGGCTCGCCGCGCAGGAGCGCGAGCGTCTGGGGAAAGATCCACGGGTTGCCGATCGCGCCGCGGGCCACGCTCACGCCGTCGACGCCCGTCTCGCGGAGCATCGCCACGCACGCCTGGGGCGAAAACAGGTCGCCCGAGCCGAGCACGATGCGGTCTCCCGCGTGCCGCTTCACCGCCGCGAGAAACTCCCAGTTGCTCGGGCCGACGTACTTCTGCTGCACGGTCCGGCCGTGCACCGTGATCGCCGCCACGCCGTGGGCGAAGGCGCCGTCGAAGATCGTCCAGAACTTGTCGGCGCTCTCGGGCGAGTCGTCGAGGCCGCGCCGCATCTTCAGCGTGACGGGCACGTGCGCCGGCACGGCGTCGCGGACGCGGCGCACGATGTCGAGCGCGGTTTCGGGCTGACCGAGCAGGTAGC
>Ga0214921_10005614_pt1 | contig 17639 bp, 24 predicted proteins | sample LL1505_MetaG_FD_177992 | JGI IMG/M metagenome (GOLD analysis project Ga0214921, IMG submission 177992) | Freshwater microbial communities from Lake Lanier, Atlanta, Georgia, United States - LL-1505 | ecosystem: Environmental > Aquatic > Freshwater > Lake | place: USA: Georgia | collected...
CAATAGCTACGTTGTTACCGGCATTACTAATTCTCATTGTATTTACTCCGACACCTACATTATTGGAGCCTGATGTTAATATTCCGGCGTCATTACTTCCGCCGGCGCCAGCACCTACAAATGTGTTATTGCTACCTCGTATATTCTTGTCACCAGCGGATGCTCCTACGAATGTGTTGGTGTCACCGCAATTATAATTGCCTGCATTGTAGCCTATAAATGTTTGATTATCCCCAATTCCATCGCTTGCACCCGCTTGCTGGCCGATATATGTATTATAGAAACCAAGATTATCCGCTAATTTTTGTCCAGCTTGAGATCCAATAGCTAAGTTAGTTGATGTGTTTCCTGGATTAGGCCTGAATTCCATACCGGTACTACCGACTGTTGGTAATATCGTTACTGTAGAGTTTGAGGAAGTTACTCGGTATAATGCTACTGATGCTGTTCCATCCCATAGTCCTGCAAAAGCGTTCACCGTTACCAACGACATTGTGGCATTTGTAGTCCTAGCTCTAAAGGCTAGGTAGTAATCCGCACCTTGACTGTATAGAGATCCGAGCTCTCCGACATCACCTATAGCGAGAGTTATACCTCTTCCTGATGAAGCATTTGTTGATCTTATTGTAGCGATGTAGGTCTCTCCTACTACTAGAGGAGGTAGTGCAGAGCCGGTTAGTACATTACTGTCTACAGTAGTACGGTAGAATCCCGTCGTATTATCACCAGCCCAGTTAGTTCCTGTCCATCCTACTGAAACCGGAACCAAGCTAGAGCCTGTACCAGCAGAATCTGATCCTGTGTTTCTTAGTAGTGTGGAGCCGCTTACAACTAGTCTATTACTTAGAGTTAGAGAGCCGGTAATGCTTACTGAGCCGGTAATGCTGTGTGCATCCGATCCTGAATTGCCTATAGTCACACCTCCGCCTGTTACGAGAAACTCAGTTACACTTCCGCTAACAACGCTAAACTGCGAAGGAGTTACCGATGCTGTTACAGTACCTGTTGCTATACGAGCTATATCGGTTGTTAGGAACGATGCCGATGTAGCAAAGGGTACGGTGATTTCCTTGCCGACAAGTAGGCTAGCTGATAATAGTCTAATTTGATTAGCGCCAGAGCCTGTAGCTAGTGTTAATCCGTCTACACCAGATATGCCAGTTATAGTCCCGGACACCTCTATTCCGGCTACAGTGTAGTTGATCTGTATATTAGGGCCTTGGATAAGCTTTACATAGGAGGCGCTTGCAGCATTACTGGCAAAAGAAGCAGTGCCTCTAAACTGAGATGTACTAGATCCGGTATATGCATTAAACGAAGATGTCGTTACATATCCGGATATATTTACCGGGCTACCTATAGAAGATGACAGATACGTAAAGTTATCATCTAGCTCTTGATACGTTAATTCCGAGCCTTTTACAAGCCTTAATACTAATCCCATATGTGTTATTTATAAGATATTAATGAGTCTATAATACCTAATAATAAATAGTCACCGGGAGGGCTTCTATGCTTTTCCTCTAGTAGAACTTAGAGCGGTAATATGACGAGCTACTTCAGGATCCTTCAACACCTGTATCCAGGTAGTCGCCTTAGCATCTGCTACAACGAGGCCGGAGTATCTTTCTGTAGATGAATGATTAACGCAAGTAGTGGCGTATCCAAGATCTACTCGCTTTTGGGGAATTACTGCTTGGCAGACTTTGCAATGTTTCATAACTCTGATTTGGTTTAGATTTATATATTATACTTGTTTACGATATCCTTAAGCTTACTTAGCTGCTGATCGCTAAGGCTATCTAGCTTTTCTAAGCTTTTTATAAAGTTAACATCTTTATTTATATCCACCAACTTGCTCTCTCTAATAGATGTAGTACCTTTTATTACCCAGAACTTGTACTCCTCCGTTAGCTTCTCATGCGATCTCTTGATCATATCTCTCCAGTCATTCCTACGTGAGAGCTTATTGAAAGCATCTACCTGCTCTTTCTTTCTTAGTACGGTGTTGGAGAATTTAGCTAGATACTTGTTCGGTAGTTTCATAAGTTATGCAATTGAGGGTGAGTAAATATCCTACCTACTTGCATATAAATATTTAACTGCTATAAAGATAGCAATTAAAATTCAACCATCCAACTAAATATTTTAGAGAGAGTCTAAGAGCTCTTTAATGCGGGTGCATTCTTCATACAGCTCTCTTTCAGCATAAGCTTCCAGGCAGCTGTTTAGAGCTTTCTTCCACTGAGATCTTTCTAGAGAAAATGCATAACTATGCTTGGGATCTGTGCGGAGTACTAAATCAAATACCTTAACCTTATTGTAGTTCTTCGCATAGCCCTTCCTGATAGCCGATAGGATGAAGGTGCATATTACAAAGTCGCGCTCTTCGGTACGCCTGCTAAATTCTTCGTAGCTATCGATTTCAAGTGTGGGCATAGAGGTGTAGTTAGATTTGATCAATATATTCTGTACCATCATCAGCAGCTTTGGATATCAGTCCAAGCTCTTCGAAATGCTGGCGATAGTATTCATCTAGCTCCCAATCTGTTTGTGAGGGTTGTACAATAGGAGTGTTAGCATCTTCTAGATACTGTACTTGCTTCTTGGTGAACAGGTCTCCCACATATAGAAAGTAGCAGTTGTAGCAAAGCATTTCTAAATTCTCTACAACCCAATTACTACGATTACCATCTCTAAAGGACAGTATGAGCGGTATTTTATAATCAAGTACCCTTGCTTCATGAAAGCTACATTTGTTACACTGCGGTGCTAGATAGCCTTCATACAGCAGCCTTGCCTTTAACTTCTCTACACTATAGGATTGTACTGACATTCCAGCTTTAAGCAGATCCTCTATCCTAGGCTCTTTAGCAGATCTCTGAAACTTAGGAATGCCTTCTCCGCTCTGATTTCTATGTAACTCGAAAAGGGTCTTACCGAGCTCTTGATCTAGATACATCCTAGCGTAGAGAGCGTATGTGGGAAAGGAGACGTTAAGATACCTAGCAGCAGCTTGGTTGCTCCTGGTATGCTTCATCGCTTGCCGGATCTGTTGTTCGGTTAAGAGCTTGGCCGGCCTTCCTAGCTTGTCTCTCCTTTTCATTATTTCTCTAGGTTAGGGTTTACCTTTAGTATAATGTTCCAAAGATCAATCGGGGTCTCTAGCGGTATTGGATTATTCTCCTCATCAAAGATATCGTTGATTGATCCATCTGGATTCTCTCTCTCCCACAAGTAAAATGAGATTAATTCACAAGCCTCTTTACCGTACTTCACTAGCAGTAGAGCGTCTATAACTTCTAAGAAAGGCTCATCGTAGGTACTAAAGTCTATTTTAAGTTCACTGAATGCTAGAGTACCCCTAACCCCTAACATCTGAATGGAATTTATAATGCTGATGAAAAGCTCACGGTCTTGTATCTGCTTGGTTTGCTTCTTTCGCTTGATAGCAGATTTTACATTCAGTAGCTGATTTATAGCCTGTCTTATATTGTCAAAAGGCTCTTCCATACTTAGGCTAATTCCTTTTTAGGTTTACTAATACGCTCTTTAATGTCCTGTAGCTTACTGCACACCTCGTACTTCTCTTTTTCTGAGTAGTAAGCAATGCATGTATCAATAGCTTTACCCCAGTCTTCTTTCTTGATTTCTAGATAAGCATCTTGGCTGTTAACCTGGAAGAGAGTTGCTACTTGCTTTTTTGTCCTGATAGCCTCCTCTACAGCCTTTGGTGTCTCCGTATAGATAAAGCTCATCAGCTGTAATGATTCCGAGATCACCTCCGGAGGTACTCCATCGATTGGATATATATTAAGTATCGGTATCTGTCTTCGGGATACCTTCTTGCTTTTTGCCATAACTCATAATTTTATTACTTTGCTTTTGCAATATTGTTCATGATAAAATCCGAAATAGATGCTAGCGGTATCATGAACCCTATAATCATCGGATTTTTTGGCTGAGTATCCCTATCAAATTGAATACCATATTGTGCAAATCTCCCCTGAAGTACTGTAGCGATCTTAGTTGCCATTGTAGATAGCTGTCTAATATCTACGTTTTGATTTTGAGGTATAAAATGGATCTTAATACCTCTCTTAGTTTCATTTATATTTACATCAAACTCAACTGCAAATGTCTCGCCTTCGAGCGTTACTTTATATACGGGTTTAGGTACAATAGCTGCCATTTGTTATTTTTATATAAATAGTAGGTTTTTATAGAAGCTTTGAGTTAGTCTCAGGATTATGCTTAGCATATTGTCCCCATTTATATCTAAAATATTCATGACATTGTTGCTCTTTAATCTGAGATTCTACTATTCTCTCAGGAGTTTTAGTACCTATAGATACAAAATGGTAGAAATGTGAATTATAGGTTCTAACCATTTGCATACCACTCATTTCACATTTCATGAAAAACTCCCAATCCACTACCCATGCTCCGGGATACGATTCATCCCATCCTCCGACTCTCATATAATCTTTCTTCGATATAAGAAACGGTAATGTTGAGCCTGTATTATCTGATTTAGATGTAGATAGATTTGCTTCGTATTCCCAAAATGCTTTTAGGTCAAATGTATTCGGATCTCGCCCTAAATCCTTAATATGGAACTGACGAAACATACTAGGTATCGGTTCGATTTGATTAGGGGTTAATACTTGACCGGGCATCCATTCCTGTTCTAGATATTTATCCCAATTCATTGGAAATACGTTATCGTCGTTTACAACTAGGACTAAGTCATGAATGGCATTATACACCCCTATATTAGTAGCCCGATTTTGCCCTATATTTACCTCTAAGTTAAGTACCTCGATATGACTACTGTACTTCTTTAATACCTCTCTGTTAGTATCGTAGTGACCGTCTACCACAACAATTATCTGGTTCTGGTCTACTTGCCCTTCAATAGCTGATTTAAGACATAGGTCTAAGACCTCAGGCTCTTTGTATGTCGGTATTATAACTGATATCATACTGTACTCCAATCTGTTAATGGTGATAACCAAGCTGATTCTCCATGAGTAGCGTAGCCGGGTATCGGTGTTACTAAGCTACGACCTTTATCTCGCAAAGCTAAAAACATTTCAAAATCTCTAGGATAACTGCCTTGTGTATAAGCTCTCAAAATCTTTTCGTCTTCTCTTAATGTCTTTACCTTAGCAGCGAATGTCATAGTTGTACTGTTAGTTAATTTCCAATGACATGATTTACTTAACATTACTCGAGTTAATTCACCTCCTCCCTCTACTTCTGGATTAGCTCCATTTAGGTACTTATCCGGATGGTCGTACAACGCTACATAATCAGCTCCTAGTTCAAATCCCTCTACTAAGATATTGCTTGAGTGCTGCCTATGTAAGTAGTCGTTTTCTAAGAAGTATACAGTTTCAGTATTATTATAATGCAAAGCTTCAGTCAGCGCTAAATTAAATGTACCTGCACCATGACCTACCGATACATGTAGTATACAGTCCCTACTAACGTACTTTTGAATCATATTGTTAGTTTCCGAAGAGATGTTATCGGCTAATACTAACCACTCCCATTGTGGTAACGAAAACTGCTGGATAGCATTCATTAAACAATTCTCGTTATTTACATAGCTAGGCTTTACTTTATTATATCCAGCATCTGATATCCTATATACTAGTTTCATTTTAACAACAAAAATTTAATCTACTAACCTACTGTACATTTCTATAGCTGCAATCTCAGATGGAAAATAATCGTTGTTTACAATTTCGATATCGCAGATATCTTCCCAGTAAAACGATAACTCTTCACTAGATCCTTGAGTCGCTACTTTATCTAAAGATTCTAAATATTCAGTAAACGGTAATTTTGGATAACCTACAACCTTACCTTCTTCGTAATTATATATCCACCGATGATGTAACCATCCTCTACATCCAGTCATAGCTCCTACTCGTTTACATTCAATATACTTACTTGGCATCGATATGAATCCTCTCTTAGCAATTTTTGGAAGCATTTGAGCTACTAAGGGTGGATTTGAAATATCTTCTAGAGTATGGCTACATATGCTGAAGTCGAATTTACCGTGTGTGTTTACATAGTCTATTACAGCGCTCCAAACCTCAAATAAATTTATATTGCCTGTGAAGCAAGGTATATTCCCTTTGCTAAGATCTACTATGTCTATAGCAGCTGTAACATGTTCACACCAAGAATTCGCAGAAGCTCCGATATCAATAACTGTAAAATTTGAAGTAGATTCTTTGAGCTTTTTAATGTACTCGTTAACATCTCTATCTCTACTGTGAATAGATCCTAACTGTACTTCAGTAAGCATAGGGCTAATATTTTAATCTAAAAAAATTTGTTTAAATTGTTGCATAACTCTTTTAGGACTGTATTCGCTATAAGCATTCCAGTCTTCCTTTTTGGTCTTAATATCATTAAAATTGCAGAGTATATCAACTAATGATATATAGTCGTAATATATTAATGCTTTTTCTCCTAACATTTCTATATGTGCTAAATCGTTTAACGGTTCAGTACAGTGAGCTGTCGTTATAACAGGTTTGTTCTTACTTGAAAACTCTGCTACAGTTAAGCCAAAACTCTCTCCACCATTTCTTGCATGTATGCAAGCATCGCAGGTATTTATAAACCCTATCTTCTTTTCCAGGTCAGTAGTACCTTCTAAAAATACCACGTTAGGTTCGTCACAAAATGCACTTACATTCATGAATAAAAAATAAGTATTACTTTTTGATTTTGCAACATCTATAACTGCTTTTTTAGCAAAATCTATATTAAAAGAATCTGGACCTCCATAATATCCAAATACTGTAGCGTCTTTAGGTACATTAAAAAACTCTCTATAATTTTCACTGTGATCGTATTTTAGTATATCTACGATATGAGGTACGTATGGAAATTTACCACCTGTCATTTTAGTAGTTAGCCATTTTGAAACGTATGCATAAACATCTCCGTGAGGTTCATGTAGTTGAAATACTGCATGAACAAAATTCTTAGCATTAGGAACTACTTTCCTATCGTTATTACCTGCTTTAATATAATATACTCCGTCTATTTTATATTTATCTACTACATGTACGACTTGATTAAAATCTGAATAAAGAATTATTTCAAATTCTCTTTTAAATTTCTCATAAGCTGCTAAATTTGAAGCTTCAGGTGCAATAATTATAGAATCATTTCCGAGTAGATATCGATTATAATAGGCATAGTCATAAAGAGCGATTTCAGTTCCACGTACTCCTAACTGTTCACTGTGAAAAGCTATTTTCATATTACATTAAGTAGTTTTGATAAGTTCATAGTAGTATCGCTAGGAACTTTACCGGGTTTAAAGATAGGTAATACGTCCGGGTTCGTCTGTTTTGCTAACTCAAATATAGTTTTAGTTTCGGTACCTACGTTGTATACGCCTTGATACCTATTTTCAACTAATGTAATTACTAGTTTAGCTATAACATCTACGTAGTCGCAGTTTGTATTTATATCATGCCAGGCTTGTGGATACGGAAATGGATTCTGTTTATGAGATAGCCTACATATCAAAAAGTTATTACTTCTTAACTGTACTAGAGCGTCTCCTACTAGCTTAGTATACCCATACCAGGTAGGTAGGTGTACAGGTACATCTTCTTCCGTAGCATCTTGGACAGATCCTGCGTATAGGTAATCTGTTGATATATGGATTAGTTTCTTATCTTCTTTATTACAGTACTCAATTAACTTCTCTACAGCAACTACATTAATCTTCCAATTTGAATCTCGATCAAGACTGTAAGTATTCGTATACGCCATACAGTTAATAATAGTATCGTACGGAGTTAATAAAAGTGGTGCCCAATTTTGAACTTCTAAGATATCTATACTGTCTTTCTTTCTACTATAGTAATCCCATTTCATCTGATTAACGAGCTCTGAGCCTAGCAAACCATCTCCTAATACGGCTACTTTCATTTTTTAAATTTTTTAATAACTTCTTCGATATAGTTAAATACTGTATCTGTATAGTGCGGCGCAGCTCCAATAAAAAATACTCTATCTAGTACTCTATTAGCTTCTGGGTATTTATTTGCATCATCTAAAAAACTATAGCCTGGGTGTAATAATATATTACCGGCAAAGTAATTTCGAGTCTGTATTTTATGCTCTTCTAAAAAAGCAACTAACCTATGCTTCAGTCCCGACTCTTCACATATAAACGGAGTTCCGAACCAGCACGGATCAGCTTTGTCAAGCACTGCTGGAGTTTTAATACCTTTAATATTCTCTGTAAAGATTTTCGTAATAGTTTCTCGAGATCTTTTTCTATTAGCTTCTATTTCTTCGAGTTTAGAAAGCTGTACTAATCCAATTGCACCTTGTAAGTCTAGAGGCTTTAGGTTATATCCCATGTTTGTAAAGACATACTTATGGTCTATAATACCATCATAACTCTCTAACCACTTATCGAATCTATTACCGCAAGTACCGCATGATAGCAAGTTTGCAGATCCTACACAGTAACAATCTCTTCCCCACCATGCTAGACTTATCATTAACTTACCTAACTGTTCGTCATTTGTACATACCATTCCTCCCTCGCCTGTTGAGATATGATGAGCAGGGTAAAATGAATTCGAAAATGCAACATAGTATTCATTTAGACACTTACCGTCCCATTTACTTCCCAAACTATCGCAGTTATCTCCAATGAGCTGTAGGTTATACTTTTTACAAATTTCTAGTAAACAGTCCATATCGGGAGGGTTACCGAGTACTGGTGATACGAAGATACCTTTGGTCCTGCTTGTAATCTTCTCTTCTAGCTTTGTTAAATCGAAATTGAGTGTCTCCCATTCGATATCAATAAAAACAGGCTTTAATCTATTTTGATATAGCACAGAGATTGTTGTGGCAAATCCGACAGGAGATACAATAACCTCATCATCATCCTTCCATTCAAATCTCTTTTTTAAAGCAGCTATTAAAACCAAATTAGCAGAAGAGCCAGAGTTGACCATTAGGTTATATTTAGTCTTAAATCTTTTCCCGAACTCTGCTTCAAACTTATGCACATGGCTTCCTGCTGTAATCCACTTACCGTTAATAAAAGCTTCAATACCTGCACTTGTTTCTCTCTCATCCCAATAGGGTCCGGAATAGTACACCGGTGTTTTACCTGGCATAAAATTAGCGCTGTTATAGATATACGGAGCGACATGGTTACCTACCAGTGCATTAATAGCTTCTACTTTAATCATTTTTGCTTATATAGTTTATATTCTGTCTGTGATGGAAATTCTAAGAGTGTACCGAAATGTGCTTCTAGTAGAGGGTCAAATATAAACGGCGGAGTGCCGTTGAAAGGTACTACGTACTTATAGTTTCCCCACTTACTGCTTACATATTCTGCGTTATGTTTACCTACTTTAAGACTCGGTGAAGCAGGGTCCGTAGAAGTTGAATTGCCATTATAAAAACTCGGCACATTTAAGTTGTACACCTCTATATTAGATATAGCGCACCTGTGATTATAGTCATTATCCTCACATCCAGCCCATAGTATATTTTCATCGAATCTACCTACCGTATTAAAAATCTCTCGATGCATACAGTATAGTGCGTATCCGAAACCGTTATTATAAGTTGTCATTAGTCTTCTTGGATCTGAGTTCTCCCACAAGTTATCAAGTATTTCTTGACTAAATAATGCATCTTCTTCACCAACTATTACCCTATCTAAATTTAGTGTGTTAAATGCAATATCACAAATCAAATTCCATCCCCCTGCACAGCCTATATTGCGACTTGTGACATATACGGGCATATTATTTGTAACCTTATCATTTAATTTCTGCTGTCCATTATCAATAAAATAAAACTGGTATTCTTGTGAATACTTTTTAAAGTCAAACCATTCACAAAAATAATCACAGGCGTTATAGCCTAATATAAAAACGTATTTCTTCTTCATATATGTGCTACTATCGTATCTATTAACTCCGTATCTGTTAAATATGGATCCAGTTCTACGTGCTCTCCTTCTGGAAAATAATGTACTGGCCCTAATTTCGGCTCTTTAATTTTTTTTACTGCTCCATTCCATCCATAAAGTTGATGTACAAAATCCCCCGTTATAATAGTTCGAGTCCCTATACCCGCTGCTAGATTACAGAGTCCTCCTTCTGTACCTATAAACGCATCACAATACTTCATCAATGAGCATTCAAACAAAATAGATTTTTGGTCTTGATCTGATATACCTGCAGTTTGCTGTTGATTGTATTGCTGCGGAACCCCTACCTCTATTACATTATAACGATTTTTTAATTCCGAAACAACTTTTTCTATATTTCTATGACTACCTCCATACCCTAAGTTTGGAACATCTATACCAGCTTTATATTGATCAGGAGTAAAGATGTAGGTCTTTGATTCCCAATTCGACATTAAAGCTATTACCTTCCTACCATTTTGTCTAAGTTGATCAATATAGTTCTTAGCTACTTCGTCATAGGTAGGTTCAGTATACAGCTTGTAAGATGTTCCTGGATTCTTAATCCCTGCAAAGGCTTGATACTCATAAGGAGGCGGCATTTCAAAAGAGAGCGGCTGCAATCTTATAACCCTACTGTATTGATCTAATGTTGATGTGTTGATAGGATACGGTGTAGGGGTATCTGAGATATAGACATTATCAATGAAAGGATCGTTACTTAGTAATCTTTGCATTTGAGGGAACCCGATTAGGTAGTCAACCGCTACACCTGGTTGCTCTGTTTTTAGTTTTTCTGCTATAGAAGTTGCAAATGCTATATCACCGAAATATCCACATGTTATAATAAGGTATTTAATACTGCTCATAAGATTTTTCTTCTACCAGTTCTGAATTAGTTACTAGGTTAATTTGTTTTTTAATCTCTGCTCGCTTATCGTTTGTAAAATACACGCTTCTGGCTAACTCTATAAACTCTTGATCAAACTCCTTCAATCTTTCTTTCTCTCTAAGACTGTCTTCTATTTCCCACAGCGCTTGGTTAGTATGTAAGAGTTTTATAAAAAGTTCTTTTACATTAGGTTGACTTATTAAAATACTCGTAGAATTTTCTAACAATGCTAACTCTTTTTCTACATTTACTAATTTAACACTATCCCCTATACTATGCTTTTTAATCTTTAAAATAGTAATTTTATCTAATACTTCACCGTTTGATACTTCTATTTTCATAGCTACAGTACTTTATAATTTGTACTTTTAATCCACCTCACATTTTCTATACCGCAATTGAATTCCTCGATATCAGCAATAAGGTTCTTATATCCTATATGCCGATCGTTATAAGCTTGTTCGTAATAGTACTTCTTGCCTTCATAAAAATCCTGTTGATGTTCAAATTGCTTACTACTCATATCACCATTATCTTCATGGTATAGACATAAAAAAGTCCCGATTTTGTTTCGCTTAACAGGTATCCCTGCCCATACGAACCTTTCCCTTAAATCTTCATCCTCATTGCCCCACCCTCTATATAACGGATTCAATCCGTTAATAGTTTCAAAATGTTCTCTCTTCATTGCAATAACTCCTCCGTAGAATGCAGCATCTATTTCATCAGCCCATTTCCTATATCCGCCAGGTATATCCATAAATTCTCTAGGTGATTTATTATCGCGGTCTAGAAAAATTCCTTTGCGTGCTGGTAGTATCGGCGTATCGATTACTTCGTAGGATACATCACCGGTAGGGTAGTAATCTACTTGCTGGAGTACAATTATATTTCCTTTTGCATACTGAAATCCTATATTCTCAACACAAGCTATTCTGAAGTTATCACAATCGTTTTGTTCAGATATGATAATCTCGTAAGATTCTTTCTTAAATAATTCTTGCAGTCTTGGAAGCAGTATTTCTAAATGCTCTTCCCTATTTCGGTAAGGTATAATAATGCTGTATTTCATTTCCGAATCTATCGTATTGGTGTATAATTGAATATTGAGCCAGTGTATGTAGGTCGAAAGGTACTAGACCGGCTTTAATAACATGTAAATGAACTGCTAGATTATGTTCTAAGGATGTAAAATTAGTAACATCTTTGTACTTTGTATGTATAAGGTAGTTGAAAGATGTTTGATCTGCAACTTTATATTTACCACATGATAGTAGGTAGATATCAGCGCAGATGTCCTTTACTAATCGGTAACTACCTCCAAAGACCCCTACGTTGTATACTGGTTTATCTAATAGTTTAGATAATCCTATAACACCTAGGTTATAATGTAGGTGCGTTCGATTCCAATCTTCTTCTTGATATAAAATTACCTCACTGGTAGCTGTTAATGTTTTTGAATCTAACTTATTGAAAGGGTTTGAATTAAAGCAGACATCTTTTACGTCTGTGATTAAAACTTTCTCATACGTGTTAGACTCTAGAAAGTTCCAAATATGTAAAAATCTCAAGTTGTGAACCAGGTTGTAAGAGGTATCTAAAGACATCGTTCCGGTGTCTGTAGGAATGGTGTTAGTATGCTCTCCCCAAAAATCAAAATCCGGAACTACAACATCTACGCTATGTTCTCGTAAGTACTGTCCTAGATCATCAGTAGTGCTATTATATAGTAACAAGACTCTTTCTACTCCTTCAAATTTAGAGCTCTCTACCCAAACTCGTATATCTTGCAGTCTATAATTTCCACTGATTGCTCCTATAAGTAAATTTTTCATATTATAAATCTAATGCAGATAGTAGTGAGTTTGTTATTGTAGGACTCGTTATATTATCAATATACCACTTTTTAGCATTATTAGCAACGTGTTGTAGGTATTTGTCATCATTAATCACCTCTCTATACCTCTGTGCTATTCTCTGTGCTAATAATTCTGGGTTTTTATATCTGAACTCGTTATCAAATTCTGCTTCAACTGCTATGTAATGCTCATTAGGTATTAAAGGTCTTACGGGTGTGACGGCGTAGATAGGTCTTATCGTAGGTATACCAAGTCCGTACATTTCAATATCTCTTAAGCAGAAATCACCGCAGATATATCCTCCGCCACCGCCTATCGATAATGCAAGTTTAAAATTAATAGCTTCTTGAAGATAGTGTTCAAAAGGAATTGGATAGTGGCCAAAATAAAATTCAGCTGTAGTCAAGATACTGGGAAGGAATTCTACAGCTCTACGTACTCCTAAATACTCTGCAGGAACATTACTGCTATATAAGCTACCTCTCCAATATAACCTTGTATCCAACTCTACATGTCTCCTGTATTCTTGAAAGTTACTATAGTTATTAACTCCTAACTCCCAGCAACTTTCTGGGTAAGGCCCTGCTTTTACTTTACTTCGTAATACAGGATCTTGTATCAACTCATCCCAGAGTGCTGTGTTGTATTGACCTATAGCTGCACCATCGAATAACGGCGATCTAGATAGCTTAGCTGTAAGCCTTAGATTATCTCCAAAATCATATACTCTGAATTTCCCAGTATCTTTAAACTCAACTATAACTATAGATCCATGATCAATAAGTACATCGTGATACATGAATCTATCTCCTCCGTTTAAATTATGCCATTCTATTTCATAAGCACCTTGTAACACATCTAACAGCTGCTTTGTATTATGTGCATCGAACCTATCCGGAGATATACCTCTATGAAACGTGTATAAGTTTAATTTTTTCACTTTGTAAATAAGATATCTTCTTGTATGTTATTAATATTCTCAACTACCGTAAACTTGGTAAATCCAAGTTCTTGCATAATTTTAAAATATTCACTTCTCATCGGCGCTCCAATGTTGTAATGTACTCCCTGTACAGGCACTTCCAGTAGTACCTTATTTGCTTTGCTAACTAAAGTTTTACCTCCGTTAATAATATCTACTTCTGCTCCCTGTACATCCATTTTGATAAATTCAAAAATTTCAGCCGGAAAAAGTATATCTAATGTAGTTGTTGTGAGTTCTAAAATATCTAAATCACTACCGTTAAAATACTCTGTATCTTCTTTATAGTAAGATGCACCAGTACTTGTAGGTGCTGATTTTGTAGTATAAAACTGGACGGTCTTTACTGTATCAGATAAGCAAGCTATCCGGTAATCTACCCCTAACTTTTTTAACGCTGATTCATTGTATGGATTAGCCTCTATTAATATAAAATTAGCTGTGGGGTACTGTACTTTCATAGTACGGTACCACCATCCATCGTTAGCTCCTATATCTAGAATTTTCATTGTCTATATTTTGGGTGTATTAGGTGCATATATTTTTCTAAATTATTAATAACATACTGCGGGAGAGGGGTATCTTCTAGCGGCAAGATTCTTCCTCTTCCTCGTAAAAATAAATCTGTTCCGTCTTCTAGACAGTTAGTTATATGTGCTTCTGTTTTAAATTCTGGCTTATTTAATTCATAGTGTGAGTACGACTCTAGCTTTTTTACTATCTCCTCTCTACCTCCTAACCAACTCCAATGCCATCCTCCGTTCGGAATTATAGTACCTACAGTTTTCTTTCGGATATTTTCTTGCGGAGATCCACCAATGTCTAGTAAGGTTTGAAAATTAAAGACTTTAAACTGCGTCCAAGGATGTTCGTAAGATAAACAATTAATCCAGTAATTACAAAAGATCATTTCAAGAGCATATACATCACCTGTCTTTACGTGCGGTATTAATTCCTTAACAGTCTCTATATACGGTATCTCATCTGCATCTCCGTATAGGAGTATATCTTCTGGCTGTACTCCAATCTCTTTAAGTATTGGTATGTATTGAGATGTTACGAGTTCTTCAATTTTATCTGCTTTCATTGTAGCAGCTTCAGGTGGATATTCCGTATAAGTTCTATGATGTATTTTAGTACCTTTAAAAGGAAACGCTGGGAATTCTTCTCTGGGTTGCATCTGATATGTCTTAGATGCTTCCAGGAAAATAAATCCGTCTACAATGCTATCTAATTCATTCAGTATTACCTCTGTTACTTCCCTCTCATCAGTATAGGTGTTAACTTTGTAAATTTTCATAGTGGGTATTTTGAATCTCCTGTCTCTTAATATCTTTGTGGTGAAGTATGCAATACTCCTCTACAATAGGCAACACCGCATGAGTTTTATGTCCGGTTATAACTTCGTGTACCTTACCTACCCACTGTATGCTTGGATGATTAGTTAGGATGCGAGTCTGTACATCAGGAAAATTTACCCAGCCTTTCTCATCTACTCTCCACCCCCATTTCTTGATATGCTCTTCAGTTAGTCCTTCTACGGTATTGATCCTTGGTAAACAAAATAGATCTATAGTTGGATTGTCTTGGAGTATGGTCGGTAGGTTTTGTATAAACCACTCGTTAAGCATTTCATCGGCATCGATTTGGAATATCCAAGCTCCTTGACAATTTGCTTTCAAGTTGTTCTTAAATGCTGCAAAGTTACCTTTAAGTGGATACTCTACTACTTTGATACTACGGTTATGCTTATCTAAGACTTGATAGACCTCTGGTGTTGTATTACCTTGATCGCATTGAACTACAATCTCGTCTTCATTAGACTTACGATCTATAAGAAAGGATAGTAGCCTGTCAAGCTCTTTATGTTCATTGCAGACCGGTATAGCATAACTGATTCTTAGCATATAGCTTAATCTATGAATCCTTTATTGAAAAAGCCAATATAATCTAGAGCTTCTATAAAATCTTTACCAAAGTTCTTTAGTGTCTTGGAGTCTGATTTATGGGTATGACCTTTATTAGCTAATGATTCCTGCTCTTCTTCTGTGAGAGGTCTTGCTTGAATACCGCACCATTCAGCTGCATCCTTAGATCTACCGCTCATAAAGACAGTACCCTTGCTTGGGAGGTTAATAGTGATAGGGTACCATATTCTATCCTCACTATCAACATACTTAATATCCTTATACAGCTCCGGTAGAGTTTCTTCAAATGCTTCTACATCGAGTGTACTTAGCTTTTGTAGATCATTGGTTTGGAATCCGCATCCAAAGCAAAAGTAACTATAAGCTGATTCGTTGATCGGTAATTTATAGCAGGCATCTGACCCGCATTTAGGACACTGTATAAGTGATTCTGCCATTGTTTAACGTGTTATTTTGGTAAATGTATACTACTGCACCTGTATTACTTTGCATCTTCTAATTTTTTAAGCTTAGGTAATTCGATCTTCTTTAGAGTGGGTAGCTTTAATACTACTGCCTTAGCAAATTTCTCTTCAATGTATTTGCCTAATAGTTCTTTCATAGCATCAAAAGAGAATTCTGTCTTAGCTTTATGTCCTTGCTTCTTACCTGGTACTTCAAATTTCTTGTAGTCTTCAAATACTTCCTTCCACATTTTCATTACCTGTGTATTGTCTGGTTGGAACCATCCCGATTCTGCTAGTAGCATATTCTGCACTACTGATGAGGGATGTAGTTGATGTAGTTCACCTGAGAGTAGATAGCTGGATTGAGGGTCGAGGAAATCTGTTTGCCCAGACCATCCTGAAGCTATTACCAGCTTCTTGGATTGTGTAAACTCAAGTAATGGTCTACCGTATCCCTCTCCTTTAGTAAACGATACCATTGCCTTTACCTTGGGGTGATTGTAGAGATCGTTCATATCAGTATCATCTAACTCACCGTGTAGTAGGTAAATATTCGGCAGATCACCCTTAACGCTTTTCCTAATGATGTCTATCTTCCGCAGTATCTCATCTCTATCCATTATCGATCCACCTACCTGTACTGCTTTTAAGATCAATGCCGGGCGTGTTTTCTTATTCTTATATGCCTCCAAGAATGTCCTAATCATGTATCCTACATTCTTTCTGTCGTGGCCAATCTCTCCTTGCATCCAATGCCCTACAAATAAGAAGCAAAAATCTTCCTTGATGGTATCTAGAGATTTAACTACGTCGGTCTTTTCTAGAGTCTCTTTATAGTAGTACTTCGTAAGATCTAGGCCTTCGAATAGTACTTCAACAGGCTTCTGCAATTCTACCTTGTTAACGACCCTACCTTGTTGATCTTTAACTTCGAATTTAGAATCCTCAAATACCTTCTTAGCGTGCTTGGAGGATACAAGGGTAAGATTCATTCTATTGATACCTTCTATCCAAGATGGATCACAGACTGTAGTTTCGATACCCGCTGTCACACCGCAGGAAAACGTCTTACCTACAGGCTGGAATTCATTAGGTACTGAGATTTGAAACCAGTAATCAGGCTGTTGTGGGAGTTGGTTACCATATAACATTATATCTTTCATCCATCCCCACTCCTCCATATTATCATCTATAAATCCCCAAGGACAGCTTCCCCATCTTTGAGATAGGACTTTGATATCCCACTCACTGCCCTTAACTTCAACTAGGGCCTTAATAAAATCTCTTGACCTAGCACCGTATCCAGAATAGGTATCTGGCGGTGCACTAACTACGCATAACGGTTTCATATAATATAACTTATGATTTAGTAAACTAATTTGTGTCTAACAGCTTTACGGGGTAGGTCCTGTACCTTAATGAATTCGAATTTACCTTTAGGCTTAAACGTCTGTAAGGTCTCGTCTATACAGCTTATAACATTGTAGCACATATTTTCAGATGTCATCATCGACTCATCTGATGTCACCCACTCTCTT
>Ga0214921_10005615_pt1 | contig 17636 bp, 23 predicted proteins | sample LL1505_MetaG_FD_177992 | JGI IMG/M metagenome (GOLD analysis project Ga0214921, IMG submission 177992) | Freshwater microbial communities from Lake Lanier, Atlanta, Georgia, United States - LL-1505 | ecosystem: Environmental > Aquatic > Freshwater > Lake | place: USA: Georgia | collected...
TATGGTAGACGGTATTGAAGATGGTAAGCCATTAGATCCACAATATCAACCATACATCAAATTCTATCAAACATTGAAGTCAGTTATGCTCACAGGTCGTAAATTAGGCTTTGAGAATGATATCATCACTTTTCAAAGTGTCAATATAATGCAGAGAGGTAATACATTGGTGATCATAGATCCATGGACGGGAAGCGGTAGATTGGCGGAAGGCAGTGAACTTAGGATAGACGTACCTAATGAAGAGTGGTTACAGGATAAACGTGAGTACGCTAAAGAAAAAGGGCGCAACAGTTTTGGTGTGCCATATATGGGAACCACTACAGCATATACACTGTCTGATGTTAAACTTCCTGTAGATATTCTTAAAAGAATACCGGGTATGCGTGGTGAACAACAGCGTGTACGTCAGCAGGATTTAGATGCTATAATGACTATAATGCGTGATACTGGACGACTGCCTATACAATGGGGTAAGGAATATGCGCCCTTTATCAATGTAGCTTGGAACGGGGAAGCATGGGTCAATGAAGGCAATCATCGCATTATGGCAGCAGCAGCGTTAGGCTGGAAAGACATGCCTGTGCAGATTAGTTATTTTGATGGTGGTGAACGAGTAAAGTCTGGTACTATGTATCCAGGGCGTATTGGCTTGGGTAATCAACAAGAAATCACAAACGAAGATTATGATCCAAATGGTCCTCCACCTGGACCAGAGACCAAACCAACCATGCCACAAGGTACTGTAAGAGTAGAAGTAAGTGATTTATATGACTGGTACAAGCTGGGTCAAAATATTAGTAATTTAGATAGAGTAGATCCTAAGATATTTGGTAAAGGGCCTCCCAGTACCATTATGGCATTTGGTAGTGAAGAGGAAGAGCATAAGTATATCACTGCGTTAATGAATCTAGGTTTAGACACTGTAGATATTGATCCAGTTGATCCTAATCAACCCAAGGGTATGCCTAGACAGAAAGTTGATCCTACCTATAATGTTACTGAAGATTCTTCTACACAATTTGCTGGTAAGACTTCAGAGAAGCCAACCCTTATTCAAGCGTTTGGGGATTTCTTACCTTTTGTAATGCGTGAGTTAAACATCGCACAATTACCTGCTATTAAGTTAAAAAAAGAAGTCCCTGCAGGTGACCAGCCCACATTTGGAAAATTTGATTCGCGTAAAAACTGCATCTACTTAGGAATTATTAATCGTCATGTAATTGACATATTACGAACTCTAGCACATGAATTAGTTCACTATCAGCAGAACATCAAACATAGTCTGGATGCAAACAGTGGAAAAACAGGTAGCGGCGAAGAAAATCAAGCAAACGCTGTTGCTGGCGTTATTATGCGTAATTTTAACAAGCAGTATCCTAAGTATTTTCATACGCCTATTATAGAGAACTTCGACGATGGTAAGAAGCCAGGGCGTAAAGGTCTAAGTCAGCGTGTGGGCATACCTAAAAATGCTACAATAGCACAATTAGAACGCTATAAAGATGCGCCCGGTGAAAAAGGCCGTATGGCACGTTGGCAACTCAATATGCGTAGAGGACAAAAGAACGAATCCAGCGAACCTGATGCTAACAGTATTGTTATTCGTGCTTATCGTCCTATAGTTGACGAGATTAAACCAGGTGCAGTTGATAATTACGTTGATCAAGCACGAGAACTATTAGTTAAAACAGATAGTATAAACTTACGAAAAAAACTTATTGACGTATTTAAAAAAGGTCGCGACAATCCTTATATTCAAGGGGGCATTATTACTACAGTGGGCGCACTATTGTCTGGCGGCGTTCTTAGTAATGCCAGCAGTTTAGGATTATCTCCTGCTCAAACAAATATAATTCTAACAGCAGCAATGAACACTGTTATACCAACTGTAGTAGCCGTGTTGAATGGCAAAAGCTGGCGTGATACAGTAAAATACACGCTTACCAGCGCTGGAGTAGGTACCGGCATTGCAGCCCTTGGGGAGGAGGAAAATAAATAAAAAATGAAAGCCAGTGATCTTACGTCCGCCCAAGGACTAACAATTTTTGATATTGACGACACGCTGTTACATACTACTGCAAAAATTCGCGTAGTAAAAAATGGCCAAGTGGTCCGTGAACTAACCAATCAACAATTCAACAATTATAAACTAGCTCCTGGCGAAGAGTTTGACTTTGGTGAATTCAAAGACGCCGAAAAGTTTAATCGAGAAAGTCGCCCTATTCCTCAAATGGTTAATTTGCTGAAAAGCATTTTACAACATGCTACTAATCACCGTGTTATTATGTTAACTGCACGTTCAGATTTTGATAACAGAGATCTTTTTTTAAAAACTTTTACAGATTTAGGCATTGACATGAGCCGTGTTCATGTACATAGAGCCGGTAATTTACCAGGGGACGAGAGTCCTGCTAAAAAGAAAGCAGTCTGGGTTCGCCAATACCTTGACAGTGGTCGCTTCAACCGTGTGCGTTTGTTTGATGACAGTTTGAGCAATCTAAAAGTATTTAATAGTCTTAAAGACGAGTACCCAAATGTTAATTTTTATGCTTACTTCGTAAAACCTGATGGCTCTATCGAACGTATGAATCAAGCTGCAGTAGGTGAAATGGCTATTGTGCGTATCCCACGTGACAACCTGGCTACTCAGGGTCGAGATTTCTTTGGGCAATTTGAATACGCTAATCAAGCCAAAGTCAAAAAGATGTTTAAAAATCTAACTCCATTACCTGGCGGCAGTGGGTTACAGTATGGCACTATTCCTTTTAGCGACGAAGGTAACTACTGTATTGCTATTGTATCTGGAGACAAAATTGTAGGCATGTTAGAACTTAAACCAGTTCGAGGATTTCCATTAGACAATGCCTACAGTGTAGAGTTTGTTACAGTAGATGAATCCCAGCGTGGTATGAGCATTGGCAAGAGCTTGTATGGCATTGCTCTCAGCATACTAAAGTTCTCTATAGTGGCTGGCGAAAGTCAAACAGTAGGTGGTCGCCGTAATTGGATCAGTCTCAACAAAGTGCCCGGAGTTAAAATCATGGGCTGGGGCTGGGTTGAAGAAATGGACACACCAAATCGTGCTGGCCTAAGCCCCGAGGCCAAGAAAAAATTAAAACAAATTCAACAGCGTTTTGAACGTAATATGGAACGTGCTGGTGGCCATTATATTGGCACAGCAGAAGGTGCAGCCGAATGGGGTAGAAAAATAACCAAGCATTGGTATTTGTTCCCAGTTACAGCAGGAACCAGAGAATTTAAAACACAGGCCAATGCTGTGCGAATATACTACAATGACCATTACAATTTGCCTATTGGGCAAAACAATGGCTTGGTTGCAGTATTTAAATAATTATGCTAACAATCGAAATTATCAATGAAGCTAAAGTAAGCGTTCGTAGTCAAATACTAAACGATGTACAGCTTGATGGTGGTAACACCAACGAGTATTTTGTTCGTTTTACCAGCGTTGATAAACTAGGGTACAGTGCTCGACAATTTTTCGCTCGTACCCGTGATATAGATGATTCTAATTTTGATATAAATTCTATAGGAGATAAGGAAGGACGGTTAGCACTTTGGTTTTATCCATTAAGCACCTATCTTAAATCTAAAGATCTTTACGCAAGCAATAATCCCTATGTATGGTTAGTTCGTATTAAACCTAATGCATGGTTACAGCCTGTAAATAACAGTACCAAAGGAAAAGTGGCAGCACCACAAGGTAAAGAACGAGCAGGAATCTTACGCCAAACTACCGTAACAACATCAGCAATATTTTTTAAACCAGCTTTTACAGTTATTGGAAAATACTATGATTATGGTTCCCAGCATCAGCGGCATGGGCAAGTTAAAGGTGCTCCTGAGCCAACATTTTTTCAACGTGTTCGAGGCGAAATGTAATGAAAATAAAAGATATAGTTACCGAAGCTACTATTGTGCTAAAGCCTAGGGACAACTCACGTGCCCTAGCTTGGATTAAACGAGTTTATGAGAAATTTCCGCACACTTGGCAAAACAATCATGTCATGATGTGGGGCACAGGCGAGGACCAACAGTTGGCCATGTTTGAACTAGTGCCTAGTATTAATAAGCGAGATGGGGTAGAAGTAAAATGGTTTTCAGCCTATCCATTACGCCAAGGTGTTGGTACACGGGCAATGCGTATATTACAAGACTTGGCACGAGAAGATGGTATTGCTCTTACACTGTTTCCTTGGGACAAAGGGGAAGTTAGTCAAGCTAAGTTAACTAAATTTTACAAAGGACACGGATTCAAACCTGCTATTAAAGGCAGCAAGAGTTTAGTTTGGGAACCACAGGATAAATAATATTATGAGAGCAAGCGATTTTATTACAGAAACAACTAGGGCTGTTGGAAAACTACACCCAGATCAAACTCAAACTATGCCTATCACGCATAGATTGTCTGGCACTGCTGACAGACTGTATGACCTACATAGGGTTATGATGGCAGTCGCTTCGTCGGATGGTAAAGACTTCTCTCACGACCCGGATGAAGAAAGTTGGATAGGGCGCAATAATATTGCTACGCCCTATACCAAACTAGAAAGTGATATGCTACAGCATGCCTATCGTGCAGTTAAGACCTGGAATAATACAGCAGTTGACGGGTATCCAGCAGAACCCAAAGATATTAATAAAACCAGCCCTATAGCAAAGCCAAAGACCAATCGCTACGGTGTTTAATCTTTAGGCTGCAGCCTTGTCAAAAGGGCTACGGTTTAGTGGTTTTACACGGTGATTAAATTCTTGACCAACATAAAAATCAATCAACCGTCGTTGGATCATAGTGATCAAATCACCATGGTCATCTGGGATGATGAACCTAACCGGACATTTCCCCCAAGTACCCAACTTCTGGAATTCTGCAAACCATTCACGATGTTGCGAATTGGTTGCGTCAAATGCGACCCAAGGTCGGCCGATCAATGCAAGTTTACTCACTAAAATGCTCCTTTAAAATCTTACTAATATCGTCGATACTATTAATACCTTGTTTGGCCACAGCATGGGCGCACTCGTGGATAATCAGTTGAGCAAATTTTGTCAACCTTTCTTGTTCATAAGTTGAACTAAAACCTGCAAACTGAGACAGTTCTTTGATTTTTGTATTCATTGTTGTGGTTTGATTGACTCAATAACTGCTTGAGCTTGTGCAAGATCTGTACAATTCTCGTCAGTATAAGCCGCAATTATCATTTCATAAACTGTTATAGCATCTCTGCCATACTGTCGAACTAAGTTGTTAACTTCTTCGTTTGTTTCACACTCCCACATTTGGTCAGCAATTTGTGCCTGTAGTTCACTAAATCCATTAATTTCCATAATTTGTCCTTAAATAATTCCGATAAACAATAGATAAGCAACAAAGATAAAACTTACCAGGACAACAACCAATACATCTCTATCTGTTACAGGCTGCTTCATATTAGTCCTCTAAGGTACCAGTAATTTGGGTCAATGTTGCTTCGTTGTCGCTATCGTACGATTCTTCGTAGTCATCGTAGCCATAATCTTCAGGATGCATTTGATCTGGACCACTGTAATGCGGATTGCGTTCCCAACTATCAAAGTCGCTCAACAACCACTGTTGGTCAGGACGAGTACGTCCTACCGCCCATGCCCACTCGCTAACTGCTTCTTGAATATGATTCATGCTACCACCTCAGTCTTAATGTAGCCGTATGGGACGCCCACGCAGTAGCAAAGGTATTCGTTGTCGCCGCCCGTGCCTTCGGCCTCGTGGATCCAGCGGAGTGCCATTGCGCGATCCCGTGCACCCAGCTCAATGATCTTTGTGACACGGGCCTCAAAGACTTGGATGGCAGCGTCCTCGTCCACACGACGTTGGAGATCGTTGCGCTCAATCACGCCTTGAAGGTACTTCATCTCCTCTTGGAACTTCTCCAGCGTCCAGCCGCTGGTATCCGTGCCACGTGGGCGGAAATTGTAAGCGTCCTTGTACATGTCCCACCACGTGGCAGCAGCCTGCTCAAGCGGCGTGTACTCTTCCCAGGACTTGTATGCTTCGCTCATCGTCTGCTCCGTGTTGTACGCTTCAGTTTCAATAGTATAGCGCTCATTTAATGGTGCGTCAACCGTTGTTTTCCTACAACCCCCACCGCAACATCCAATAGATGTACTCAGGTTCTGCAAACTCAGCTACGACCACGTAGCGGATGCCATAACTAAGAAATGGATACGGGGCTGTTTTCCAAACGGGTTTCATTACAGCATTCTCCATTACCCAACGCCCCTTTTCACTACGCTCAAATTCATATAGTGGAACTGCAGCATAGATCTCAGGATCATCAACGTCGCCTATGCTGAATTCATGTACAATAACAACGTGTAAGGTATCTTTTTGCATATTAAAATGTGCGGTTGCAGCATAAAGAGGTATATATATTAGTAGAAACCATGAGTCAATCTACGTAAAAGAGGAAAAACACATAATGTTTAAATTATTAGAGCAATTATTTAGTTTATTAGGCAGGTTTGATAATCATCAAACTGATTTAGAAAGATTTATTATTTCTCGCAATCCTGTACATGCAGGAGAAGTTGATAATCTTATTAGAGAATTTACCTATGGTAGAAGCGCAGTATGAGTGTTATTCGTAAATTTTATGAATTCTTAATAACTTGGACCGAAGCTGTTTACGCTTATCGTAAACACAATAAACTACATCACTATTATTAAACTGTGGACAACTTAAATTTTATTATAGCAATGTGGTATTTTTTAAGATTTAACCCAAAAACTTTTGAGGTACATCCATAATGTGGCCAGTAACAGATGAGGAGTGGGAAGAATTAAATCGTCCCACTCCTGCTAAGTAACTTAGCGAATATTACGATACTTGGGCGCTGGAACATGCGCCCTATAGTCGCTCCAATCCCTTAGCCATTGTTCCCCGTGTCCTTCCATGATGTCAATCATGCGATCAATAGTGCCATTGTTCCAATCACTAATAGACCCTTGATTAGGATGCTCCGCAGCCAGCAGTTTAGTCAGCTTATTAATAGCATCGTCCTGACTCCAGGGGACATATAAACGCTCAAAGTCATTAGCAAAAGTCTCAGGGAAAGACCTATAAGCAGGGTATAGAACATTACACCCAAGACTATCTGCTTCGCTGACTGTGTTGGAAACCCAATCTTGAAGGGCGCAATTAAACAGCACACGACTATCATTAACGATATTGTAGTAATCATTTTTCTCTAGGTTCTCGTAGATCTTTAGTAGACCTTCTTGTTCCATTTCTCTAGCACGAACAACTGCTAATGGATCATTGGACCGCAGTATGCCTCCACTGACTACAGCAAACTCTACTGGCTTGCGATTCTGTACACGAGCTGTGTCATTAGGATAACGCCGAAACCATTCTTCAATGAGATCCATGTAAAAGTCGGGCTGCTTTTCTTGGTCAAAGCGAGCAGCAAATATCACACGATGTGCTCGCTCGTCAAATGGCTTGACATCCTCTACACGACTCATAACTTCTTGCTTGCCAAAACTGAGTCCACTGATGTTATAGATTGGAGCACGCCACCCGGCAATACGCATGTGAGCAACCATTTCTTCATTAGTGGCTAACACAGTAGCAAATTCATTGACCATTTGCTCGTATAGCCCCATCCACCGAGCCATGCCCCAAACGTGTACGAAGTCATCGGGATCAATACTTTGTGCTAGACAACGTACAAAGATACGTGGACGATATTCAGCAGGAGTTTGATTGATGATGTAGGGCAACATTTCAATGCCGGGCGTGAACATGTCTTCAAAAAAGATCACGTCCTCACTGGTCACCGAACCGGCTTTGAGCAGTTTGACCAAATTGGCCATTTGCGTAAGACTGTAGTAACTGCGACCATGTGCGTCCAGTACCTGCCCAGTAACAATGTTTTGGCTGCTGGTTAAGTTGTCCCCACGTACAATCTCGTAATCAATCCCACGTGCTTTGAATACTCGAGTACTCCAGTCCTCTAGTTGATAAGTGTAGCGGGACACATAGGATTCAAGACCGCAGTAATAAAGTCTGCGAATTTTACGAACCGGCATGTCAAGCGTTCCTCATTTTTTCAGCATCAATCCACCACATGTTTTTAACATCGCGGCCTTTGATGATATTTTGATAATCTTTCCAAATTGGATTGTGTTTGTTATAAAGATGTGCCTCATTAAAAGTATGGCCAAAATCGACACAAAACAAACGAAAATCTTCAAGATCTTCAAAGATTTTTGTAACTTCGGGCTTCATTTTTAGGTATTTTTTAAGCCAAGCGTGACTCATGTATAGTAGTTCCGTAAAGTATGTTTAATAAAAATTGTTAACCCAGATAAGAAATTTCGCATCCATTCTCTCCGTCTTCGGAGACTTGGATAACTACCGCACGTCCAGGATACCGTGCCGCAATGTGTACATAAAGGTCATCTGCCATATGCTCACAACTCTTGTAGTCTAACACAAGAGTACCGCCGCTGTAAAGTTTTTCGAGCCACCGCTTGAATTGTAAAAATTCAATATCACGATTGTCGTGTTTGACTTCAATGCTGACACGAAAGTGAAAAATGTGTCGATGTGGATGCCCTAAAAAGCTAACATCGTATTCATCGCCTGTGGCCAATGCCGCGTCGATCAGCGCCTCTGGGTAGCGATGGATGCCTTCTTTTTGGAATGTGACCCAAATAAATTTAGTTGCTGTAGATCGTTTGATATTAATCAAATCTCTTTGTTCTGCTGTGATATTCATAGTGCATGATCCTTACGATAAGCCCGCCAGGGAGTAAAAGCGCCGATTGATTGTAACCCACGCAAGTGATGGCACCAAACACCGGGATTACTGCGATCAAAATCAACGTCGTCGATTTTTAGTACTGCATTATATCCTAGTTGTTCAACATAGGGAATTTTAGCACTAATGAGTGGAATAAAATTATTTTTCTCGCACCAACCAGTTTCGAGTACAAAATCTACTAAGCTGATATCAAAATCAAGTGTAATCAATCTATCACTGTTTACAAAATGATCGATCATAATTTCCCATGCAGCAGCAGATTCAGCAGTACTGATTTCAAAACTGTGATTTGCCCCAAAGAAAATATGATCGATATTGGTCTTTAGATTTTCATTGATTTTATCAATAGGATGTGTACCTACTACAAACAACGTAGATAAGCCTAATGCTGGAGTATTTTCAACTTCTAATCCTGTAAAAAAACTTACAGAATTGGATTGTTTATTGTTATAAGTTCTATTCATCGTCATTAAATTGATTATATTCAAAAAAAGTTGTTGATTTTGATTTAATTGCCTGTTTACCTGAAGACCCGCGGGTACCACGAATTTTCAACCAGTAACCATTAGAATGATACTTAATAATGTCAAGTGCTTCTTGTAAAGTTGGTGCTGAAAAAATACTGTCTACAATAGTTGTAAATTGTACATGATCATATACTTGTTGGTCAAGCATGTTTGGTGCCGTTCCTGCATCATAACGCTCGTTTGCAGTTAGGACAGAATTTAGATGTGCATACACATTGTGACCCATTTGTAACGCATAGCTAAAACTGTCCCAACTGGTTTTACCTTCTTTGCCAATTTTATTCAAATCGCCAGCTTGATAATAGCACACATCTCCTACAGTTATTCTTTGGCTAATAGGACTAGGTTCAAAAACATCAAAGTGCCCGTCCTGTGTCATAACTTGATCAAAAATTCTGGTATCTTTAGAATACTTTTTGTCATCCACTGCTTTGCTCATCCTGTAGCCCCATTTACTGTTTGCAGGATAAAAATTTTCGTGATAAATTTGTCCTTTAGCAGTAGCTAAAAATGGACTAGCACAGTCAAAGCTAATAGTCAATGTAGGATTGTGATAACGTCTAATCGCTCGCTGTATATCAGTAAGCAGCAATGCCCATTCCAATCTCGATGTGCCTAGTACATGAATCCAATCGTGCACACCTGACTGCAGTAATTTATCGTGGCACAGTGTAACCAGTCTTTTTAACACCAGTTCAATGTCACACATATTCTGACCGCCCATAGCCCAACCATCGAAGTGGCGGCCTGGATATACAGCAGGGTCACAATAATGTTTTACTGCTTCATACCATTGGTCCGAATACTCGTGATCACTGCCTTGTAATACATTTAAAAATCTAGTTCCACCATTGGCTACTCCTAAACGATTTTGAATAAAGTATTCATTGTTGTAGCAAGTAGCAGCAATCGCATCGTCTACTGTAGAAACTCCACACGATTCAGCAGCTTTTTTATTTAATGTAACCCAAGTAGGAATGTCAAGTGTCATTGCATAATCTGCAATACCATCTAGCCACTTTAATACAACTTCGCGCTTTTTTTGTGCAGCAGCTAAACGATCTTGGTATTCTTTAACAGCGTCAACTTTTATAGTTTTTTCAGTAATAACATCTTTAACTACAGTACCGGTAGGCGTGTCTTCGGCTACTTTCTTTTTTTTCTTAACAATTTTTTCTCTGTAGCCTATTTCACACGCATGGGTCATTCTTTCTAATACTGTTGCGCCATTAGGATCACACCACTCGCCTTCCCATACTCCTTTAGCAATCTGAAACCCGCCGGAATCGCCTAGTATTGTAGTATTAGCACGGTCTCTATTGCGAATCATATCTTCGCCAGCATCAAATTGACTTAGATCCAAATTAGCATGGCCGGCACTGTATAAACTCCATGGATAGTAAAAATATCCGTCTTTTTTGTTTAGCCAGTTCATGCCTTCGATACCGTTTTCAAATCCTGCAGGAACACGAGCAGGATCTACATAATTACCATGTCGTTGTCTGCCAATGTAGTTTGAATAAAAACTACTAATAGCAGGAAGGAATACTGCTCGATCTTTTAATCGAAGGCTGAGATCATCTTGTGCCATTACTTACCTTGACTAGGGAATTTGAATTCGTATGCACCAAGTCCTGAATCAATTTTAATAACCAGCAATGCTGATGGTGCAATTTCAATAATTGAAATTTCTTTGTCACCTGGTAAGTTGAGTGCAGTTTGTAAGTAACTAACAGGCCACATATAGGTATGGTTTAGTTTAGATTTACCATCTGTAAACTTGTGGGCAGTATAGCTGCCCACATTACTGCTAATATCGCCAAAGTTAAATCTTAATTCATCGTTTACTGTTTGAATAGAAACCAGCTCGTCACCGTTGTGTGCTTGTGCTTGAAACTTTAGACGTTGAATACTTTGTACACTAGGACTAAACACTACACTAGCATTAGGAAACTGTCGATCTTTAAGATCACGGCTTTTTGCTTCAATAACTGATTGAGAAACAAAACGATAAAAGTTTTTGAAATCACCAACTTTGTTTTCAAATTCTAATCCATCTAGTGATACTCCACCACTGCGTGGTGTGGAGCGTATAGTAATTTTTGCACCTTCGTCATACTCAGGGATATTAAGAATTGTGTTAAGTTTTCCTAAGTCTAGTAAGCCAAAAACTCCGATAAATTCTGCGATAGGCTGATGGAAGTTAGCACGAATAACAATGTTTATAGTTTCGTCCAGCGCCAGTAGCGAAGTTGAATCTGCTGTGCCGTTAATTTTGCAAATGTGCAGTGGGCTAAATGGACCGCAATGCTTTACAATGTCTTTGAGATAATCAATCATGTATTTCCTTTGTTTTGGTAGTATTATTTAGAGAGTGTACAGGCATGTTAACAAAAAAACAAGCTATACGAGTTCTTTGTGTTAGTATCGTGTGCAAGATCCCATTTGAGGACGTTTAATAAGTTGTCTACTTTTTTATCCACAATAGCTGCTTCCATTTCGCTGTCATCAAACGGTAGTTCAAGGAACCATTGCGGTAAGCGTTGTTCGTCGATTGGATACGCAACACTGGTATAGCCTAAGGGATTGTTACGCAATTTACAAACAATAACTTTCTGTCCGTCAACTATACGCATTGCATAGTTGTCTTTGTTAAGCTCGCGTAGATTATTCCAATTGAGTGCTGCACGAACATGTCCTGGCATATTGGCTCGACCGGCTTTGGATTCTTTTTCTTTATAGCTAGTTAGATTATTAACACGTTTAGGAGTACCTTTATGCCACGGTTGTAGTGCTTGGAACTTTTCCTTAAACTCAATGATCTTATTTACAGCATGATCACGTTCTTTTCCGTTAAGTATGTCTAGTAAAAGATCACTGAGAAATTCCTGCACTATTTTAGGAGTGTCACTGCGTTTTAGGTCTAAGCCCATAGCTTTAACTCGGCCTGGCCGGCCGCCAACGTCTAACCTTTTGCCTTCTTTGTCGTAGATTAAAATAGCATAGCGCTTTTTAGTAATAAACAAACCTTTAGTGCCCACTAGCTCTCTACCACAGCGAATAATCTTGCCATTGTCAAACGGACAGTGAAACGCTGAGACCATAAACTCAGGAAAACTTTCATTAACTGCTGCACCAATTTGATCATACAAATGTACTACAGTTTCTTTAGTCCACTCTATTTCGCCACTGGCTACTCGATCTTGTAGCACCGGCCAAGCAGTAAAAATAACCGAGTTGTGAATAAGAATATTATTGCCAAAGTACCAAGGTTTAGATTCATCCTTCATACCAATGTCGTACACATATTCATTGTCAGCTCGCCTAATTTTCTTAACCGATTTTACACGAGCACGATGCAAAGTAATTTCTTGACGCAAGTCTTTAGTGCTTAACTGACTTTGCACATCTTTCAATAACTCATCGGGCGATGATGAATTTGACAACACTAATTTTAATGAAATTAGCACATCATCGGGCAATATGTCCATTGGTTTAATTTCTGTTAATTTACCCGCTCGTTCAACCATTACTGAGTGGTCCTCTGTAACGGTAATGATATTACCGAGCTCGTCTTCAACTTCGTACAGGTCTTTAGATACTTTATGTCTGTAAATGTAATTAGTATACCCAAACTCAATTTTATCAGACGCGGGGTCGTAACTTAACACTTGTAATTCAGGATGGTACGCATACTCTTTATCTTTGTGACTCCAAAATTCTGAGCAAGAATTAAATAACTCCTCAATTGTTTTCTCGCCAAAATTAGTCAAATGAACGGTAGACCCAATTTCGCTATCGGTGTCACCGTATTGAATACTGCGCCCAACATAGTTATAATCACCGTCAAGGATTTCGTTGACTCGAGCGGCCATGTGTTTAACAATGACTCGGCCAGTCAGCGTAGTACTTTGTCCAATGCGATGATCTTCAAACCTACAGCCTTTGTTGAGCAGCGCACCATACAAACTGTTCAAGTTAATTTTCTTAACCAACTGTAGCTTATCGTAATATTCGTACTGTTCTGCGTCTACCCCGTTGTGTTTTTTAGCTTCTGCTTGTAGAGTTTTACGTTCTGCGTACCAACGTGCTAGCAGCCCGGGTACAATGCCTGTTTGTTCTGTAGTAAAGATAGTACCATTAGCACTTAATGCCCACGGACGATTTTCAGCGAACAATAGATTGTGAATCTCTGCTGCAGAATGTTCTGTAGTCCTATTTTCTCGATCCCAGTCAATCATAATCATAACCGCAGGATCTTTGGCCATTACAGATTGATACTCTAATGTACCAAACATTCCTTCCCATGCTTCGGCAAAACTGCTGCCTTTATCGATTTTGTCCTTAATGTATTTGTCGGTATAAGTAGGTCTTAATTGTGCTATAATAGTTTCGGGTGCCATGTTTAGTGCACGAATAACACTTGGGTATAGACTGTTGATGTCTAGCCCGCCGATCCATTCGTGTAGTCCTTTTTTAGGATAAGCCACATAAGCACCTGCTGCTCCATGATCTTCTTCTTCGGAGTCTTTATTCTTTGATACTCTAGCTTTGCGATTTGGCACTATTAAACCTTGCTCGTGGGCTGCATTGATAATAGCTTGTTCTGTAACTGCTACAGCACCCATAACAGTTGGCAGTAACACAGTATTTTCGTGAGCAATAGTGTTGGCTAGATCTAAAAACTTGAGTTTTTTATCTAGTTTAACCATTAGCATTACGTCTTGCTTGTTATAATCAATAAACTTACGCCAATCGTTATTATACAACTGTTCTAGTGTACCTTCATACGCAACTTTACTGCCTAAGTCTTCGTACTCACCAATAGCGTCTAGACTATAACTATGCCGTTCTTCGTAATTGTATTTGCGATACAATTGCATATAGTCCATGTGCACACGACCAATTAAATCATAAGTTTCTTGTTCGGCTCCAAATCTTTCAAAGGTACGACGTTTAGGAAATTGTCCCCATAAGCACATACGTCTTGTATCGTCGCGACTTAGAACTCGCGTAATGCGATTAATGGTATAGGGAATATCAAACCCTTCACTGTTCCACCCAGACAACACATCAGCATCTTCGATTAAATCCAAAAAAGTTTCTAACATATCGCCTTCTTTTTCAAAAACAATAGTGTCTTCGAATGTATCGGCAATTTTTCTTGCTTCATCTAAAGTTAATGCAGCCGGTGGCATGACCAGTGTAATACACTTGTCTACCCACGAAAGATAAACAGAAATAGCAGTAATGCGATTAAAAGGATCTTCGGGCGGAGCGTACCCACGTTCTGGATGAAATGCTACTTCAATGTCAAATAGCGCAGCGTGAAGTTTAGGGGCTTTTTGCCCTAAATAATTATCACTGAGGCAGCGAAATACTGGGTTGATATCGCTTTCCCATAGACGTTTGCTACTGTACAGTTTTATTTCTTTTTGAAAATCTTTTAAACTGCGGGTTCGATATTGCGTAACATAATTACCGTATATGGTTTTATGCTTTCCAGACGGATCATCATAATAAAAAATGTACTCGGCTGGATATTCCTGATATAGTCTTTGCCCATCTACCCTTTCAACAATGTGAATGGTGTTAGAATTTTTATCATGCAAGGCGTCAACGTAACTAATAATAGTACTCCTAATTTTTTGTTATTTTACAGTAAAAGTCGTGCTAGGGCAATGCTATCAATGGTGACAAGCAGGCAGTAGTTAGCCAACATGCCAAATGACCGACGGCTCCAAGCAGCCCAGGCATAGATAGCACAACCAGTAATCCAAGCAGGGTAAAGAGCCATAAGTGGAGGGTTTGGTACTGTTCCAGCCATCGTAGCAGCACACCCAATACTAAGAGCCCAAGCAAAAAGCTCCATAATAAAGCGTAAACGATTGACTTTGAAATCATTGTGTATCCACTCTACTGTAGGTTTTAAAAGTAGATTATACATTATTTATTTGATTAACAATGCCTTTGTTATCTTGCAAAAATGCTACTAGCGCATGGGTAAAAATAGTAACTTGTTCTTCGGTCAGTTTTGTACCGTATGCTCTGTCTAACATATGAATAATTTCATGCCACCGTCCAATCATTTTTGTTTGGGGAGTTGATGCAGAATTAATCCACATTTCTTGTGCATTAAACATAGCCATTCCTACGAGGCCATTCATGTTCTCTGGATCTTTTTCGTGGATGCGAAATGTAATACCCGAAATTTTAACTTCCATCACCTATACCTCTACTGTAATTAAAGTGTACGGCCAACGGTTTCGAGAATATCTTGTACTGTTTGATTGTCTTTATTAACGTCAGTTAACTTGCTTTTTTGAGCAATCTTAATGGCTTTTTTCAGCAGTGCTGGTTTGATTTCCATTTCTTCTGCTACTGCTTTGATAGTATCGGATAACCCTTCATTAAGGGTTTCGATTTCGGTATAGATTTGAATGCCTTCATTAACCAGACTAGTTAACTTGGCTTTTTGTTCACTGGAAAACATGCGTCCTGACATAGTGACTCCTTGAGTAATGTTGTATTATACAGCATTACTCAGTAGAGAACAAGTGCGATTTACTCTTTTAGTGTAGAGCGCAACATCCAGCGATGCTTTTTGAACGCATCCTGACGTTCGGCCATCAAATTGCTAAGACCGTGTTGGTGCTCAAGTTCAGCAAAATGATATGTCATTTCTAGCGATTTCATTACTATACTAATATCATCTAACAGTGCTTGGGCCATACCTCTAGCATCGCGTGTGATAGATTCTTCTTCAATGCTGCTGAGTTCGCGTAGTGTAGCAGTGCTCATAGGAGCATAAGCGTCTAGTGCACGAAGTTCTTCGGCTAGTGTATCGATACTGTCGTAAACTTCTTCATAAATTTTACTAAACAAATCGTGAAACTGGGCAAACAGTACACCTTCGACGTTCCAATGCGACTGGTGTGCTTTGTAATAAAATACAAAACTGTCGGCTAGTGCGGCTTTTAAACTTAATATAACTTTATCCACGATAATAATCCTCATTGGCTTTTTGTTCTTGCTTTTTTAGTGCCGCAATGTCATCTTTAATTTTGGCTGTACGCTCGGACCACTTACGCTCCATAGCATCAAGATCAATTCCGTGCTTGGTTTTCAAACGTTGATTAAGACGCTCTTGTGCTGATGGCTTTTGTTTAGCTTCTCCGACCTGCTGCTCTTTATTACGACGCCGCTGATAGTCGGTCTGCTGTGGAGTACGTTTAGCAGGTGGCTTGATACCAGCAATACGATCTTCTTCATCTTTGCGACGTTTGAAATAATCGTTAGTTGCTTCCTCCAAATCTTTTTTGAATCCTTTGCCAGGCATCCATCCTGCGATAGGTTTACATTTGCATTTGCCTGGGGGACAACTACAATTGGTCATGCCGCATTGCATACATCTTTTCTCCGATTCTTGGATACTTTCATTCGGCACACAGTTGTTTACTCTAATGCCACCTTTGATTTTTGTGCCTTCTTTGTGCTTGCCTTTCCAGCAGTGAGCATCTAGTCGTTGCTTGACTTCCATCATGTTGTCGCCGTGTGTTTCACACATACCACAATCTGGACAAGTCATTTCCATAACTGTGCTTTCAGTATGCTTACGCTTACCGGCACAATGTGCCTTTTGGCTAAACCCTTTTGGATGGCTACAGTTAATTGAATTCTTATACTTTTGACTCCACTCTTCCGCTATATCTTGCCTTAGTAGATGTTTGCTAATAATTTGTTTTGCTTTATTGGGCAACTCACTAAATTTCACTTGCTTCATATAGTTTGAAACATATCGTTGTATTCCCGGACTATCGCCTTTGAGGTCATTCCAATATGCTTGTATTTTTATAGGGCCGTTGGATCCCGAAGTAAACGCAAGAACGCCAGAGTTCGGTGTCCAGGCATAATAACCATGATGATTGCCATACACTGTTACCCTCTGTTCGCCACCTTCCTTCACATTTTTTGTAATCTTAGAGTTACCAACCATTTGATCCTTTGGTTCAATAGGGGGAGTTTTTCTATCCTGTTCTTGACGACGTCGTGCTGCCAAATCAGCCACTGAACCTTTGCGTGGGGGTTTACCATAACTAAATGGGCCGCCTTCCGCCACACCTTGTCTTAGGCTGGCTATATAACCATCGGGGCCGGTCCATTGATCTTTGTAGTCTTGCCATTCGCCCTGACTCCAGGCTATAGGGAACTGCTGCCAAGGCCACATTCCGTAGGTATTAAACTCGCTAGAAAATTCCTGTATGTCTGCCAGTGTAA
>Ga0214921_10005617_pt1 | contig 17632 bp, 16 predicted proteins | sample LL1505_MetaG_FD_177992 | JGI IMG/M metagenome (GOLD analysis project Ga0214921, IMG submission 177992) | Freshwater microbial communities from Lake Lanier, Atlanta, Georgia, United States - LL-1505 | ecosystem: Environmental > Aquatic > Freshwater > Lake | place: USA: Georgia | collected...
GCATCGAACCTGAGCCTGTGGATGAGGAGGGCTCTTTCGGCGCTCTACTACTGGCTACGATTTTTACTCCAAAATCTCGTCGGCCATCAGAAATTAGCAGTATCAACCCCTTTTTAAGGGTCGACTATATAGCGGAGGGGCATCCGATGGAATAGTGAAGCCCGGCGATGTGATCCTGAAAATCGACGGACATACTGTTTCGAGCGATGGGACTATTCCTTTGGAGAACGAAGCCGTGCCTCTGGATGAAGTGGTGGAGCGAAAATTCAAAGGGGAAAAAGTGAAGCTGGACATCCTCCGCAACGGCAAGCCTTCCTCGCTGATCGTGCCGCTGAATGCTCCATGGCCATTCAAACTACAAAGTCATCTCTACGATGAGAAACCCCGCTTTGTTGTTTTTGGAGGGCTCGTTTTTCAGCCAGCGGATCAGAATTTCATGGAGGCGTACGACCCCTCCGACCAACGCTTGAATTATCTCTTTGATTATTTCGTTTCCGACGAAATCCACCTCGCTCGACCGGAGATTGTCGTTCTCAGCAATATCCTGCCCGATCCTGTGAACGCTTACGCCGAGGAATTTCGATTTTCTGTCGTTGACGAGGTGAACGGCCATCCGATCAAAACGCTCGCAGACATCGTTAAGGCATTTGATGAACAAAGCGATTACTACGTGATCCAATTCGCCGGCGGCGGCCGCCCGATTGTTCTCGAGCGCAAGGCCGTTGATGAGGCCCGTCCGCGCATCCTCGAGCGCTATGCGGTCACTTCGGAAAAAAACCTCGAAAAATGAAAGCCATATCTCTTCAGCGCATCCTCTGGGTTGCCCTCTTCTTTTCGTGCCCGCTTTGGGCTGCCTCGGCGATCGAGAATACGGCGCCCGGAGCTTCCGATGAGTCTCTCTCGCAATCTCTCTTGCGCGTCAACTCGACCAATCAAGTGTACGAATTTTTTCAACCGTGGATTAAGAAGCCGCCTTTCAGTCGCCGAGGCATCGGCGCGCTTCTTGATGGCGGGCGCATTCTTGTCACGGCGGAACTCGTAGCCAACTCGACTTTCATCGAAATCGAAAAACCGGCCGGAACCAAAAAATCCTCCGCCGTTGTGGAGCGTATTGACTACACCTGCAACTTGGCCGTCCTGCGTCCCGTTGATTCCGCCTTCCTCGAAGGAATGAAGCCACTGGATTTAAACGGACCGCTGCGTGTTGGCGATGAGGCAACAGTCCTCCAACTCGAACCAAATGGAGACATCGCGCGCACCCTCGGTCTGATCACATCCATCAGCGTGGGTAGCTATCCGGCGGAGTCCGGTTTGTTTCTCCTTTTTAAACTTGGGGCACCTCTCCAGCAGCGTGATGGAAGCTTCACCTTGCCTGCAATCCACAAAGGCCGCCTGATCGGCATGGTCATGCGATATGACTTGCGCAACCAATCTGCCGATATCGTCCCGACAGCTGTAATCCGGCATTTCCTTGAGGGAATCGACTCTCCCGCTTATCGAGGCTTTGGACGTCTGGGTATTTCCTTTGCACCGCTCCGCGACCCGCAACTCCGCCGATTCATCGGACTCCAAGAATCCGGTGGCATTTATGTCACAGACCTCGCTCCCCGAGGCCCTGCCAGCATTGCCGGCATAAAAAAACGCGACGTGATTCTGGCTGTGGACGGTCTTCCGATCGATCAAGACGGGAATTATGAAGACCCCGAATATGGACGCATCCTCTTTAGCCATCTTACAAATACCATCAAATACCCTGGTGACGTCCTGCCATTTAAAATTCTTCGCGACGGCAAGGTCCTAGAGATTCCTGTCACCATTCAGGCGGCCGATCGGGAAGACTCCATCATTGATGAGCACCTCTTCGATGAGCCGCCAAAATACGTGATCCTCGGGGGGCTTGTTTTCATGGAACTCTCCCGACCCTACCTCAAGGAATGGGGGGCCAAATGGACATCTAACGCTCCTCAGCGCTTGGTTTATTACGACGCATTTCAAAATGAACTTCCTGCCGATCGCGGGCGCATCGTCATTCTTTCCCAGGTTCTTCCGACCTCTGACACGATTGGCTACCAGGATCTTGATAATATCGTCGTGACGAAGCTCAATGGGAAACCAGTCAAAAGCCTCGCCGATTTGTCCGAGGCGGCCAAACAGCCGGTCGATGGATTCCAGAAAATTGAATTTGAGGAGGATCCAAAATTTCTTATTCTAGACGCCGCCTCAATCGAGGCGCATGCCGAAACCCTCAAAGAACACTATGCCATTCCTTCCTTGGAGCGCCTCTGATTTTTCATGAACCCAATACTCGTTTCCCTCCTCCTGCTCATCGCCTCCATGTCCCTTCGCGCCGATGCAGTGCTTCAGACATTTCCCGGTTGCACGTTTCTCGCCGGCGACTGGGGCGATGGGGACAGCTTTCCCGTCAAGCTGCCCGATGGCCGGGAATTAACAGTACGACTTTACGGGGCCGATTGCATCGAGTGGCATGTGAATGACGAGACGCTCGCCAGACGGCTTCGCGCCCAGCGTCGCTATTTCGGTATCGCCGATGGGGAAACAGCCTCCTCGATGGCGATAGCCCGTGACTTCGGAAAACGCGCCGCCTTGCGCACTCAATCACTCCTCGCCGAGCCGTTCACCATTCATACTGCCTTTGCTGGAGCCCGGGGCAACGGCGAGAAGGAACGCGCTTATGCCTTTATCACGACTTCAGATGGCAAAGACCTCGCTTCTGTCCTCGTTGGGGAGGGCTTGGCCCGTGCTTTTGGAGTGACCCGCCAACTTCCTGATACCACATCGGGCAGTGATTATCGCGATGCCCTCTCCGATCTCGAACTCACTGCAGCCGTCGAGCGGCGAGGTGTATGGGCGGTTACCGATTGGAAGCGCCTTGCCAACGACCGCGCCGAGGAACGCCGCGAATCCGCTGAACTTCAGACGGTCCTAAAGGATTCGCTATACCCCGTAGCCCTCGATCCGAATACCGCCTCCTCAGAAGAACTCCAGAGCCTGCCTGGCATCGGAGAGGCTCTGGCAAACCGCATCATAGCTGCTCGGAAAGCCACCCCTATCCGCTCCGTCGAAGACCTGCTTGCAATCAAGGGCATCACTCCAAAGCTTCTAGAATCCCTCGCCCCCAAACTCCAATTTCAGTCCGCAAAAAAGTAGGCGAACCCAGTGTCTTTCACCGCACTGGGCCGGCCGATTTGCATCAACGGCCTGCGGATTCTTGATCGTTCATCGCCCCGAGAGAGCGGCTGCAGGCATTACTTCCGAGGTTTATGCTGGTCGTCGAAGTTCAGGTAGGTATAGAGCGTGAGGCTCTTTTCATATTCATCGAGGAGGCGCATTGCTTCGTTCGGCTTGAGCCGGTCGCTCTTGATTGCGGCATCGGTTTGGGCCTTCATCTGACGTGCAAGCTCGTTCACATCCCACTGGGTGAGGGAAAGAACTTGGCCGATGGTGCTGCCGGGAAGGACTTCTTCGACGTAGTGTCCAGAGTCCTCGTCCTCGTCGAGGTAGATGTGCATCTCGTTCACACGGCCAAATAGGTTGTGGAGGTCCCCCATGATGTCCTGATACGCACCGGCCAGGAAGAAGCCGATGTAGTAAGGTTCGCCGGGATGCCAGCGATGGAGTGGGAGCGTTTCTTTCACGTCCTGGAGGTCAATAAATTTGGCGACTTTGCCATCCGAGTCACAGGTGATATCCACAAGTGTCGCGTTGCGGTCCGGACGTTCTGAGAGGCGATGGATCGGCATGACGGGGAAGAGTTGCCCGAGTGCCCAGTGGTCGAGGAGCGATTGAAAAACCGAAAAGTTGCAAAGGTATTGGTCGCCGATTGCGATCTCAATCTCTCGAACTTCCTCAGGCATGTGCTCGGCATCGCGGAAGAGTTCCACAATATTTGAGGCGATCTGCCAGTAGACCGTTTCGATGCTGGCTTTGGCGCGAAGGTCGAGCATACCGAGGTCAAACATCGACTGGGCTCGTTCACGAATTTCCTGAGCATCATGCAGGTTTTCCAAGCGGTTTTGCGGCGCGAGATTGTTGCGAATCTCGATGATATCGGCAAGCAGTGGGGTTTCACCATTGGCTGCAGGCTCTTCGTGGCGGCTGGCCTTCTCAATGGCGCCAAAAGTTTCCACGATGAGGACGGAGTGTTGAGCGACGATCGCGCGGCCGCTTTCGCTGACGAGTGTGGGGTGGGTGACGGACTCCGAGTCGCAGACCTCTTTCACGGTGTAAACAATATCCCTCACATATTCATCGAGCGAGTAGTTCATCGAACTGTCGAATGTGGTGCGCGAGCCGTCGTAGTCCACACCGAGCCCGCCGCCGACATCGAGATAACCAAGCTCGTGCCCCATTTTTGAGAGTTTGGCGTAGAAGCGGGCAGCTTCGCGGACGGCGCGTTTGATGGTGCCGATGTCCGGAACTTGGGAGCCGACGTGGAAATGCACAAGCTTGAGGCAGTGGGCGAGTCCGGCGGCATGGAGGATGTCGCTGGCCTCCACAAGGTCGGCGGTGGAAAGTCCGAACTTGGCGTTTTCACCGCCACTCGTCGCCCACTTGCCGGCGCCCTTCGAGAGGAGGCGAACCCGGAGGCCGATGAGCGGCTCGATTTTCATCTCTTGAGAAACACGGAGGATGTGGGCCAGCTCCTCGAGTTTTTCGACAACAAGGATCACCGACTTGCCGAGCTTGCGGCCAAGAAGTGCATTCTGAATGAAGCTGGTATCCTTATACCCGTTGCAGATCACGAGGCTCTCGGGATCGGAATGAACAGCCAAAGCCGCGAGAAGTTCGGGCTTGCTGCCCGCCTCGATGCCAAAGTGCCAAGGCTTGCCGGCATCGATGATTTCTTCCACGACTTCGCGGAGTTGGTTGACCTTGATTGGAAATACCCCGCGATAGGGGGAGCTGTAGGAGGCCTCCTGAATGGCTGTGGCGAAGGCTTTATTGATTGTTTCAACACGATCGCGCAAGAGGTCGTGGAAGCGCACAACCAGCGGGAAGGCAAGCTTCCTTCGGCGGGCCTCGGCAACCACATCCATGAGGTCGATCGTCTCTCCATTGCGCTTGGGAAAAACGCAGACGTTGCCGGAAGAGTTGATCCCGAAGTACCCGCCACTCCACCTGTCGATGTTGTAGAGTTCACGGGCTTTTGTGATGTCAAAGGGTGCGGTGGATTCCATGGGTCAAAAATTGATAACTGTGTGTGATGAGGTCTGGCTAACGGCAGCGGCTTCTTCCGGCATGATCCATCGTTCAGCAAATTCTGGCCCCCAAGAGTCGGAGACCGCGATTTCGCCGGTTTGCTTGTTGTAACCGATGATCATGCATACGTGCCCGGTTTGGTTGTCGGGTCGGAATTTCCTAACCTCTCTCCGCGCTTGCGCCAGCACTTTTTTCCATTCGTCCGGGTCGGTGAAATTTTTGCGGGCTGAAATGCGGCTATTAACGGACTTGTTGTAGTCTGCTGTGCTGAACAACGCCCACATGATCGGCAGGCCGCCATCGATGAATCGGGAGACGCTGGCCGCATCGAGCTTCAGCGTTGGGGATTCAATTCTTCTTCCCGCTTTGAGAATCGAGAGGCTTGCTCCGGCAGATACCGCTGTAACCGATGACCCGCCGCCGGCGCGGGTCTGGCCGGCCATAGCGAGCACATACATATCGGCCGGGATTCCCATGTATCGCATGGCGCGCTCCCAAGTCGCCGGCACGCAGTAGCCTTTTGGACCCTGATCAACCATCGGAATGTCTTTAAGAACCACATCTCCGTTTGGTCTCTTTTCGATTCGATTGGCGACACGCTCACGCAGGACCGAATCGGGGACGCGGGATTTGCCGCCAGCATCTGCAGATTCACTCGTCATGATCCGGAGGGCAACGTATTCGTCGCGTGGAGCCGCAAGTAGAAAGGCATGCCCGTGCCAGTCCCAACGTTTTACCGACTCGCGCGTCTCGCGTCCTTGCCCAAAGCTGTCGACAACCGGCTGTCCAAAAAAGCTGGTGAGTAGTGCAGTGAGATCTTTTTTGTCGTCCTGGATGGCTCGCTTGTAGTCTCCAGAGGCATTGCTTCGTTTGCGTTTCGAACTTTGGGAGATGTCCACAGCATCGCCTTTGTTAGCAAAAACAATCGACAGAGCGGATGGCTTGCATTCTTCGGCATGCATGGAAAGGGAGTAAGGTCTGCAGCCGAGAAATCGCATTTCCGCTCCAGGATATAAGCGATAACTGGCATCGCTGGAAGTCCTGGACTCTTCAGGCAAACCAAGCCGCACAGCAACGTCGGCTGCCTCGTCATCCCAGAGGTTTTCATCCGAAAAAAGAGGGACTCCACAAGCCTCGTTGATTTTGGCGAGACTTGGATCCGCCCAAGATGTTCGTGTGAAGAACAGGAGGAAAAATGCCATCAAGTGGCGAAGCATCATTTGGGACGAAGTGGTTTCATTCAGAGCGCAGGCACACTAAGCGGCTCGCTGTTTTTTTCCATCGGAATTCTGCCCATGCTAGTTTCCAGGCTGTCTTTTTCTAGCGCACCCTTTCTTCCATGGTGACAGCGATGGCTTGGAGGATGTAATGATGGACTTCTCATTCCATCTTTTTTTAGAAATCCTAAAATGCACCGACCCAAATCCGCGGACTTTGCCGAAGAGCAGGGCGTTTTCTTTCCTGAATTGGCATCAGCCGACCGCGCCCGCGCTGCGGGAGCCGTCAAAAATTTCGTTCTGGATACCAATGTTCTTCTGCATGACCCCAATTGCTTGAACAGATTCCAAAACAATCACGTCTTTATTCCCGTCGATGTGCTCACGGAGCTGGATAGTTTCAAGAACGAGCAGAGCGAACGTGGAGCGAATGCAAGGCAGGCGCACCGGCTCTTAAGCCAAATTTTTGGCCATGACTCGGTGAGCGTCACAAGCGGCGCTCCTACCATAGGCGGTGGCACGGTGAGGATTCTCGTGAACAACTTCCTCGAAAAAAGCCGGCAGTCGGCCGCCATGAAACGGTTCATAAAAATTTTTACCGATCAGAACCGCATGGACCACCGGATCATCGGATCCGCGTTGGCATTGCAGGAGCAGGAGACGGCTCCCACTTTTCTCGTCACGAAGGACATCAATATGCAACTCCGCGCGATGGCGATCGGCCTGCCATGCGAGGATTACCTGAACGACAAAGTTGCCGTCTCCGACGCAGAGAGTGGGGAGTTGCGCTCTGTCGAGGTCGAGGCCCACGAGCTGCAGCGTTTTGGCAGTTCTGGATCAATCGAGTTGCCGGTATCGCGCACTGGCACGTTGGATCTCAACGAATACGTGCTGCTCAAGGTGTCGGAATCCAAGTTGCTTCCAGCACGTCACTACGGCAATGGGGTTCTGTCGCGCCTCAATATCCCGTCAAATCTGCAAATTCCAAAGGGCATCGATCTCAGGCCCGCAAATTCGGGGCAGCAGTGCTTCCTTGATGCGCTCTTGGATCCTTCCATTTCACTGGTGACCTGCTATGGACAGGCGGGAACCGGCAAGACCCTTCTCGCTGTGGCAGCGGGCCTGTTCCTCACCGGACGCAATGATTTTAACGGCCTCACCGTGAGCCGTCCGGTTGTGGCCATGGGTGACACGCTTGGTTTTTTACCCGGCACTCTGAATGAAAAAATGCACCCTTGGTTGCAATCCATCTACGACGCCTGCGAAGTGCTTTTGCCCATTCAGCCTGTGAAACGCGGGGGCAAAACGCGCTCGGAATCGGATCGTAGAAAAGAGTCCCCATCGAGTCAGCAGGCGAGTCAGCACCATCCGATTGTGAAACCCTACGAGCTACTCATCGAGCGCGGCCTCTTGGAAATCGAAGCGCTTTGCTACATCCGTGGCCGCTCAATCCCCAATCGCTTCTTCGTGTTGGACGAGGCCCAGCAACTCACACCCCTCGAAGCCAAGACGGTGGTAACCCGCATGTCGCGCGGATCGAAACTCGTGATGGTCGGTGACCCCGCCCAGATCGACAATCCGTATGTGGATAGTCGCTCAAACGGCCTCGTTTATACCCGCAACAGGCTCCGTGGACAAACGCTCACAGCGCACATCCGCCTCAGCAAAGGCGAGCGCAGTCCGCTGGCAGAAATCGGTGCGAGTAGGATGTGATGGAGATGTCCGTTTTGAGTTTTTTGCAGGAGAGGCGCCGGAGAAAGGTTGCCAATAGCGATGGATGATTTGACGAATCGAAATATCCACCCGGAGACGCGGCGTTTTTTGGGCCGTAGCGACAAAGAGGCGTTGCTGGAACAACGTGGAGTGGTGCTCTGGCTTTATGGCCTATCGGGTTCTGGAAAATCCACGATCGCAAACGTTGTGGACCGCACCCTACATGCGGAGGGGCGATTTACAGCCATTTTGGACGGTGATAATCTGCGCGCGGGCTTGAACTCGAATCTCGGGTTCTCGGATGAGGACCGCGCCGAAAATGTCCGTCGCGTGGCCGAGACAGCCAAGCTCCTCGCCAGCTTGGGCGTGATCGTGATTGTTTCTGTCATCACTCCCCGCCGTGAATTACGGGCTTTGGCTGGCAGGATCATCGGTGATGATTTTCACGAGGTCTACGTGCGTGCCGCCTTTGAGACTTGCGCGGCGAGGGATCCCAAGGGCCTTTATGCCAAAGCGAGGGATGGAGCCATCAAGCACTTCACGGGCAAAGACAGTGGATTTGAGGAACCGGTGAATGACTGCCTGATTCTTGACACGGAGGCTTCTTCGGAAGAGGAATGTGCCTCGCATCTGCTTGATCATCTCCGCTCGGCCACCGCCCACGGACGCCCGCGCTGACTGGCACGGTCACTTTTGCCCATCGTTCTTCAATCACACATGCCCATTTATTCTCTCGACCACCTGGACCAGATCGAAGCGGAGGCGATTTATATCCTCCGTGAGACGGCTGCGCAGTTTCAAAATCCCGCCCTTCTTTTTTCCGGTGGAAAAGATTCGATTGTGATGGCCCACCTGGCCGCGAAGGCGTTCTGGCCTGCAAAAATTCCCTTCCCGCTGCTCCATGTGGATACGGGTCACAATTTCTCTGAGACACTGGATTACCGAGATGCTTTTGCCGCAAAACTCGGTGCCCGTCTCGTGGTCGGTTCTGTGCAAGCCTCGATTGATGCTGGTCGCGTGAAGGAGGAAAAAGGCCCATTTGCATCTCGGAACTCGCTTCAGACCGTTACCCTCCTCGACACGATCGAGGAGCAAAAATTTGATGCCTGTCTCGGTGGTGGACGTCGCGATGAGGAAAAGGCCCGCGCCAAGGAACGCTTCTTCTCCCATCGGGATGAATTCGGTCAGTGGAATCCAAAAAACCAACGCCCCGAACTTTGGAATCTCTTCAATGGCAAATACCATCCCGGCGAACATTTTCGTGTTTTTCCGCTCTCAAATTTCACTGAGATGGATGTGTGGATGTATATTCAACGCGAGGCCATCGAGCTGCCATCGCTTTATTTTGCCCACGAGCGTGAGGTCTTTTCCCGCAATGGTTCCTACCTTGCCGTCTCCGAATGCGTGCCGATGCTCGAAACCGAGAAGGCTGAGAAAAAAGTCGTCCGCTTCCGTACGATCGGGGATATCACCTGCACTGGCGCCATTGAGTCCACCGCCTCAAATCTCGACGAAGTCATCGCCGAAGTCGCTGCTGCCCGTCAGACAGAGCGCGGAACGCGCGCTGACGACAAACGCTCTGAAACCGCAATGGAAGACCGCAAGCGCGAGGGGTATTTCTAATTTTTTAAAACACCATGGATCTTCTTCGCTTTGCCACCGCCGGTTCCGTTGATGACGGCAAGTCCACCCTCATCGGCCGCTTGCTTTACGATTCCAAGAGCATTTTTGAGGATCAGCTTCTGGCCATGGAGGAAAGCTCGCGTCGCCGTGGTGATGCTGTCGTGAATCTGGCGCTCCTCACCGACGGCCTCCGTGCTGAGCGGGAACAGGGTATCACGATCGATGTGGCTTATCGTTACTTTGCCACTCCGCGCCGCAAATTCATTATCGCCGACACGCCGGGGCACATCCAATACACGCGCAATATGGTTACTGGCGCCTCCACGGCGGATCTCGCGATCATTCTTATCGACGCGCGCAAGGGGGTGATCGAGCAGACCAAACGCCATGCCTTTGTTTCAAATCTCCTCCGCATACGGCATCTGGTACTTGCCGTGAACAAGATGGATCTCGTGGACTACAGTGAGCAAGTCTTCCAAGACATCGTCGGGAGCTTCTACGAATTTGCCTCCCGCCTTGACAATGTAGCGGACATCACTCCCATTCCTGTCTCGGCTCTCAATGGCGATAACATCGTGGAGAAGTCCGACACGATGCCTTGGTTCAAAGGATCTTCGCTTCTTTACCACCTCGAGACGGTTTATACCGGCGGCACCGCGAACCATGTGGACGCACGCTTCCCCGTGCAGTGGATTATTCGTCCACTCTCGCAGGAGCACCACGACTTCCGTGGCTACGCAGGGCGCGTCGCTGGGGGCGTCTTCAAGCCTGGCGATGCTGTCACTGTTATGCCCTCGGGCTTCAGCACACGAATCAAAAAAATCCACCTCCCCGGCGGTAACGAACTCGACGAGGCCTTCCCGCCGCAGTCGGTGGTGATGACCTTGGAAGACGAGATCGACATCTCGCGTGGTGACATGCTTGTAAAAGCCAATAATCCACCTGAGGCCTCGCAAGATGTGGAGGCTATGGTTTGCTGGTTTTCCCAGAAGCCGATGCAGATCCGTGGCAAATACATCGTTCGTCATACCACAAAAGAAACGAAGACTATCGTGCAGGAACTCCGCTACCAAGTGGACATCGAGACACTTCATAAAAAGGAGAACTGCACTGCTCTGGAAATGAACGATATCGGTCGCATATCGCTCCGCACCGCCTCGCCTCTCTTCTATGACTCCTACCGTCGCAATCGCCTCACCGGCTCATTTATCCTCGTGGATCCCGGCACGCATGAGACTGTGGCAGCAGGAATGATTGTCTGAACCTGCACGTTTTTATCGGCCTGCAGGTTCTGACACCTTCTCAATTTGGAGTTAATCCGAGTCTTGGCTTGTGAGCGGGGGCTAGGTTGGTTCAGACTTTTCCAAGATGAAAAAATCCGGATGTCTCGTTGCGTTTCTGCTCGTGGCGGTTTGTGCGAGCATGTTTGTGAATTTGATTTTGCTTGCGGTGATTGGATCCAGAGGAGCGGCGGCAATGGCGGGGGTGAAGGTGCTTCCAGACAAGGAATACGAGGAGGAGGTTGTTTCGGAAGGTCAGGATTCGCATTCAAAAATTGCATTGATTCCCTTGGATGGGGTCATTGGTTTTGGCATGAGCGGAAGCCTGGGTGAGTCGATGGTCGAAGATTTCAAGATCGCTTTGGAACAAGCCGCTCAGGATCCGCATGTGAAAGCCGTGATTCTCGAAATTGATTCGCCTGGTGGCGAGGTGACGGCCTCGGATGTTCTCTACAACGCGGTACGGAATTTTCCGGAGGATAAGCCAGTGATCGTGTATTTCAACTCGATCGGAGCCTCTGGGGCTTATTATACGGCCTGCGGGGCCGACTGGATCATGTGCAACGACACGACTTTCACCGGCAGCATCGGCGTGATCATTTCCACTCTGAACTACCGCGACCTCTTTGGAAAAATCGGTCTCGAGTCGGTGGTTTTCAAAAGCGGCAAGTTTAAGGATATGCTCAACGGGGCGCGCGAGATGAGTAAAGACGAGAAGGACTATGTGCAGGGGCTCGTTATGCAGAGCTATGATCGTTTTTTAGGGATCGTGGCTTCGGCACGCAAGTTGGATGCCAACGAGTTGAGAAACGGGCCCGCAGATGGTCGCATTTTGAGTGGCACAGATGCCTACGCTGCCAAGTTGGTGGATGAGTTGGGCTATATTGAAAACGCCTACGAGAAAGCGCGTCTACTCGCAAATTCTCCGCAAGCCGAGGTCGTGCGCTATGTTCGGAAGTACCACTTGGATCGCTTTCTGAAGATGTTTGGCGAGTCTTCGTCCGCAAAAGTCGAGATCGGACTTCCCGGAAAAAAATATGCCTTGGAGCCTGGTCGCATCTATCTTCTGCCGCCTTTCTTCGCACCCTGAGGGAATCGGAATTGGTGAAAAAAACGCGTATTGACACATCCGCTCGGCAGGCCGCTCTGCAATCCCCGTTTGCTTCTTTGCAAATGGATGGCCTTCCCGATGTCCCTCCCGAGCCGAAGCAGGATGCACTCTCTACAACTCCCGCAAAAATGGGTCGCGTCGTGCTACGCCGCGAGAAAGCTCAAAGAGGTGGAAAGACTGTGGTGGTGGTGTCGGATTTCGAAGCCCGCATTTCAGAGGCCGAAATCGAAGACCTCGCCCGCAAAGCCCGCCAGGCCTGTGGCTGCGGAGGCACAGTGCGCGAGCGTGAGATCGAACTCCAAGGCGATAACGCTCCCAAGGTCCGCACTTTTTTTGAAGGCGCTGGATTCCGCGTCGCCGGCGTGTAGCGGCGGTCTCTGACCGCCGATGGTTAACTCCGGCGCTCATAGAGACGCCTCTACAAGTTAAAACGGCGCACTAAAGTACAAAACCTAATCTTACTTGCGATCAGGCTCACGCAGAGACTCTAAGACGCCAAGGAGTTCTTTTTTGCAAAAACCAACTCTTAAGAGTGATCCGAAGTTCCTCGCGTGAAACCCGGATTTTTTCTGGCAATGGGAAAGGCGGCAATAATACGAGGCGCGGCGGGCTACTTTTTGAGTTCCACGGTTTTTCCGTGGGTGCCAGAGGAGAGACGTTTGAGTTCTTTCAGGTCGTCGTCCTTCGGCTGGAAGGCGATGAAGTTCACCACGCACTTTTGACCGTCTTGCAAGGATCCATCGAGGATTTTTTTGATGTCATTCCAGGGGATGTTGTCGATGTTTCCGGTGGGTTTCCATTGGAAGCTGCCATCAGAGATCACATAGAGGACGTCGGGTTTCATTTGGGCGGCGAGTTCGAGGACTCCCATGAAGCCTCGGGGGTTTGAGGTCACTTTGGATGAGGCGCCCATGGTGCCTGTGGTGACCCATTCGTTTTTGACCCACTCGGTAGCGGCAGCGCGGTTGGGGTCTGTGGCTGGAAGAAGTTCCCGGTTGAAAGGTTTGTAGTTTTGAGTGAATTGGATGATTCCAAATCGCGCTGTCACGGGGAGCTTGGCTATGAGGTTGAGGGTTTCCTCTTGGATTTTTTCGAGAGGGATGCCCGCCGCGCTCGCCTTATTGAGAACACTGGTGGAGACATCGAAGAGGAGGAGGATGCGTTTGCCGGTGGAGTGGACGCCGAGGAAGCTCATGCCGGATCCCCCGAAACCACCCGCGCCTGCGGCGCCAGAGCCGGATCCTGTACCCATGCCTTCGCCCACGCCGAGCGCGTTGATGTTTTCGCTGATAACTTGCGAGGGGTCGAGCGGGAGGGGTTGGTCCATCGCGATGTTGGGCAAGTCGGGCAGGGAGAAGGTGGTCGGGCGCGTGCTTTGCATGCGGTCGGAGAATGTGGGTTTCGGCGCGGCGGCGTCGAGGGCGGCCATATTCATTTTTTGTTCGCGCTTCTTGGCTGGGAGGCGGATATCACGGGCGGCTTTGAACTCGGCGGGCGGGGCTGTGAAGTAGCGGGCAACGACCACAATTCCTGCGATGAGTCCCGCTGCCAAATGAATGCCGAGGCTGACGAGGAGAATTGTGATGATGAGTTTTTTCACCCCCCCCTTTTTGGATGTCGGGGAGGAGGTCATTCCGCGTCCTCCGTGGCTCCGGCGAAGGTCACTCCGCTTATTCCGGCTTGGGCGCAGACATTGAGGACATCGACCACGCGTTGGTGAACGGCGTTATCCGACACATCGATCGTCACCATGGCGTCGGTTTTATTAGCTTTGCAGGATTCTTTGAAGCGGGTGAGAGTGGACAGGAGGGAGGGGAGTTCTTTGCTCTGAGGCTGGTCGAGGGGGAGATCGTTGAGAATGACCTGGCCGTTGTCTTGGATGGCGACGCGCTGTTCGTCGGGGATTTCAAGGGCCTGATCCTGGGAGACTGTGCCGGGGAGGGTCATGGACATGTCGGCCTCCTGTTTTACAGGTTTGGAGGTGAGGATGTAGAAAAAGAGCAAGAGGAAACAGACATCGATCATCGGAGCGATCTGGAGTTCGATCTGCGGGTGTTCGATGCGCCTCATTTTTGAACAACTCCGAAGATGACATCGACCGCTCCGGCTTCGCTGGCGATGGCCATGACTTCCTTGATTTTTTTGCCTGGGGTGCCCGCATCGGCGCGGACATAGAGTTTGAGGGGAGGGCTCACTTTGAAGCGCTCTTTGAGGTGGGTGGTGAGTTCCTTGGTGCTGACGGGGCGACTGCCGGAGAAAAGCTGGCCCTTGTCGTCGATATTGACGACATCGCGGTCTCCTTCGTCAGTGGGGATTTTACCCGAGGCGGCGGTGGGGACCTTGATATTGAGGAGTTTTTCGCTCTTGGTGATTTTGCCTGCGAGCATGAAAAAAAACAGGAGAAGGAGGGTGAGGTCGATCATCGGGGCGATCTGGAGTCCCACCTCCTCGTGTTCAACTCTGCGGTGCCGTCGGCGTGCCATGGGGTCGTCTCAGGCCTGCGGCTTTGGATCGTTTACCGATGCGGTTGTGCTGTGGGCCTCGCCGGTGAAGAGGTCGAGCATGTGAGAGAGGGTTTTGTGGAGATCTGCCATGTTGCTTGTCAGGAGGCCACGGAAGAAGAAATAGAGGAACATCGAAGGAATCGCCAACAAGAGACCTCCAGCGGTCGCGATGAGGGCCTCGCCGATGCCTTTGGCAAGGTCTGTGGCTTCCGCCTTGCCTGCTGTGAGGGCGCTGAAACTTGTGATCATGCCTGCGGTCGTTCCGAGAAGGCCGATCATAGGAGCCAGCACGGCAAAGGTGTTCATGTAATTGACGATGACCATCATTTTTGTCTCGTGGCGGAAGCACTCGTCGCTGATGTGGTTTTCCATCGCGTTCTTGTTATACATGTCGCGCTCGAAGTTTGCCTTGGTGAGAGAGCCGGCAAGAATATCGGTCATCATGCAGGGTGTCGCGTTGCAGAGGCTGTAGGCGCTCTGGAGGTCGCGTTGGGTCATGAATTCATTGAGCTGCGCCACCAATGCGGGCGGCATGAGTTTCTTTTTGCGAAACATCAAGGCGCAGTAGCCGCCGACTGAGGTCACAGCGACGGAGCATAGGGCGATGATGTGCATGATGGGGCCGCCCTCCCTGTAGAGATCCATGAGGCTCTTGTCGGTCGAGACGCCCATGGCGTGGGCAGAGTCGGGGATGGCGAGAAGGCCTAGGACAAACGTAAGTATCAGCCAGAGGTCACTGCGATAAGGGAGGTGGAGGCGGGGCTGCAGGACGATGGGCGTTTTATTTTTTTTCATTTTTTTTGACTCGTTCAGTTTTCGGGGTTGGTGAAATTTCTGGTGAGGAAGGCGGCGACGCAGAGGTTGTTTCGCCGCTTTCGGCTAATTCCTCGCGGGCCTCGTTCTCGAAATTGATGGCGAGTTGATCGGGTGTGAGGCTAGCGAGAAAGTCGGTGGCGAGTTTTAATTCGGGTGTGGCTGGGTAGAGTGTGATGATGTCGCGGGAAGTTTCCATGGCGAGGTTGGTAAGCGATTTTTCGGACTCGGGCAGGTTGGCCACGTGGGCATTTTTTGCGGAGAGACGGTAAATCTCGACTGCTCCCCAGAGTCCGCGGGCAGCCTTATCTTTTTCAGAGCCGAAGAACAGGGCTGGGTAGAGGTAGAGCTCGAGAGCCCGGTTCTGAAGTTTGTGACGCTCGTCGATGACATAGGGGTCGATGTTCCAACGAGGGTTTTCTTTGAGGAAGGATTCAAGCTCTTGGGCTGTGGCCTGAGCCATAAGATAATTGGCTTCGATGAGAATTTCGGGATCTTCTGTTTCGGCTGCGAGGGTTTTTGCCTCTTCGATCGCTTGCGCCGCCTTGCCGGTGGCTGTCATTGCGCGGAGGCGTCCCTCGCGGGCGCGGGCTTTATCCGAGGCCTGCCAGGCTTTTTCTTCGACCAGAGTGAATAGCTCTAGCGCGCGCTTGGCGTTGGGGCGTTCTTTGGTGGCGAGTAGGGCGTTTCCAAGCGCACAGGCGATGGAGCCGGCGGGAGAGTGCGGCATTTCCAGCCAGAGGCTGAACTTTGACCAATAGGTTTCTAGGGCTGGTAAGTCTTTGACTGCTGCGGAGTGGATGGTTGCTTCACGATCAGGGGATGGGGCGAAGTCTATTGCTTGAACATCCGCTCGGGGAATGGCGGTGGATGCCACTGGCGGCGGCACTTGGCCCGAGGGGTTGGGGATTTCTATTTCAAGGCGGATGAATTTTTCATCAGCCGACACAATTTTGCCGGGGCGGCGCTGACCATTTTTTAACTCGAGCAGATCCGCGGCTTGGCAGAATAATGAGGAGGCCAGAAGGATGAGAAGTGCGTATTTCATCCTTTTTCTGGTAACTCCTCGGGATTGTTCGTTTTTTCTTGGGCCTTTTCTGGCAGCGGCCCGCCGAGAGCCTGCAGACGGTCTTTGGCAGTTGTGGATGCTGAAAACTCTTCAAGCTCGGGCTTGGACAGAAGCTCGCTGTAGGTGCGGCGGGCTGCTGTGGCGTCTTGGATTTTTTCGAATGCCTCACCGCTGCGCGCATAGGCGTGGGCGACCCAAGATCTCCAGCGTCCGTGCATAAGATACACACGCTGGAAGTAAGGAATGGCGAGTTTTGGATTTTCCTCGGCCATGTAGAGGTCGCCAATCAGGCAAAGGGCCTCGGCTTTCCGTTCGCCAGATGCGGTTTCCTTTTTAAGAACCTCCTCAAGGGTCTTTCTTGCCTCGTCGAAGCGTCCGCGTTTCTGCAGAATTTTGGCCTTTGAGAGCATGGTTGTGGCGAAGAGAGGGGTTCCAAGGTTTTCGCGTTCGAAGCGATTGAACCAATCCAGAGCAGCCTTGTCATTACCCTGCCTCATCTCCATTTCGCCAAGAGCGGCGAGAATGCGGTCTTTTTGCATGGCCCGGGGATTCCATCGCAGCGCGTCGCGCAGCATTTCCTCGCCTTTTTTGTTTTGGCCCGACGCGAGCAGAGCGTTACCAAAATCGACTAATAGCGCGGGATTCGCCTCGTGCGCATCGGCCAAGGCGGCCGCATCGACCAGGAGGGTTTGGGAACGGATGGGATCAGATTTTTTGAGTGCCTGCGCCTGTGCATGGAGAACTCGCATGCGGAGGGTATTTTTTTTCTGATTGCCGGGTTCAGAGATCAAGTCGTCCAGAAGTGCGAGGTATTCTAAGGATTCGGATGGGCCTTTGTAGAGCCGGGCGAGGGAGGGGAAGAGATCGTCCACCGAGCGGATTTCAGGATCGTTCCCGAAATCTCGGATCGCCTGCCAGTAGATTTCGCGGGCTTTTTCGGGCTGTTCCTGTTTGCGATAATACCAACCCAGATTGGTGATGGCTTCGGCGACTCGCGGCGAGCGGGGGTGGTCTTTTGTGAAGGCTTGCATGAGGTCGCGATACTTGTCGTATTCCTCGAGAAGTTTGAGTGCTTCGGCTGT
>Ga0214921_10005618_pt1 | contig 17626 bp, 17 predicted proteins | sample LL1505_MetaG_FD_177992 | JGI IMG/M metagenome (GOLD analysis project Ga0214921, IMG submission 177992) | Freshwater microbial communities from Lake Lanier, Atlanta, Georgia, United States - LL-1505 | ecosystem: Environmental > Aquatic > Freshwater > Lake | place: USA: Georgia | collected...
TATTTAATTGTTGTGTATTTACTAATAATATGTTTTGTATTTATAAAAATAAAATGTATAAGTATATTTATAAATTATTATCTAATAAACACATAGATTCTAATTATGATTTTTTTGATTTATCTAAATCAATATTAAATGAATATTATAAAATTTATTCTGATAATTATAAACTTATTAAAACTAATAATAATATAATTTATAATTATATTAAATCTTATATTGATAATAATAATATTGTATTAAATAATTATAACATTAAACAATTTATTATTGATATTTATAAAAATGTTAAAAAATTTGTTGTTTATAATAAATATAATAAATATTTAGTATTAACATATTTAATTGATAAAATTGTTAAATATTTTTATAATAAAAATTATTATAAAGTTAAAAATGAATTAATTAATCATAAGCCATTAACTATATATGATAAAGAATTAATTGAAAATGTAAAACAAGATAAATATTATTTTGAAGATAATTATGAAAATTATAAAATGAAACTATTAAATGATTATAATATTGAACTTAAAAGCGACCAATATTTATTTAAAATGTTTGTTTATGATTTTTGTTTAGGAAACAATAAAAATAAATTACCAGCAGATGTTATTTTAAATTTAATAGATAAATATTATGAAGCAATTAAAAGTTATTATAGTAAAATAAAATTAAAAATGAAAGCTATTAAACCTAAATTTATAAATCATAAATTTAGTTTATATTACTTTCCTTCATCATTTAAAATTGAAAATAATAAAATAAGATTAAATGTTGGGAATTATATTGGTGATAATTATTATAATGATTTATATAAAATTAATCATAGAAAATATTGTTTATATAATAATATCCAATCAAAAATAGATAATAAAAAGAAAAAACATTATATTAAAACCCAAGATGGGTATATTAATAAAAAGAATGTAATAGATGGTAATTATGTATATATAAAGGCACCATCCAAAATAAAAGATAATAAAATAAAATTAATTCAAATATTACCATATGGAAATAAGTATTTAATAAATATAAATTATGAAGAAGAATATAATTGTAATATAATTAAGGAAAAAATGACAGTTAAAAATTCAATATCAATAGATCCAGGAATGAAGAATTTAATGACAATATATAATCCAACTGGGACACAACATATAATAAAAGGAGGGAATATAAAATCAATAAATGAATTTTATAATAAAAAAATATCATTATTACAATCAATGAATAAAGATAATCATACATTTAATAGGTTATATTCATTATTATATGAAAGGAAAAATAAGATAAATGGAGAAATAAACAGAATAATAAATATATTAATAAAAACATATGAAGATAAGAAATATATAATATTTGGATATAATGAGTCATGGAAGACTAATGTAAATATGGGAACAAAAAATAATAGGATGTTTTATAGTATTCCTTATAGCCGTATAATAAATAAATTAAAATATAAGTTGGAAGAATTAGGGAAAGAGTTAATAATAACAGAGGAGAGTTATACATCAAAATGTGATAGTTTAAATTTAGAAGAATTAGGGAAACATAACTTATATGATGGAATAAGAAAAAATAGAGGATTATTTATATCAAAAATAGGAAAAGCGATAAACGCGGATTTAAATGGGGCAATAAATATAATGAGAAAGAAGATAAGAATGAAAGAGATATTAGGATTAAATATATTTAATCCAACAATTTTATCAAGTGCATAATCAGTGAGTTCTATTAAAAGAATAGCTGTAAAGAGCACTAGTAGCTATCATGATTTATCATGATATGGGTGGATAAAACTGCCCAAAAAAGGAAAATATATTAGATTATATTTAATATAGTTTAATATACTTTTTCTTACTAGAACAGAATTATATAAGAGAGAAAAATAATATAAGAAACAAAATGAGATTTGCATTAATGACAGATATAGAAAGAAAACATTTTTATAAATTAAAAAAAGAAATAAAAATTAAAAAAATTGGTTATAATAATTATCTTGCAATACTTAGAAATAGATATCATAAATGGTATAATAGTTTATCACCATTAAAGAAATTGGAACTTAAAAATAATAGAAACCTAAAATATAAGAATATGGAGTTTGAAGCTAAACAAAAATTATTGATGAGACACAGATTATATTATAAGAATAAAAAATGATTTAATATATTAAATTATTTTTACGATTTTTTGAAAAGAAATAAAAAATATTTTGTTTGGATGTTTTCATTGGAAGATAAACAATGGATACATTTAATATGTATCCAATAAAGTTGATTATATTGGAATCATCTTAAATTTAGATTTTCAATTTTTTTATTATTGACATGTTTACATTTGGTTTATTCAATTTTTAAAGTATTAAAAATAAATAAGATTAATATTAATTCATATATAATGAATCAGTTATAATGAATAAGTTAAAATAAATTTATTTTTATTGAATAAACCAAATATACACATCATATATTAAAAAAATTGAAAAAAATAATTAATGTCATTTCTATTTATATTAAACATTTACCGTAGCCATTTTGGCTCAAGACGATCAAGTTCTGGTTCTCTGGTTGTTATTTCTCTAATACCACCCAGGCAATCAATGACATCTCGTGCCCAGGCAGCAACTCGTGCCCAGGCAGCAACTCGTGCCCAGGCAGCAACTCGTGCCCTCAATCTCACGAACGCTTTCAAATTAGGACAATCACTAAAGGGACAGTGCAGGTTTGGTGTGATGTGCATTTATGGCGCCGACGAGTGCAAATATGATCATGCATATGACTCAGATGAAGGCAAGGGAAAAGGCAAGGGAAAAGGCGAGGGAAAAGGCAAGGGAAAAGGCGAGGGAAAAGGCGAGGGAAAAGACGATGAAGAAGAATGGGTTGCAGATAGAACATGCTGGCATTGGGAAGAAAAAGGAGAATGCAGGATGCATGCTAATGGAGAGTGCACTTTTGGACATCCTGCTGAAGCCAAGGGACAAGGCAAAGGATCGGTTGCACGTAAAACATGCCGGCATTGGGAACGAAATGGAGAATGCAGGATGCATGCTAATGGAGAGTGCACTTTTGGACATCCTGCTGAAGCCAAGGGACAAGGCAAGGAACAAAGCGAAGAAGAAGACAAAACATTTGTGCCACACAAAAGATGCGAATTTTGGATGAAGGGACATTGCAAAAATGGCAATGCCTGCACGTTTGCGCACCGTAAAAAAGACAAAGGTGTAAACCAGAAGATTTGCACCAAGAGAAACTGCGATGGCAAAAATTGTAATTATGGACATCCAGCCGTAACAACTCTTGCAATGCGGGAGAGTGGTCTGATGAACCCATATAAAGAACAGTCTCATCATGTCTCAGCGCCTCAGTGTGATGAGCCAGCATATTCGGTAGATGCCTATTCGGTAGATGCCTATGAAGATGCATTCCCGGCACTCAATCCAGTTGATGACAAAGGATCTGATTCTGACTCAAGTTATGGTGACGACAAGGTCTTTCCCGAAAGCACACTAGTGCCAGTGAATCCCGTTCCTGTTCCCACCGGAGGTGTTAAGATTTCTTGGGAATTACTACCAAAGAACCCACCGCCAAAGAACATGCCACCAAAGAACCCGCCAATGTGCACATTCTACATCAGGAACGCCTGTAATAAGGGTCTTGAATGTAATTATATGCACGACCCATCACAAAAGCCTCAAACAGTGCCTCATGTGCCCTGGGTTGTGCCTCCTCTAGGGTCCCAATCAGTGCCTCCTATCGGGTCCTGGGTTGTGCCTCCTCTAGGATCCCAATCAGTGCCTCCTCTAGGGTCCTGGGTTGTGCCTCCTCTAGGATCCCAATCAGTGCCTCCTCTAGGGTCCCAATCAGTGCCTCATATGCCCAAGGCTGTGCCTCCTCTAGGGTCTCAACCAGTGCATCATATGCCCGATGCTACGCCTAATCTAGTGAAAAATGCATTGAATGTGGTGACAGCATATTATATGGGACTAATGGCATCCTCAAATGGATTGCAAGTGCCCGCACCTGAGTCAGCTGTTATGCCTGTTGAAGTGCCAGCAGAGTTGGCTTTTCATATCGCTGACTGATGGAATGCAGAGTGCAGGGTGCAGAGTGCAAAGTGCAGAGTGCAGAGTGCAGAGTGCAGAGTGCAGAGTGCAGAGTGCAGAGTGCAGAGTGCAGGGTGCAGGGTGCAGGGTACAGGGTGCAGATTGTAAATACTCTAGTATGAAGACAGTGAGATTGACAGTTGAACAACTTTTTAAGGTTGAACAAGAAAAAAATACTTTAAAAAATTTTTTAAAGTATTTTTTTATTGTAATAATAAATTAATTTCATTTAGGTCAATATTATTATTTAATTCTTTCCATTTATTAATTGTTTTAATAATTTTATTATTATTAAGTTTAAAATGATTATTAACAATATCTTCAAATCCAATAGGAGGTTTTTTTATCATTTCTATCATCGCAAATTTTATAGTATTAGGATATAAATTATTATTATATTCTAATGATTTTATATTACCTGATTCTGTTCCCATAAGTTTCTCCCATCCTGGTTCATTATAAAATGGGTCATCTATTAAAATTAATGATTGAATAGATACTAAAACTTGTAATATTGTAGATGATTCTGGATTCCATTTTTCATTATGTCCACCTTCCCAAGTTCCTAATAATGATAAACATACTTTACCATTATTATATAAATTTGGATTAAATCTAACTGTTCCATTTCCTGTAGTATATAATAAAACTTCAGGTGGTTTATTAGGATAATCTGAAGGTAAATAACAATGAAATTCAAATAAACCATGTTCATAAGGTGTATTACTAGGTCCTGATATTAAAACTGTCATTACATTATAACTATTTTCAGGAATTTTTATCCAAATTGATGAATCATTTGATAAAGGTAAATTATTTTTTAAAGAAGATATTTCTGATAACATTCTAATCATACTTTTTTTATTAATTTTTTCATTTCTTTTATCATAAAATTTATGATAATATGGTAATGTATATGTTCCAAATTGTAATTTTCTCATAATATCTATATAATCATTATTATTATTATTATCAATAATAATATTTTCAATTGGTTTATATAATTTAATAATATTATATATATTCATAATATCATTGGATGTATCAGTTAATATTATATTTTTTAATTCATCATATAAATTTTTTAAATTAATACTTAGTTTTAATATCATATCATTAGATATTTTATTATATAAAATTTTTACAAGTTCAAATATTAATATGTATAAATCTATATGAGAATATAATTCTAATAATGATAATCCTAATATCCTATTATTTATATAATTATATATTATATCAATATAATTATCAATATCTGATATTATTATTTTAGATAATATACTAATACTTGTATTAATAACATCACTATTTTGTATATAACTATCTCCTGTATCTGATGAACTATATCCAGTTCCTGATTTCCAATATTTATTATTAGTATCTTTAATATTAGTTATATTAATTAGTATATTAATTTTATTATTTTCTGTAATAGATATTAATTTAATTAATTCTAATTCAGTTGTATTATATTCATTATTGTCTATTATATAATCATTAAAATTAATTTTAGCAATTTCTAATATTAATTGTTCTAATGTAATAGATGATTTCCAATTATTATGTTTTAAAATATCTAAATTCATAAAACTAGTTGAAAAATCAAAAGTAAAATGAGGTGATATTAATTCTATTTTTGGAGGATTTTTAGGATATGTATTAGAAATTAGTAATTTAAATTTTATATTATTATTAATATAAACTACTAAATTACTATCTATATAATGAATATAATTTTTATTATTATTAATATTTTTAATATCTTGTAATAATATATTATTATTTAATGATTTTGAAAGTTCCTTATAATTTATAGAAACTTTTGAAAATGAGTCTATATTAATATGTAAATTAAATACATCATGATTAGTTTTTTCTATTAAATTTGCTTTTAAATAATTTAATATATTTTGAGGAGTTTTATCATTAAATATAATATTAATATTAAATTGTGTTAAATCATAATATTCAGACTTTGCTATTGCAAATATATTAAAATCAGTTATTATTTTAATTATATTATTATTATATAATAAATAAATAATGTAATTATCTGATAAAATGTATTTATCTAAAGTAAATTTATAATTATTAATTATATTTTCAAAAACTATTATATTTGACATATTATTATTAACATTTACTTTTTAAATATAGCTATAAAATATGATATATAAATATCTGCAAAAGTTGATTTAGTAACCATTTCTTCTAATACAGCCATATCAGATATAATTTTAATACTATTATTTAATAAATTATCATCTACAATTATGAATAATAAAATTTCTTTTAATAAAATGTATAATGAATAGCCTTGATTAGTTATTAGATTATTAACAACATTATATACCACATCAAAATCTTTATTAGTATCATATAATAAATCTAATATATTATTAATAATATCAGATGATGGGATTCCTGCAATTTCATAACATAATTCTTTTGTTATATTAATATTATTTTGTAAATATATAGATTGTAATAAATTAATAGCTTTTCTTAAATCACCTTTTGATAAATATGTAATGGTATCAATAATATCATTTTCATAACTAATTTTTTCATTATTACAAATATATTTTAATTTATGAGAAATATTATTATTATCAATATTACTAAATCTAAAATTTGCACATCTTGATTTAATAGCAGGTATTATCTTATTTTCATAATTACATATTAATGTAAATCTTATTGTGGATGAATATTTTTCTATAATTTTTCTTAATGCAAATTGTGCATCAAATGTCATAGCATCCGCTTCATCTAATATAATTAATCTTACACCTTTATGAAACATATTAGATTTTTCAGCAAAACCTTTAATATCATCTCTAACAGAATTAATACCTCTATCATCAGAAGCATCTAATTTCATAACCATTAATTTCATATTATTACCATATATTTCTTTAGCAATAGCCATAATAGTTGATGTTTTACCTGTTCCTGGTGCACCATAAAATAATAAATGTGGTAATGATTTAGATGATAATAATTTTTTAATAGTTAAAATATTATATTCATGACTAATAATTTCATCAATATTACTAGGACGATACTTTTCAATCCAAGGTAAATATTCCATTATAATTATAAAATAATAATATTGTTTTATATTATTATTTAGACTTTTGAAATATTAAAATAATAAATGATTTTATGTAAGTCTATGTATCATAAGAGGTAAACCTAAATTATAGAATTAATCTAAAAAATATAAGTAATAAAAAAATATTTTAATAATAATTTATTATCTATTATATAATATAATGTCGTCTTGTAATGCAATGCCACCAAAAAAAGTTAATAAAGTTGAGAATTTTAATAACAATTCATACATGTTATTAAATCAAAAAGAAACAAAAAAAGAAAATGAGTGTAGTTTTAATTATTATAATATATTATTAGTATTAGGTTTAATAGTATTTGTATATTTATTTTGGATGAAATATAATAATTAATTTTGATGAATTAATAAATAATAAATTAAGTTCATATATTGTATATATTCATCACAACCTTTTAATAATAATTGATCTACATGACATAATTTTATAATAGCAAGGGATTTATTTTTACTAGATAAATTTGAATTTAATATATAATTATGAAATAAAACTATTTGATTAACTAAAGAATAACCTGTATTATATATATGATTTATTAATTCATTTATTTTATTTATATCTTTATTTTTTATATTAGTAATAATTTCATTAAATAAATCATTACTAATTCTACCTGACATTTCATCTAACATTTCTATACAATCATAATTATAATTATAACATTTTTGTAATAAATTTATAGATTTTCTCATATCACCTCTAGATATATCAATAATTTTATATATTATATTATCATTACAATTAAATTTCTCACAATTACATATATATTTTAATCTATTAAATATAAATTCTTGTGATATTGGAACAAATCTATATGAAGAACATCTTGACGCTATTGGTTCTATAATTTTATTAGAATAATTACATATCATACAAAATCTTGTTATCATTGAATATTGTTCAATTATTCTTCTTAATGCAAATTGTGAATCTGCTGACATTGTATCTGCTTCATCTAATATAATTATTTTCCAAGGTGGACAATCTGTTAATGTTGTATTAACTGATAATTTTGCAAATATTTTAATTTTATCTCTTATAACATCAATACCTCTTTCATCAGAAGCATTCATTTCTATTGTTCTATCTTTATAATGTCTGCCAAATAATTCTTTAGCTAATGCTAATATAGTAGAAGTTTTACCACAACCTGAAGGACCATAGAAAATTAAATGTGGAATATTTTTAGTTATTAATGATGATTTTAAATTATGAATTACATTTTGTTGAGAATTTATTTCATTTAAACATTCAGGTCTATATTTTTCAACCCATAAATTATTTTCCATATAAATAATTTATGAAATATTCTTTTTATATATTATAATAATGGATAAATTAAATTTTATACAAAATAATGATATTGCAACTTTTATTATAAATAATATTGAACCAAAATATATTTCTTATATATATAATATTCCATTAGATACTGATGATAAAGATAAATTAATTAATTTAGTAAATAAAATAGTAAAATCAAAAAATGAAAATCAAAATATATATAATAATATTGATATTGATTTTTTTTATGACTTAATTACTAATGATAAATATAAAAATACTATTACTGTTTTATTAAATATTCCTAATAAATATAATAGTATATATAAATTTATAACATATATAAAATATTTTACTATGTTTATAAGTATTTGTTTAATTATAATGTATTTATTATTATTTTATGGTTATATAAATAAATTAGATGATGTAGATGAAAAAATATATACTATAATATCTATATTATCTTATATTCTTATATTTAATACACTATTAATCTATAATAATATTATTTATAGTATTGCTAAATTTATATTATTAAATTTACAATATGTTCCATGGTCTGTATATTACTTTATTATATCACTAATAATTGGAAGATTATTTGTTCATTATCATAATAAAATTGATAAATATATATATAATTATAAAAGATATAGAGTTATAGTATTATTATCACTAGTAATTATAACTCAAATAACATCAGTATCATTAAGTCAAAATAATACACAAAATCAATATATTGCTTTTACTGAAACTATATTTTATTTAATTAATAAATTATTTGGAGATTATTATAATTTAGGTCATATATTCCCCAATTTACCTAAAACTAAATTAAATATGGTTTTACCAAAAACTAATTTAAATATCAAATAATTAAATATTTAATTTATATCTATAATATAATATATGACTGATTTATGGATAAATAAACCATCTATATTATTTAATAATTTAAATCAATTTTTTATATCTAATGAATTATCTGAAAATGAAAATAAAAATGCAATTGTAAGATTTGGTATATATTTGGCTATATTAATTTTGTTATTTGACCAAGATAAAGAATGGTTATTATTATCAATTATCATTATATTATCAAGTTTATTATATAATAAAAAAAATATAGATTCATTTCTTAACACTCAAATAAAAGAATTATTTACACAACAATCTAAATGTTATAAACCTAATAAAGATAATCCATTTATGAATTACACTATTGGTGATTTAATTGAAACACCATTAAGAGAACCAGCATGTAATTATCAAGATGTTAAAGATGATGTTAAAAAAGAATATAAAAAACATATAAAAACTGATACTTATGATATATGGGGAAAGAATACATCTGATAGAAATTTTTATACATTACCAAATACTAATATTGTAAATGACCAAACAAAATTTGCTAAATGGTGTTTTGGTGATAGTGGTAGATGTAAAACAGTTGGAGAAAATTGTTTAAAATTCAAAGACCCATTATATCATAGACATGTACATGAACAACTTGAAACAAAATTCCAAGTTCTTGATACATCTACTAAAAATCTTAACATAAAAACATTATCCCAAAATGAACAATTAGGGACTTTACATCATTATGAACAACTGGGAACAAAGTTTCCAGTTCTTGATCGGATGACATTGTCATCTGATGAACAATATGGAACATTATCTCCTATGAATAACTAGATACATTTTCACAATATAAAACAACATTGTCTAACATTAGGTTAAAGCTTAATGTTAAGAAATAATAGGTAAAATCTATAATTTAAATATATATATTTGAATTAAAAAAAAATGAAAATAAATATTATTAAATATAAATTATATTATATTTAATAATGTTGAGTGTTAAATTGTATAATGACCTTAATAAGGATTATCCTAAAATTATGCCAAATGATAATATCAAAATTTCATTAAAAGAACATCAAAAAACTGCAATTCATGCAATGCTTAAATTTGAACAAAATAGATGTGTTTCATATACTAATATAATATCAGATAAGACTTTTAATTTTGAGATAGAATCAAATTATAGTATATTAGCTGATAAAGTTGGTTCTGGTAAAACTTTTATAATTATGGGATTAATATCTCAAAAACAAATTCCAGACTCAAAGCCAATAATATCAAATACATCATTATATACAGTAGTAAAATATACTGATAATATAAGAGCTATTAAAACAAATTTAATAATAGTTCCCCATAATTTAACGGGACAATGGAAAGAAGTATTTACATATACTACATTAAAAACATATATTATATCAAGAAAATCAGATATAACTAATGTAATTGTTGATAATTATGATTGTATTATAGTAAGTTCAACAATGATTGATGATTTTTATGAAAAAACTAAAGAAATAAAATGGGCTAGAGTTATAATAGATGAAATAATTACTATTAAAATACCAATACGTTTACAATTTAATTCTAATTTTATATGGTTTATAACAGCAACACCAAATGCAATTAAAAATATTAAATGTCATTATATCAAAAAATTAACTAGTATGCTAACACATGAATCTGATGAAATATTGAATAAAATTTTAATTAAAAATAATGATGACTATGTAAATGAATCTTTACAATTACCAGATATAAATAAAATAATTATTAAATGTTTATCACCAAAAGAATATAATATATTGAAAGATTATGTTAGTACAGATATTATCAATATGATAAATGCCGGAAATATTGAAGACGCTATAAAAAAATTAAATTGTAATACTGAAACAACCGAAAATATATTAGAAGTAATAACCAGAAAAATAAAAACAGAATTATATAATTGTAAAGAAGAACTATCTTTTGAAGATAAAAAAATACATGAAACTCCAAAAATTAAAGAAGAAAAAATAAAAAAGATATTATCTAAAATACATGATTTAGAACTTAAATATAGTGGTCTTGAAGATAGGATTAAAGTAATAAATCAACCTAATGATTGTCCTATATGTTATAATTTAATAAATACCCCAATTATAACTAATTGTTGTAATAATGTATTTTGTATTGAATGTTTAATTAAATGTAAATCATGTCCATTATGTAGAGTTAAATTAGAAATTCCTAAATGTATTGTTATAAATGAAAATAAAATAATTAAAGAACAATTATATCCTAAAACTGACAATTTACTTAAATTAATAAAAGATAATCCTGATAGAAAAATTTTATTATTTAGTGAATATGATAAAACATTTGATAATTTACATAATATACTAACTACTAATAAAATTACTTTTGATAGATTAGTAGGTTCTTGTAATCATGTTAATAATGTAATTAAAAAATTTAATGAAGGTAATATAAATATATTAATGTTAAATGCTGTTAATTATGGTTCAGGATTAAATTTACAATCTGCAACTGATATTATTATATATCATCAATTAAATAAAGAATTAGAAAGTCAAGTTATTGGTAGAGCACAAAGATTAGGAAGAAACTCAAATCTAAATGTATATTATTTATTTTATGAAAATGAAAATATATAATTTAATATAATGATTAATTATAAAGAAAAATATTTTAAATATAAATTAAAATATTTAAAAATAAAAGGCGGAGCACTAAATGGATTATTTTCTGAACTACCTGTAGAGGTAAGAGATAAAATAATTCATAGTGTTGGGTATTATATAATATCAATTAAAGATGAAAATTATCCAAATCCCTTTAATGATAATGATTTATATGAATTTAATGATATTGATACATATAAACATTATATGTATAAAAAACAATTTAAAGAAAAAGTAACAAAATTACAAATTTTATTTAATAATCCAATTCATGATTTAGTTTTTCCAACAAATTTATCAACTCTTAAGTTTGGCGATAATTTTATTCAACCTTTATATAAGCCTATTTATGCACTAGAAGAACAAAATAAAGAATTTAAAGAGCTATTGGAAAAAATTAAAACTAATATAAGTATGGATTATGATAAATTTTATAATTTTATTCAAGCTTATATTAATACATATTATAAAGAATTATATGATTTTATTAAAACAGAAACACAAATAAATAAATATAAAATATTCTTTAATGATGAAGAATTTAAAAAATTCTTTAATACAAGTTTTTCAAATTATAAAGAATTTTATTTATTTATGTTAAAAAAATTTAAAACACATACACCTATTGATAGTAATATTAAAAAAGATAATATAGAGTTCTTTTCTACTAATTATATAGAACATATGAAAACAATACCTCAAAATTTAACTGATTTTCAAACACAATTTAATGTATCATTTGTAATAAATTTAACTATATATATTTTATATTATTATGTATACACTGATATAAGAGCTGCTATAGATCACATAATGGATCGTGTAGGAATAAAAGTAGATAAAATATTACCTGATAGTATTAACGAATTATATTTTGGAATAAATTTTAATGAACACTTAGGATATAAAAATGAACGCCAAAAAATTAGTTTTTTACCTAATAATTTGCAAAAACTTTATGTAAAAAATCCAAAATATAGACAAAATTATATACCAAAAACTGTTAAAGTAGAATATATAGGAATAAAGATTTAAATAATAACCAATATATCTAAATTATTTAATAATATGAATATTAAAAAATATAAAATATAGTTAAATAATAATGAGTAAAGAAAAATTTATAAGTTATGAGGAACTAACTTTTATATATAATGATGATAATTTTACAAAGTCTATAAATAATTTTAATTATATAGATTCAAAAGATAAAAAATCAAAAGAAATTGATTTTAATTTTTTTAATAGAAATCAATTTAATGGAAAAAGAAATCCTAATATAAATGTTTTAAACAATATTAAAAATATTGATAATTCTAGAAAAGATTATAGAGAAAATAAAGAAAGTCTACTTATGTTTGATTATAATTTTAGATATATTTTTGGTGAATATAAGAATCCAGTTATGGATTTACCCAGAGGAGGTGTAATGACTAGAAAAAATAATAATAATATTATTTTTAATTATTAGTTATTCATATATTTTTTATAATATAAATATAAAAAAACATATTAAATGTATAAAAAATTGAAATATAATATTAATGAATGTTTTATATTAGCTATTACAATAGACATACTAATCAACAATGTCCCTATCCCGAGAACAATATATCAATAAATTAAAAGAATTTAAAATAAAAACACCTAATATTAAGGTTGTATTACTAAGTGGTGCAGAAGTTTATATAGGCGAAGCAAATGAATATTTTTTTCAACAGGTTAATATAGAACTTATGGTTCATAAAATGCCTTTTGCTATGAAATATCATCATACAATATTTACTACACCATTTCCTTGTAATGCTAAAATAGTATATAAAGAAAATGAGTATAATACTTTTGTTCAAGCTATTAAATCAATGTGTATTGAAGATTTTGATTCAGTTAATATTTTTACTTTGATAAGCATTGATGGACATGAAATGCCACGTTGTATAGATTACAATACACGTTATGTATTTAGAGATGTATATGATTTAGTAGAAGTGTTTTATGAACATAGTTCAGTTATAGTTCCTAGTGCACTAATTGAATATGATTATACAAGTCCTTTTATTAGAAAGAACAGTTTTATAGTAAACAAAAATTAAGTTATTATATATAAAATATTTTATAATCATAATTTAATTTATATATATAATTATATATATTATTATAGGAGGTAAATTACCAACATGTGAACCATTATTAGAAGGATGTAAATATAATGAAACATCTACATCAGATAATAAAAATTGCAATAATTATAGATGATGAAATAAAAAAAAATATTATACCATTTATATTCTTAAAAAATAATTTAAAAGACATATTTAATATTTTTATAAATTTATGTATAAACAGTGATATTGGAATTAGTTCTAATAAGGATATTTAAAAGTATATATTTAGTATTTCTACCAATAACTTATTTATTGATTTATCTTATAAATTTAATTTATTTAATTTAGCATTTAATACTAATACATTTTTTGATTTATTGTTATTATTTATTAAATATATAAATATATTGTCTAAAATAAGACCAACAATAAAAAAAATAATATGTGAAAAATTAACAAACTTATATAAAAGTAAAAAAAAAATATTAATTAATTTATATGATTTATATATTAATTATAATTATATAAAAAAAAAAAGATACTCTTGAAATTATACTTGAAAAAATTCAACTAATGCAATAATATGAAAATTTTGAAAACAACTGAAACAAAATATGATAATGCTATTTAAAAAATAACAGAACAATTTATATTTATATTAACAGTATTAAATAAATTACATGATCATGATAAAGATTATTATTTGATATTTTTAATGAGTATACTTGCATATAGATTAGCTAAAAACCCACCTTATCATTTAACTAGTTTAAATTTATTATCAAATAACTATATACTTAGTAATTTAAATAAAATAGATACATCAAATACTATTTCTAAAACTTTGTTATCTGATGAAGACATTAAGAATCATGTATTACAACAAACACCTGAATTAAAAATATACTCTAAATATGTATATAAAAGGATATTGAATTTTCAGATTGTGTTGAAACTGCATTATATAATTTTTTTAGAATTTTATTCTGGGATGAATCAGTATATAGTATATATGGATTTAAAAATAAAGAAATAAATAATAAATCAATAAAAAAATATACATTAAAAAATGAGCATACAATTAAATATTTAATAGATATATTTGTATTAAATAATTATGATGAATGGATTAAATTTTTATATAATACATGGAGTAAAACTTTAACTATTGAAGATAAAACACTATATTTTGCGAAAGGATGTGTTGAACTAATAAGTAATTGTAATATATTAATAAATATTTTAAATGTATAAAAAATTGAAATATAATATTAATGAATGTTTTATATTAGCTATTACAATAGACATACTAATCAACAATGTCCCTATCCAGAGAACAATATATCAATAAATTAAAAGAATTTAAAATAAAAACACATCAGATTAAGGTTTTATTACTCAGTGGTGCAGAAGTTTATATAGGCGAAGCAAATGATTATTTTTATACACAAGTTAATATAGAACTTATGGTTAATGAAATGCCTATATTAAGGGATCTTTATAATAGAATATTTACTACACCATTTCCGTGTAATGCTAAAATTGTCTATAAAGAAAATATGTATGATACTTTTGTTCAAGCTGTTAAATCAATATGTATTGAAGATTTTAATTCAGTTAATATTTTTACTTTGATAAGCATTGATGGACATGTAATGCCACCTTGTATAGATTACAATCCACATTATATATTTAGAAATGTATATGATTTAGTAGAAGTATTTTATGATTATAATTGTTCAGTTTTTGTCCCTAGGGCACTAATTGAATATGATTATATACGTGTTCTTTGCAAGAACATTTTTTTAGTAAAATAGTTATAATATATATATATATATATATATTATGATAGGGTGTAAATTACCAACATAGGAACCATTAAAATAAATATGTAAATATGATACATATTTACAAACATATTTTGAAGAATATATGAAAAAATGTGTTCCTTAAATTAGTAGATTATGACATTAATATTTTTAATTTTTTTAAGAAATACCAATCATAATTATACATTTAATAATGAATATGATTTAATTAAATGTTAAAAACAGGATGAATCATATAAAAAACCTAGTAAAAAAAAAATATATTAAACTATATTAAATATAATCTAATATATTTTTATTTTTAAGGGCAGTTTTAAATGCCCTTAGTTCATCCATAGGCTGAACTAGATACTAGTGCTCTTTACAACTATTCATTATATATAATGAACTAACTGATTATGCACTTAGATTTTAGGGAAAATCTATAAACCCAATTATATACTAATATATCTTTAAATATTTTTTTAATATACTTTTATGGTCTGATAATATTACAACAAATATAAAAGATACAATAAAAACAAATATTAGAGAATCATTTAAAATTAATTGAAAACATTATATCATTTATTTTCTTAAAAAATAATTTAAAAAGACATATTTAATATTTTTATACAGTTATATATAAATAGTGATATTTTTATACAGTTATATATAAATAGTGATATTCAAAGTAGTTATAATAAAGATATTTTAAAATATATATAATAAAATATTAAACATAACAAACATTAGTAAATTAACAAACAAAAAATTTTATAAAATAATATCTAAAATATAATTCAATGATACCTACTTCTACAAGATTAAAAATATTTAAAATATAAATTAAAAAATTATTTATAAAATTTATATATTTTTTGCAAAAGAATTTATTAATCTATTTTTAACATATAACCATTCATTATAATATAAATGATCATAAGTATCTTTCCATTTATAAGTACTATTATAACCCATTATTTCTATAATTTGTGTTTCAATAAAATTAATAAATTCACTTGCTACAATATATTTATATCGTTTTAGATTTACACCAACATTATCAATAATCATTTTAACAATAATATCTGCTTCATTTTTAACATCTTCTCTCATATCTGTAATTTTATTTATTTTAGATTTAACAAGATTAATAGCATTAAAATTAGATTCAGATTTATTTTTTTTATATATATTTTTTAATATTACTAATTCTTCTAATAAAGGTTTTAACATTGGTTTTATATCATTATAATGACAACTGAATGATATAAGTATTAGATAACTAATTATATTTTTATGTAGTTCTAAGATAAAACATCTTTGAAAAAACCAGACAGTCATTTATATATATATAATAATAATAATATGTATATATATATAAATTTTCAATTTTTTTAATAAAATATATAGTTATTCAATGTTTACACCCTTGAAGATTTAAAATGATATATAATCTCATAAAATCATAAAAGGTTGGACACTATCAATTCCATGTTAGAAAAAACTATGTTTTTTATAATATGTTTATCCATGTTAGAAAAAACTATGTTTTTTATAATATGTTTATCCATGTTAGAAAAAACTATGTTTTTTATAATATGTTTATCCATGTTAG
>Ga0214921_10005619_pt1 | contig 17625 bp, 36 predicted proteins | sample LL1505_MetaG_FD_177992 | JGI IMG/M metagenome (GOLD analysis project Ga0214921, IMG submission 177992) | Freshwater microbial communities from Lake Lanier, Atlanta, Georgia, United States - LL-1505 | ecosystem: Environmental > Aquatic > Freshwater > Lake | place: USA: Georgia | collected...
TATCAGCATAACTGGTAAGGGAGAACTGCTTGTTAGTAGAACCTTTTGGTCTACCACGGGGTTTTACTTGATTCATCTTTTGTCCACAATGGGGAAGTTGCCTTCATTCATTATCGTCTAAATCTTTTTGTTGAACAATAGGGTAATCCCTGATATAGTGTCATCACGCATTTGCGTCTTTGCTAGAGTCTATCGGCTTATGTGCAAACTGTTGGGTAGGAAGTTGAGTCTGCAAGGTGTCGTAACCTTGGATAGATGTAGTCCCTGACAGACCACGGAAACGTTCTGGCTAGCAAAGTAATGTGGGACAGAAGACTGCTAAACCCACCGAGCAGGAGGACTGCATTATGGATGTACTGCCTTGGATGGCAAATCCAATCCGCTCTGATGTGTGGCGGTACACGGAGTAAACAACGTAATGTGGCTATCAGGGCTTTGTTAGGCAAGAGGTGGCACACACCTAATCCTGATAGATACGCTTGGACATAAGCAATCCAAGACAGAGCAATCTGACAAATCCCTTAATCCACTTCTCTAGGTGGGTTAGGGGTTTATTTATCAGAACATACCTATCCTTGCTTTTCCACCAATCCAGACTGCTTACCAATAAAAAGCCAATTACCCTAACTTGTGGATGGGATGTACCCACAAATATTACACAGCACGACTACCCCCTCCCCCCCATACAAAAGTAAGCCCATACAGCATAGGGTTACTACTACTGTAAGGAAGCACAGCACTGTAAGCACATACAGGTTAGGGTTTACCCTAGTTAATTAACCGACTGGTCGGTCGGGAAATGAAGAATGTCATCGATGCACCTTTCAGGTGACACTCTAGAATCGTATACAGATATTGTGAACAAAGATTGTATACACTTTAAGTATTAGATATTTCACATGGTGATAATATAGGTAAGGGTTAACCCGTGTAAGGGTTTTTCCTATGCTATATAAATCAATGACTTAGAGCGCTTGGCACGATTCTATTATGCTTATATAGTGAGAGGGTAAAAAAACACTCTCATCTTTTTAACAGGCTTTACATTGAAAGGCGTTCCATTATGACTATATCTCTAACACGTGAGCAATGGCTCTCTCAAGCCACTGAGGAACTCAGGGCGCTGTTTAAACAGCATGGTGACACCATACCTACACAGGTGCGCTCATCATGTGGCTTTCCCTCCAAATCAGCCTTAGCAAGCAAGAATCGTCGCATCGGTGAGTGCTGGTCATCGGCTGCCAGTGCTGACAGCCACGCTGAAATTTTCATTTCACCTACTATCAGCGACAGCGCGAGAGTGCTCGACATTCTGGCTCACGAACTTATCCACGCTGTGCACCCTGGTGACGGACACGGCAAGAAGTTCGGTAAGACAGCACGTGCCATTGGCTTAGAGGGTAAGTTAACAGCCACTGTTGCTGGCGCTAAGTTCACAGCATGGGCAACGCCTGTTCTGGCTCGGCTCGGTGCATATCCACACGCTGACTTAGTGCCCTCCAATGCACAAAAGAAGCAGACTACACGTATGCTCAAATGCTACTGTCCTGAGTGCGGTTATACAGTTCGGGTTGCTGGCAAGTGGCTTGAAGCAATGGGTGCGCCTATGTGCCCTGAACACGGCACGATGGATACTGAAGGCGTTTAAACAACTCAGAGGGAAGCCCTTACGGGTTTTCCTGTGCGCTGTTGCACTATATCGAAAGGCGTTAAATTATGTCAGCAATTTTAGACACACCAAATCAAATTCAACAGTTCAGGTTGCACGTGCTGTTCAGAGGGCTGAAACTCGAACTCATGGGAATGAGAATGTCTAGGGGTGCATCATGCTACAAAACCTTGAAGAGCATGGGTTTTACAGGCACAAAACAGCAGGTGTATAACTCACTGGCTGAAGTGCTCGACAGGTCAACAGAGAGCGTTTAAACAGTTTATCTTGAGCCACTGTGACAGGGTGGCTTGTGATGCACTGTTGCATTATTTGAAAGGCGTTAACACAATGAAACCTTACTTACACAAAGCCCCAACCTTTAGACACCCTAAAACAAAAGCAAGGGCTATGCTTTTTCCTGTCTTTGGAACTGATAAATATAGCCTGTCTGTTTTCCCTTACAAAAGTCAAACGGGGCGAGATGTCTGCATGGGACACTATTCGACCTGTAATGATTGGCTCAAAGCCAACGGCTATTTCTTGCCCGTTCAATAATAGGCGTTACATAATGAGACAATTATTTCTTGATTTATTTCTGGCTGTTGCACTGGGGCTGGCTTTTGCTACTCTGGCTCTGGCTTATTTTGATGTTTTAATTTGAAAGGCGTTAATTATGGGAGTTATTCAAGAAGCACAGGCGCTCTGGCCTGAAGATGAGGCGAGAGCACTCGCAGATTATGGGTTATTTATATTTGAAGATGAAGGGCACGACTATTACCATAAGTGGCTAATGAATGAGCGTGACCACTTCTGGAACAAAGTATTTGAGCGTGACCTTACTATGATGAACAGGTTTTCCGACTTGTTTAATTCACTGACAGCAAAAACCACCAACTTATATATTTGAAAGGCGTTACACAATGACCACCGACACTTGCACCGACTTGGAAATCAAAACCACCATAATTGGCACAATCGACAATGGCTGTGATGGGGCACAGCAATATATCTTATTAACCTGTTTAAACGATGCGTTATTTGAACATGAGGCGTATCAGTGGCTCTTGCCACAGGTTTACAGAGACACCAATGTGGCTGGCGGTTATTTCTGTAAGCGAATTCAGACAATCCAAAAAAGCGACAATCAGGTTATTTGCATCGTTCACCACGAATACGACAATTAGAGCGTTTAAACAGAGTCTAGTCTGAAGGGTATAACGTGCCCTTTGGCCTGCACTTTCGCAGGGTTAATAGGAGTTACAAATGTCTGCTTTCACAGTCACCAACACGCATATAAATGCACTTGTGCGTTATGCTTCCAGAAAACAATTAAGCGTTCCTTATGGTCATCCATCAGTGCGTTTAAACGTCTCAGAGCATGAGCAAGAAGTTGCACAATTATTGCTTGACGAAAATATTAAGAGCGTTAATTACAGGTATTCTGAAACCGAGACAGGCTTTATTGAATACGACCGAGGCGCACCCATACTCTCAGCCATTCAAGCGATTAAAGCGGCGCAGTGCTTGCGTTATCAGTCATGCGAACACCCAACTTATGAGGGAAGCATTGCGGCGTTATTAGTTGAAGCCATTATTTCCGATGCAATCCCACGTCTGGAAGGTTATAACGATGCACAGTGGGCAATTAACGATGCAGAGGTGACAGCATGAGCAAAATAACTATAACAATCGACACTGACAACGATGCTTTTCAAGATATTGCGCCCGATGGCATGAGCCACGAATTACCCCGAATACTTGAAAGCCTAGCATCTTACATTGTGAAATATAACGAGTTACCGCCCGCTATTTATGATGTAAACGGCAATAAGTGCGGTTCAGTGGCTGAAAGCGTTTAAACATGACGCAATCCCAAGCACTAACACAAGCCCTTTATCTTGCCCTTTGTGCGCCAGACGACTACAAAGCCATGCAAGCCACGCATTTAGCGATTGAGTTATCAGAGTGTTTAAACGATGCAGAGGTAGAACAATGCAAACTTGACGCACTCGACATGATGGCTGAAAGCGTTTAAACGATGCTATATGCCGCCATTGCTTTAATCTTACAAATAATCTTAAAACGTAAATAAAAGGAGTTAATATGAAAACAGTTTCAATCGGGTTTATCCGTGATGATGGGGATTTTGCCCTATTTGCCACACTTAACAATTTAGATGAATACTTTAATAGTTATGATTTTAAAGAGTTAATCCACGCTGTTGCATCTGAATTGCAAGTGGCAACAAATAGGAAAGTAGAAATTCTAGAACGTGAAGATGCACCTAGTTACATAACTTTGAATTGTGAGGTTTAATCATGAAAACATTTCAAATTTTTAAAAATGTCTCTTATGAATATTTTGTAGAGGCTGAAACCCTAGAGGAAGCACAAAACAAAATAATTGAGGAAAACCCAGAACATGAAAGTGAAGAATTGATTGAATGGGTTTATGCTGATGAACATGATGGGGTTAATTGGACTTATGAACCAGTAACCCATTCATAAGTTAGTAAGCACTAACTAATTAAGCCGCCTTCGGGCGGTTTTTCTTTGCCTATTTTTAAGCCCTTCTAAGCCACTCAATGTAGGGTGATGAGGGCAACCCTAAATTATCGCCTTCTAGGGGGTTTTAATGGCTTGATATTGCTATTCGTTGGGGTGTTGGTCGGTGCTGGAAACAGTAACCAATCCAATGTGCTTCAAATCCATCTCAATATTAAGCCCCAGATTGTAGAAATGTGCGCCCCACATGATGCAAATTCTTACCCCTTCTGCATAGTTCCCTTTGCCTATTGTTTTGATAATATGACGTTCTGATTCTGTTAACTTGAATAAATGCCCCTGCATATCGTCATATTTTGGCCTATTGCTAATCTGTTTTGCCACTTCTTAACCCCATTACTTGCTGTCTCCAATAATCCCCGATTAAAAGGGCTTCGGCTAGGTTGTTATCTTTCTTTCGCTTTAATGGGGCTTCAGGCCAAAACATTCGGGCTATGTCGAGCGAATCATCTTTATCGCTTATGTGATAAAACTTCTTCCATACTTGGGGGCGCACCATGTGGCAAGGATAGTTAGTTAATTCACAAATGGCGGTTATTGCACCAACTGCCCTAGCAAATGTCCACATGGCGCTAGATGATTGATTTGGTCTTGAATAGAGCATTTCTATTGCTATTTCTGCCCCTTCTTTTGGGTCTATTGCCCTTAATAATGCGTTTTTCAGCACCATTGCACGAATGTGCTTGTCTTGGTGTTCAATCATAAAAGATTCAATGTAATTACCCTCTGAATCTAATACGCCTACTGCACCCGTGGCTGATGCTGGGTCTACGCCTATGAACACGCTCATTTCCAAAACCTTTTAAGCAAGTCAGTTGCAAAGTGCCTTTGGTACTCTGTTTGCTTTGGAGTCGTCAATTTACGAGGCTTTTGAGGCAATACGCCTTTGTAAACCTCCTCCTTTGTCCTAAATAGGGTGAAGCACATATTGCACATTCTTCTGCGATAGGTGAATTCCTCATGTTGGATTGTCTCTGTAATCCTGTTTTTGTCTGATTGACACTTAGGGCATTTCATTCTTTAATTCCTTTATCCTTTGGGCTATCAAGGTAGGCAGAGTAGGAAAATCCTTTTTCAGTTCCTTTGCTCTCCATCTTGATTGCTCTATCGTTGCTGGATTCATTGCCATTAGTGCGTAATGGGTTATGAGGTAGGTCAGGAATGTCTCCTGTCCGTTGTAGGGCTTGAGTTGTGATAGCCAAGGGCATTGGGTAGCCTTCTCTGATTCGGTCGAGGATTCTGTTTGCTTCATTTATTGTCATAGGTTTACAAGTTCCATTCCATAATTATCAATTTTTTGCATCAAACTTGTATCAGTAATTTTCAGTAACTTGTTGTTTTTAAAAGAAGAATAATCAACATGGTGATGCCAACGATTGAATTTAAAAACAACTTTAGCCACATTTGGGTGTAGTTTTTTAAGCATTTGGCTCTTAGGTAATGTCCCCTCGTCATCATAAAATTCTTCAGTATTACCGCCTTTCATTCTTTGAGTTGTTATTTTTCCACACAAAAAAGCATTGAATTGGATAGTGCATAGCCCATCTTTCAGCACTCTAAGGCTTAAATCTGTATCTTCGTTGTATCTGCCACGCCATCTGTATCCTGCTTTGTTGTCAATCAGCAAACAGGAATAAATGCGAGTATTCAGGACATAAGGTGGAACGGCATCGTTTTTTTTGCAGAATGAATAGTAATTAAAGCCAGCCACGGGGACATTTGAATAGCGACATACAAAGTCTTCTGCGGCTTTAAATGTTGCCCCTGTGCGTATCTCAAACTTTTGGTTGCGGTTTAAGTAGTGAAAGGCATCAATGTTGTCATCTAGCACCCAATGGCGGTCAAAACCTTTCCAAATTGAGTGGTCAATGCAGAAGTTTCGGGCGGGGCCTGGCCCTGTTCCCTTACTAAACCCTAAGTCATCACACAATTCGTATTCTGCTTTGTAGATATGTGGCATAACCAATATTTCCCCAAAACATCTGCCCTCTTTGTATAAATCCATTTCGTCTTCTTCAACGACCAGATAGTGAGGAACGCCCATCTCATGCAAAGCGCGAGTAGTTAACCCATTGTTTGCTCTACCTTTAGAAACTATGTAAACAGGGAATTTAGGCAACATCTTTATAAACCTTTTTATCTAATCCCCAATGAGATTTGAAAGGATGCCAAATACTTTTAGTTTTTACTGTTAGTTTTTGGTTAATCAACTGCTGAAATTCTTTGTAATCCTCTTCTGTCTCAAATCTAACGATAAGTTCCTTGTAAGGTTCTTTCTTTTCCTGAACAAACTCTGGCATACCTACCCATTCTGGGTATTTGTCAAACAAATCGGAGTTCATTTTTTAGTCAACCTCGCAATGTAATCCCTTACAAAACTAGGCATCGGGGCGACATTCTTTGTGTCTTCCTCAATCTTTAACAAAGCAGGGTCTTTGAAGTTGACATTGACATTGACAGTCATATCAGGGATTTCAGCCCCATCCCACCGCATTTGGTTGATGTAGACCAAGGGTGAGGGAATAAACGCACCATCGCCCTTTTTCCATTGTTCGGTTGTCTTCATCCACTCAACGTGCTTAATGATTTGGTCAGCCTGTAAGTCCAGTTTCAATTTGACCCATTTTGCTTGGCAAGTGGCTTTTCCACCCTTTCGTTGGCTTTTAGGCCATGCTGTCCAGAATTGTTCAAACATTCTTCACTCCTTTTAATAATTTGATACCTACCACAACTACCACAAGTCCATGCTTCCCTGTTACCAGTTAGTTCATGTTGTCTTACTATCCCTCCACACTTACATACTCTCATCTAGTAACCCCTATGTAGCCTTTTGGTGAGTGTTGGAACAAAGCATAGCCTTACCGCATCAAAATGAGGGTTCGCTTTTGCTTTGGATGTAGCCTTTCGGAGCCGTGTCATCACATTGCATTGAACAGACTTAAATGGCTTAGAGGCGCATAAAGCGAGGCTCTTACCACTACCACCGAGTTCTATTCTTAGCCCACTCTCCCTGCTCTGGTTCGCTCGTGTTACAGGGTATCTCATGCCTAACCACCGACGTTCCGCATTAGGCTGTCCAAAAGCAAAAAACCCTACAAATGTCTCTGCGGTCTTGGCTCTTGGCAAGAGCAACAACAAGCGATTGAGGTAAATCAAAAGTTCGTTTGTCGTCTGACAAGACCGCACAGGAATCTGTAGGGTTTCACGATCTACCTCATCGCCTAGATGCCACTCTAGACGGGTTGGATTATACATACTTTCTTGGGTATGTCAAATTGTCCCCAAACTTTGATGGGTATTTCATAAAATCAAATGCACCTTCTCTGATGCCACTTTGTTTCAAGTCAGCCCCATCATAGGTTTCGGTGGTAGTTCCAGCCGCCACCCTTTCCTTGGATACCCTTGGCGTTTGCTCGGCCAACTTCGCCACTCCAAACCCCGTGATGTGCCAAACGTCACCTATCTCTAGCGCATACCCAAAGTTCTGGAGGTCGTTCAGATAACGCAGATAATGAAAGCCTTGGTTGCCGACTTCTCCATCTTTGTCTGTGAAGCGTTTGAGGGATGATGCGCCATGATGCAACCTCTTGAGAATTGCATAATGTTGTTGTTTCATTTCCATGTGTGTCTCCTTTTGACAGGCAATACTACCTTTAAAAATAGTTTGTCAACATAGGGTTTGTCCTAGTTCACAAGCCTTTTTTAATCCTTGACAATCCTATTACCAACTTAAAAAGGAGTTAACAATGTCGGTAAAACCTAAAGATTTTCAGCATGAGATTTGTGTCTACCTTGAGGGCATTGGAGAGTGCTTAGTATGCTTTGACATACTGACACCTAACGATGAACTCGATGCAGACCACTCAGATGATTACGAGATTGACTTTGCCGTATTTGATGAGCAAGACAAGCACATCACTTACGATATAAGCAAGAAGCAATATAACCATTGTGAAAACAAAGCGATGGAAGAGATGTTAGAGATAACAACACAATGGCACAAAGAATGGGAGGAATGTTTTGACTAAACAAGAGATGATTCAACACCTACGGATGGTGGCAGTTAGCGAAAATACCATCACAGGTATGAGCAACGCATTTGACTTAGGTGCTGAACACGAGCGTGATGTTGTTTCATCCATCATCTTCAACATGGTGAAAGATCAACATCTTGCACAAAACATAGTTGATACTATTAGGGTGAGAGAATGAACGACAAACTTGACCAAGCCTTTGATGAACTGGAGTTTGATGTGACAGACCAGATAAGAAATAGCGCATACCTTGCTGAACAACGCAAAGTGGCTACTGGTGTTACAGATGGCACAGCGCAAAGAAACTTGGTTAGGGATTTGACAGAGAATCTACGCACATTGCAACCCAGTACGGACTACAACATACTGAGAAACGATGTGATAGAAGAGGTGGCAGTCGAGTTGGCTAAGTTGCCATTTGGTGATACAGCCGCTAGTTATGCCGCATTTGTAAGGCAGATGAAGCGTTAACATTTTTTAAGATAGGAGTTAATATGGATAGACCAGTTGTGGGCATTACAGCCCCATATCGCAAGAGCGACTACACATACAAGGATATGCTGTTAGATCGCATCAAAGACCTAGAAGCCTTGGTTGCCAAACTTGAGCAACGCATTAAAGTGCTGGAGGGCAAGAAATGAAAATGAAAGACGAACTACAAGACATCTATGAAGATCAACAAGATGTTTACTATTGTTGCTACTGCTTAGAGCCACAAGGTGAGAAAGTTACTTGTTGCTTTGAAAACCACTTTGTAGAGTTCAAATACTTGTTTCCCAATGACCAACAAGAAATTGCACAGGAGATATTAAATGGATAACTTTATACCAACCACTCGGATGTTCCCACGATCTTTGCGTGAGGCATACCCAAAAGATTATGTGAACGAAAACCTTATTGAAGGGCCGTTTTATAGCGCACCAAACATACACGACTTACCCGTTTTATTTGCATTGATTGCTGTTCTCAGCATGATTGCAGTTGCTATTTGGAGATACTTTTGAACGACTACTCAACCATCCTAATGAGGATAGAACAATCGGTGAAAACCCTAGATAAAAAATGCTTGAACAGCAAGTATGATGGGTTCATCCAAGACATAAGCGCAATACAGAATGATCTGGTTATGCTCAGTCATTGGATAGGTGAACAGCAAGTTAAACAGAGTCAATTAAACAATAGGAGTTAATATGGAAAGAACTAAAGAGTTTTACAGTCAAAAAATAGAATTGAATGTATATCAAAAACTGAATGAGGCTAGAGCCAAGTTCCACACAAAAGCCCTCAAGAAGTCTGGTCACAACAAGTTTGCTGGCTACAACTATTTTGAGTTAGGTGATTTCGTAATCCCCGCAATTGAGATATTTAACGAGGTAGGTCTTACTTCCATTATTCGTTTTGGAAAAGAGATTGCTGAGTTCATTGTTGTCAATACAGAAAAACCTGACGAGATTATTGTCTTTACATCGCCTATGTCTTCAGCCGCCCTCAAAGGTTGCCATGAAGTGCAAAACCTTGGTGCTGTGCAAACCTACCTTACACGCTACCTTTGGGTGTCGGTGTTACACATTGTTGAACATGATGCGTTAGACGCTACAACAGGCTCTAAAGTGGTTGAAGAAGAAGGAACTCCTGATGAGGGACGTATGCTTGACTACATTGCCGCCATTCAAGCCACCACCACAGTTGATGAACTAAAGAATATCTACATCGAGGCATTTGCGGCTACTGATGGCAACAAGGCATGGCAGACTAAGATGATTGCCGCCAAGGATGCAAAGAAGAAGGGGTTGAAATGAGTGAAGAAATCGTACAAGGCACAGATGCTTGGAAAATGTTGCGTCTAGGCAAAGTAACTGCTAGTCGAGTAAAAGACATCATTGCCACCACAAAGTCAGGCTATGCAACAAGCAGAGATAAATACATGACGCAACTATTGTTGGAGAGAATTACCAATACAGTTGCTGATTCGTATATCAATGAAGCGATGACTTGGGGAACGGAGCAAGAGCCTTTTGCCAGAGCAAAATACGAGGGATATGCAAGCACCCTTGTTGAACAGGTGGCGTTCATAGATCATCCAACAATTCCTATGTCTGGTGCTAGTCCTGACGGATTAGTGATGGACGATGGTTTAGTTGAACTCAAAGCACCCATGAGCCACACACACTTGGAAAGCATACTAGGCGGTATTGATGACCAATATATGCCCCAAGTTCAATGGCAAATGGCGGTAACAGGGCGTAGTTATACAGACCTATGTTCCTATGACCCAAGGTTTCCAGAGCATTTGCAGTTAGTTGTTAAGCGGATTCCCCGTGATGATGACTACATTGCAAAGTTGGAAAAAGAGGTTGTCAAGTTCTTGGCTGAACTAGATGACAAAGTTAACAAAGTAAATAAGATAGAGGTTTAATATGGAAAATCGTAGAGATAATAGTGGCGTCTTGTTCAAATCAGACAAGAAAGATAATGAACGTGCGCCCGACTATAAAGGGAACATTATGGTAGATGGTCAGGAATACTGGCTATCTGCTTGGATAAAAGAAGGAAAGACAGGAAAGTTTCTTGGTTTAGCGGTATCTCCGAGAGATGCACAACCACCAGCAAGCAAACCAGTTCCTAAGAATCTTGACGATTCTGATTTTCCCTTCTAAAGTGTGAACAAGGGCGAACGGACGGATGCTGACACAACAGGTTTGGACTCCCAAATGTCGGTGCAGACTTAGTAGCCCACCTAATTTTTAATAGGAGTTGATATGAGTTTATTAGACAAAACATGGTTTGGTGGTGAAGTAGAAAAGTTCTTTGGTTCACCAGCGTTTAAGTTGGCAAGGAAAGAATCGCCACCAACAAGCAAACAAGCGGCACAAGGTGTCAATACAACTAGTCTAGAACAGTTGGTTTACGAGACTATTGCCTCATTCCCTGATGGCTGTATCCAAGATGAGGTATTGGCTAAGTTGCCAGGCAAGCCCTACTCTAGCGTCACAGCAAGATTTAAAGGATTGCTAGAAAAGGGGTATATTGAGGATACGGGTTTGACAAGGGCTGGTATGTCAGGCAAACAACAACGAGTTTTAAAGGTCAAAGTATGAGTGAAGTCTTTGTATTTGTGGCAGGGATGATTGCACCTGCTTTCCTGAGTGCCGTATTTACCCTTTTTAAGTGCCTAGAAGACTTAATTAGGAGCAAAGTAAAGTGATGGAAAGCCTACTAACCCTCATAGCCCTACTTTTGATTGGTGCATTTGTAGGCGTAGGCATACTAGTAGCCATCCTCTACATGAGTTGGGACAAGGATTAAGCCAAGACCGCTAGAGCCATCTGAACGTGCTTTATGCGGTCATCCAACCCAATAGTTCCACCATTGATGATCTTGGTTACTTTAGTGTAGTCAAGGGCATCCGCTGGTGGGTTGCAGTTGTGGGTACTCCAGAACCATCCCGCAGTAAGAGCGGCGTATTTAGGGGTTGCAACAAGATCAGGTTGCATAACAAAATCAACACCCAATGCTTTCCCTGCGTGGAAATGATTTGAATGTCCCGTGAGTTGAACCAGACCTTTTCCCCTGAACCGATACCCGTCACCAGATGCTTCATCTCGATTCCCCATACGATCTGCGTAAACCTTATTAGCAATAGCACGAGCGTTACCTGCGTATTGATTGGCAACTTCTAGGGTAGGAAAGCGTTTAGGCCATAATTTCATCAGCGTTGCCGCCTTGTAGTTCAAGTTCTCTTGCAATAGCCTGAAATTACCACTCTCATGCGAACATTGCCCGATAAACATGGCTTTTTGATTGTTTGTAGTGATGTTGAAACGAGAGAAAGTTTCATTTAGGGCATCCACCCACTCAGCACCAATGTGAAGTCTTTGCAGTTGATCGCTATTTACCATTTACTTGACTCCTTACGGCTTCGTAGGCTGAGATACAGGCGTTGAGTTGGGCGGTGTTCCTGTCTCCTTGGGAGATGATTTCTCCAATAAGCCTAAGTACCTCTCCATCAGATTCACTGGTCTGGGCGTTGCTATTTCCACTGGAAGGGGTGGGACTTGAACTGGTTTGTACGCAACTTGTGGACGGGAGGCGCACCCTACCAGCACGAATAGCACGATCAAGACTAGACTGTTTTTCAGTAATGGCATTGTTTGCCTCCATCAATTTAGTTGAGTTTTCAGTAAGTTGTTTAGTGAGTTCTTGCTCTTTTACACGGGCTTCTTCATTCTTGACAGCAATCTCTGACTGCATCTCAATGTCTCGATCAGCCCACCCTTTATGGTGTCCATAGCCATAGAAACCAGCCAAAGCCAATAGAACGCCTAAGATAACCCAAGGATTAGGAATCATTGTTCAGCCTTTGCTAAAGCCCGTTCATTGGCTATTTCTTCTTTGGCAGGGTCAATATAGTCAGGTGGAGTAGTAGGCGGTGGTGGTGCTCTCCATTCCTCATCCAAGACAGGATTCACCCATGCAGGTAAAGCACCTGAAGGCGATGTCCAAGTAGAGGTGGCAGGAGGCGCAGGGGGTGGGGTAGGGGTGATAGGCGGTGTAGAGGTAGATAGTTTGTCAGCAACAGTCTGAACACCCTTACGGCTCATCACGCCACCAATGCCGCCAACAATCAGTAAAACAATGTCGTTCAACATCTTGGCAAACGCTTGGTCAATCGGGGCCATGCTTTTGATAGGCTGAACCACAAAGGCTAGGCTATACAGCATAAAAATCACGATACCAGCAAGAATGATTGTTACGATTAGGACAACACTTGCCCAGACTCGTATTTCAATTTCCTCTTGGCTCAGAAGCCGATTGATTTGGAACTTGGACAATGTTTTTCTCCAATATGGGTGCTACGAGATAATCAGGACAATCTTGGGTGAATTGGCAATCAGGACGCTGACAACGCTTGGCAGAGAAGTTCTTAGGGTCTTGGCAGAAATAGCGGTATCTGTCATCACACGCCACTAGCAGGAACAACAGGACGATTACGAATCTCATTGATTTCCCTTTTTAACTTTCTCAATTCCTTGGCTTCTCGCTTGATCTCAGCCTTCATCCACAATGTCTCAATATACGCTAAAAATGTTACAGCAATGATAAGACATAGTGCTACTTGCACCATTACCCTAGCAACAAACTTGATTGTGTCATTGTCTTTACCTGCCACATTATCCATCCCATCACTAGAGAGATAAAAGCCACACCAACTAGACCTGAAACAAAGTAGATAAAGTCAATCTCCCTTTGCTCTTTTGCCCATCTCGCCCGTCTAGCCTTCCTTATTTCTTCATCCCTAGCCCATTCCTGTTCTTGCTGAATCTTTGCATACATCTTCAGAAACCTCGTATATATCGCCTTCAGTTCAGGAGGCGCATATACAGTCATTTGTTCCCGAATTTGTGCATCAAGGTTTTCCATTTGGAGTTCCACCAAGGCACGTTCAATAGCCTTTTTAGAAGTGTTTTGATTTGGGTCATAGTGTTCCTTAGATTCTGCCTCTAGAGAGGCGTAATAGTCGTTTAATTTAGCCTGTATGTCAAAGAAGTTGCCAAGTTGAACTCCGACTTCATTGATGGTCTGGAGTTCCATCTCTTCATAAGACTGTTGCTTTTTGGAAGCGGCTTTCGCTTTCGCCAAAGGCTTGGGGGCATCTTCTGACTTGGACTTGGTTTTTGGGCTAAACAGTCCAACAATCCAATCCCAGATTCCCTTAATGGCCTTGACATCAGCCATGACACCTTCAATTGTCTTCTTAGCACCCTCCAGTTCCATGCGCCCTTCATGGAGCATCGCACAGCCTGATTTAATGGCTGAGACTGCGCCTTGGGCAAGGAGGAGGAGGCTAAAAGGATCAATGGGTGTCTCCTAGTCTCGTTGCTGTTCCATAGTAGATTGCGTTAATGTCCGCAATGTACTTGGGTTTGTCAACAATTGAGTCACTCTATTTTTCTCGCTAGTCGGCAAAGCCTCTAACAAGTTAGCCGCACCTTGTGGGGTTTTCATGGCTTCTGTCAAAATCTTCATGGTTTTCACGCCAAGAGCCTTTTCATATTCGCTGATAGCCTTATTACCAGCCGCCGCAAATACGTTAATGAATGATGGCAAGCGAATGAGCGCAGTATTTTGTTTAACAAGTTCAGCAACGGCTTTTTGCCCTTCTGTTGATTGTTGGCTAACAGATAACTGAGTAAGTCTCTTATTTGCTTGATCTCTCAATACGCCCATTGTGCTATCTGCCAACTCGGTGGCAATGTTGTATTTGCCTGGGCCAAGAATCTTCTCAACAGTCTCAGGAGACTCATTTTGAACAAGACGGACAAACTCATCAGGGTTAGTTTTATATAGTCGTAACGCCTCACCAGTAAGTTTTCGTTGTGCAATAGTTTGCATACCCTTTGTATAGTCTGCTAAGTATTGACGATAGCCCTTGCCACCAGCCTGTTCAATAGCATCAACCAATGCAGGACGAATGTCAGACAAAACGCTTGATGCAAGATTTCTTTGTGAGTTTGCATCCATGCCAGGGCGCAGTCTTGCTATTGCCGCATTGACTGAGTTTTTACGAATGGCATCCAACGCTCTAGCATCAATTACACCGCCACTTGCAGTCCATTGGGCTATGTCATCAGCAACATTTTTAATTGCGCCTTGTAATAGGTCATTACCCGCAAAGTTTGGATTTCTTCCTATTGACGAGATATTTCTAACAAGTTGTTCGCCCTCTAATGGTTTAATTCCAACTGAACGTAAAGCATCAGCCGCTTGTTGGTTAAATCTAGCACCTTGACCTAAGTCAAGTGAGCCTTGAGCCGCCTTGTTTGACCATTCGCCAAAGGCTTTTTCAGCCAATTCATCAGCAAATGTGTATTTTGATGCACCTACTGGTAAGCCACGCTTAATCATGTCTAGTCGAGCATAGGCTCTAGCAGTATCACCTGCGCTAATCAAGTCCTTAACTTTCTGAACCTGTGCCGCCGCTTCTGCACTTAGTTTTCCAGCAGTCGCCTCGTAATCAGCCACTTGTTTACCTAAATTGGCACGATCCAAAGCCGCCTCTCGCTGTGGCGTAGTCATTGCAGTTAGGTTCTTTTTGGCTGTTTCTAGAACGCCACGAACTTCTGCCGCATTAGTTCCACCAGCAAGTTTTGATAAAGCCTTAACTGACTCTTCTTCACCAAACAATCTGACTTTTCTTAAGAATTGTGGATCACGTTCTAACGCATTAGTAAGCAATGCTTGCCAAGTTGGGTTATTTATAGATTCGGTAATTTCAGCAACAGACGCACCTTCAGGAGCATTTTTAATAATGCTTAATACTTTAGGCAAGTCTTGACCTAGTGCTTGAGATGCAATAGATGCCGCCTTAACTTCTGCCGCTGATGCTTGTGGTTTGACAAAAGCCTTAACTGCTTCAATACTTGGAAGACCCATTCGTTTACCAATATCTGATTCTGTTACGCCTTTTACAAGTGGAGTAAGTAAACCTCTACCTGTTTCAGTAACTTTTTGTACAACAGAACCTATATAAGGGGCAACAGCACGACCACCAGCCTCATAAGTAGCACCTTCTAATATATTACCAATAGGTTGAGTAATTGCCTCTGCGCCTTGTCTAGGTTGTTGTCCACCAAAGTAAACATCGCCTAGTTGCAAGGCTTCTTTTGCAATCCCATAACCAAGACCAGCACCGCCAACCACTCCCATCGGGCCAAGTGGAGTGCCAAGAAGTCCACCACCTGCCGCTCCTAACATTTCAACAGTTGGCGCAACCACATCACGCACATTACGATACATCGTTTGTGCAGAAGTTGGAGTGGGTGGGGTTTGTGAAACAGGTGCTTGTGCAGGTGCTTGTTGTCTCATTGAACTAGCAATTTGTGCCAAAGCCCTAGCATCATCAACATTTCCTTGAGCATCAGCATTTCGTAACGCCTCAATTACTTGATCATAGGTTGCCATATTGCTCTCACTTGTTTAGGTATTTGTTAACCAAATCATCCGCAGACATAGGGGTTGCCGATGGAGATGGAGTCCTGCTTGGAGTAGGAGTTTGACCGCCTTGGTTCTTATACTCATAAGTCATATCAAAGGTTTCTTTAATTCTGCCAACAGATGCTCTTGTTTCTTGAGCCGCCTTGAGCAGTTGTCCTTTTAAATCTGATGCGTTTTGTGTTAGTTTTAATGGTGCATAAGCATCTCTTAGGTTTTGACCTTCTGCGTTAGACACATTGCCTAATGCACCTCCAGTTGGAGATGAAGCCCTAATGTTTTGCAACTCGTTAAATCCACCTCTAGCAACAATTGAGTTATACAAGGCTTCTGCGGCACGAGCCTCTTTAGTAATTGCTGGAGTGCGTCCACCAATTAAACCCGTAATTCCTTCCAATCCTTTGCTATTTGCCAATGTCTCTAAATCTTTTGCTAGTTTTTCTGCGCTAGTTTCAAAAGATGCAACAGCCGTTTTAGCCTGTGGATATTTGGCTTCACGATTCTGTATTTCTTTAGGTGATAAGCCTTCCATTGCAGATGCAGGTGTCATTTTATTTGCAATTGCAGTCGCTCTATCAACAAATATTACTTTGTTTGTATTTGGATCGACAACGGCAACAGGAGGTTGCTCTGCACGAGGCTGACCAGGCGGACGTGATGCCAAAGCACGAGCCGTAACAAATTCTTGATATGTACCTTTAAATCCACCACCTTCAGGACTTTTAGCAAATTGATACTCACCAACCATGCTTGGTGGTTTATTTTCTGCTTTTGAGGTCAATTCATTAAGTTTTGTTTGATATGCCGTATTAAATTCTTCAGTACCTTGTGGAGCAATAGAAGATGCATAAGCGGCGGCATTACGAACTTCAGGAGTTAGTTTTTCAGCAGTTCTTTGCTGAATCAAAGCATAGTCACCTTGTGCTTTTCTTAGGTAATCAGCAAGTCTCATTGCTCCTTCTTGATCACCAATGCTTGCTAACTGTTGTATACCTCTTTGGATCGTTGAAGGATCATTAGGGTCAATGCTTTGTCCAACTGCATTTCTTATGCTTATTAGTTTCAACTGTGGGTCTTGTACGCCCATAACGCCACTAATACCACGACCTATTTGTGCCGCACCTGCATAAACATTGGCACGACCAAAAGCATCTGGAGCCAATTGCCCCATTTGTACGCCTTGTTGCAATATGTTTTCACCAACATTTTGTTGGTACATCTCAGGAGTAATACCAAACAATCCACCTACAATATCTGTTGCCATGATTGCTCCTTAAAAGTTTGCGTAGCCAAGTGGCACATAACCGCTACCATATACATCCAATGTTGGGTTTTGCATACCAGCACTTGTTATGCCTCCACCTGCGCCACCAGTATTAACCAA
>Ga0214921_10005620_pt1 | contig 17624 bp, 11 predicted proteins | sample LL1505_MetaG_FD_177992 | JGI IMG/M metagenome (GOLD analysis project Ga0214921, IMG submission 177992) | Freshwater microbial communities from Lake Lanier, Atlanta, Georgia, United States - LL-1505 | ecosystem: Environmental > Aquatic > Freshwater > Lake | place: USA: Georgia | collected...
ATGGCCAGCCCAGTGCCAAGATGCACTTTGTCAAAGGTCAAATTGAAGGGCCAGCCCGCTTTTTTCACGAAGGTCGGGTGGTGCGCCAAGCGGTTTACCAAGCGGGTTTGCTCGAAGGCGAAGTGAGTGACTTCGACCGAGATGGTGGACTGATTCAAGTGGCCACCTACCGCGCCAATGTGCTCGAAGGGCCCTTGCGGCGCTACTGGCCGGGTGGTGCATTGATGGAAGAAGTCGTCTACAGGCAAGGCATTCCAGTGGGACCGCCTCTTCGCTACGACAGCAAAGGCCACCAACTGGACAACGCACAAGCGCAACCCGGCCTGCTGGCGCGCTTAGAAAAACTGGTGAGGGGCTAAGACGATGGGACAACAAGTCTGTACCGGAGCGATGACGCAATGCACATTTGGTGTCGCACCTGGCTCTCTGATGGTCATTCCCGTCAGCATGGTGATGGCCGGCGGCCCTCCCGCTGCCAACATCATGGACAACAAACCCATGGCCAACGTCATGCCCTTTGGCATGTGCCAATCAATGGCCAACCCCATGGTCGCCGCTGCAACCGCAGCCGCACTGGGCGTGTTGGTTCCCATGCCTTGCATTCCCATGACCATGGCCCCTTGGGTGCCAGGCGCACCGACCGTGTTGCTCGGCAACATGCCTGCACTTAACAACAGCTCCAAGCTCATGTGCATGTGGGGCGGCGTCATCTCTATCAACCTTCCTGGGCAATTCACTGTCATGGTGCCTTGACCGCATTTTCAATTGATCAACTCATTACCACCTCTGCAATGGACTACCGCTTCAACATGACCCCCCGCTTGATTGCCATCGCAGTCATCGGTTTTATTTCTCTGATGGCCCTTTTATTTGCCTTGGGCTTCCAGCTCGGTCTGCAATGGGGTGCGGATGAAGCACGCCTGCAGAAAGCAGCGATCGCCCCGCATCCCTACAATGCAGCTGCGCCGATGACCGCTATGCCTGCTGTTCCTGCCATACCTGCGGCACCAACGCTACCATCCGTCGGTGTCGCAGTTCCGCAACCTGTTGTCAATCCAACTGTCACGATTGGCAGATCCAATTGATGTTTTCTTTTTGTTTGAATGACTTGACTATGTACTCTGAAATTTTTCGCTCACCAAGACCTGACCTGCAGCGCAGGCGTAAATCGGGATGGATGTCATGGTTAAAACTGGGGCTGCAAGCGCCTACCATGGCGTTGACCCTCCTTATCGTTTTGCCAAGTGCATCTGCAAACACACCCAACCCCGCCATTCCAGTCGGTGCCGCCAGTGTGTCTGCTAAAGCAAACCCAGCAACAACCCCAGCAAAAACGCCAGCGCCAGCGGTCAATGTCACCCCTTTGGCCGCCGACATTAGCCGAATCAAACAGCGAGGGGAATTGGTGGTCGCCATGTTGGCGACCGACACACCGCCCTTCTTTTTTGAAAAAAATGGCGAGCTGGTTGGTTTAGAAGTCGACTTGGCAAAATCGATTGCTAAAGCCCTGAACGTTGAGATTCGTTTCAACCGCGAAGCCAAGAGCTTCAACGAAGTGGTTGAACTCGTCGCACAGCGCCGTGCTGATCTTGGCATCAGCAAGCTGTCACGCACCCTCACTCGCGCTCAAATGGTTCATTTTTCGCAGCCTTACCTCACGCTGAACCACGCGCTGGTGATCAACCGCGTTGGCTTCGCTCGCTTGGCTTCAAACACGCGGGTCGAGGATGTCATTCGCGACTACACGGGCAGTTTAGGCGTGATCGCGCGCTCTTCATTCATGGACTTTGCCAAAGTCAACTTTCCCAAAGCCAAGATCACAGAGTATCCCAATTGGAAGGAAGTTTTGAAAGCGGTGAGTGCGGGTGAAGTCATGGCTGCCTACCGAGACGAATTCGAGATCAAACGCTTGCTCAAAGAGACGCCTTCGGCCGCCTTGACGCTGCGAACGGTCACCCTGAAAGATCTTGAAGACACTTTGGGCATTGCCGTGGGTGTCAACGACCCCACCTTGCTCGCCTTTGTCAACCAAATGTTGTCACAAAAACGTGACAAGTTAGACATCCAAAAAGTCCTGAATGCCTTGGAGACAAATCCGTGAACGCACAAAAAATTCAACAATTCATCCTCAACCCGTGGGTCATTTTGGCCTGTTTGGTGATTGGTTTCAGTTTGGGCTTGGCCCTACCCGCTGTCGGTTTGAAACTGGCAGTGGTTGGCGATATTTATGTCGACTTGCTCAAAATGATCGTTCTCCCATTCATGGTTTCAGCGATTGTTTTCAGTGTCCAAAAACTTTTTCAAGAAGGTGGTGCTGGGTCGATTGTGGGTCGTGTGGTGTTGGCGTTTGCCAGCTTTTCAATCGTGGCCGCTATCGTTGGCATTCTGACGATGAGCATTGCACAACCTGGCGCCAACTTGTCCGATACCACATTGGCGACATTTGGTCGAATCGTGGGAGACGACCTTTCTAGCACAGACACGGTCATGAGCCTGTATGGCGTGAATGCAGATGGCCATCAAGGCAAGACCCTGGAAGAGGTGGTGCTGAGTCTGATTCCTTCCAACATTTTTGAAGCCTTGGCAAAAGGTGAAACGCTCAAAGCCTTGATTTTCTCGCTGATGTTTGGCATGGCCTTGGGCCATGTTCCCAATCGCATTGCTGGTGGCTTGTCGCAAACATTGGAGACTGTCTACCAGACATGTCAAACCCTCACCAGATGGCTGAACTACCCCTTGCCAGTGGTGCTGGTTTGCATGAGCGCCTCTCAAATTGCCAAGTCAGGCATTGAGCCCTTACAAGCCATGGCCAACTTTGTGTTGGCCTTCGGCTTGGCCAGCGTGCTTTGTCTGACGTTGGCGGTGTTCATCATTTGGAAGCGTGGCAACGCCAGCCTGAGCGAGACCATGGACGCATTGCGTGAACCATTTGTCTTAGCGATCGCCACACGCAGCAGTGTGACGTGCATGCCTGCCATGATTGAAGCGCTTGTTCAGCGACTGAGCTTTGCCAAAGCCAAAGTTGAACTCTTGGTGCCCCTGAGCGTGTCCATGTTACGGGTTGGGCCTATTTTGTATTACGCATGTGCAACCTTGTTCATTGCCCAACTTTATGGACGCACTTTGGCGCCACAAGAGCTAGCCTTGCTATTGGCCGCATCCGTTCTTGCAGGCTTTGCTTCGGCGGGCATGACGGGGTTGGTCACTTTGTCTTTAACCAGCATGGCCTGTGGCTACTTGGGACTTCCTTTTGAGGCTGCATTCATCTTGTTCTTGGCGGTTGACCCCGTGTGCGACATCTTGCGTACGATGGTGCTGGTCATTGGCAACACCGCTGCCGTTTCAATCATTTGCCCGCGTCCCTTGAAGATCTGAGACTGCCCATGAAGTTGAAGGCCGCCTACGCCACCCACCCAATGCTGCTGCTGCTTTGCGCTGCCGCAGGGACGGTGCTCGGCATGGCCCCACCGGCCTGGTCTGCGCCAGCATTGGGGGTGGTGTACGTGAGTACGGCCTTGCTCAACTTGATCTGCATGCCACTTTTGGTACTGGCCACAGTGTCTGGGTTGCGTCATTTGTTGGGCTTGCCTAACCCGGCTTACCGAATGGGCATGATTGTGGTCACCAGCGCTGCACTCATGTTAATTTGTGCCGTAGCTGGCGTTTTGACAGCTGAGTGGTGCCAAGTAGGGGGGCAACTGAGTGCTAACGACAAGTTGACGCTCGGCCGTTTGGTCATGTGGCAAGCGCCTGCGGGTGAAGCCTTTTCACTTGGAGCCGGTGAAGGTGTCCCAGAGGTTCAGGGGGTGTGGACAGTTCCCTCCAATGTTTTTTTTGCGCTGACAAGCGGTGATCTGGTTGCGGTCATGTTCTGCACTTTGTTTTTTGGCCTTGCATTTACTGCACAACGTGGACCCATGAGTGAAACAACAGTGAACCAGCTAGACGCTATTACGCGCGCACTTGAAAAATCTATCAGCATGGTCAATTTGGCCATGCCTTTGCTGGTGATGGCCTATGCCGCACAAATCGCAAGCCAATGGAATCCGACTTTGGTGAGAGCCATGAGTGGTTATTTATTGGCTTTTTGGGTTTTGTGCAGCATCCTGGTTGTGTTGATGCTGCTGCTGCTCGTCAAATTGACTCAAGCACCACTGGTTCAAATTCTTCAATCTCTTAAAGAAGCCTCTGTGATCAGTTTGGTGTCTGCTAGCCCCCTTGCGGCAGTGCCCGCCAGCATTGAGGGCTTGAGCAGTCGCTTGGGTTTTTCAAGGGGTATCGTCGACATGCTGATGCCTACCAGTGCCGTTTTTCTGCGAACAGGTGCTGCTTTGCAGTTTGCAATGTTAGGCGTTTTTGTGGCACATCTGTACGGTCATCCCGTCACCTTTTTGGAAATGATGAGCTTGGCACCCGTTGCGGTTCTAGCGGCTTTGGCTTCCGCAGGCAGTACAGGTTTGGCGAGCTTGGGATTTGCAGTGTCGGTGGTTGCCCATTTGCGTCTGCCCCATGAGGCTGCGTTGCCGCTGTTTGCTGCAATACACATCTTCAGCGAAGGACCCGCAAGACTCTTGTCACTTTTAAGCAGTTACGTGATGACTGTGTTTGTTTGCGGTGGACTGCCCAAAGAAAGAACCACGTTGTCGACGGAGGCGCAAGTGATGAACGGCCCAGTCCGATTTACCTTGAGCCGCCCAACAGCCATCATCATGTTAAGTTGTTTCTTGATGGCCGGTCTGCTAAGCTTGGTATTGGGCGTTGCACTGGGACTGCGCCAGCTTGAAATAGGCGCATCTACAGCAACCAAAGTATCCCCAGCATTAACGCCCGCCTTGATGGTGGCACCAGGACGATGACGGCTATTTCTACATCACACTTTAAAAATCGCTTGAAGCGTTGGCCCGTCTATTTGGCCATCGCTTCAGGGCTCATCAACTTCAGTGGTTGCGCCATGATCGGCAGCATGGCCAATGTCGTGGCCTCTTCCACAGCCAATCTCTTCACAGGGTCCCCGGGTCCATCCTTCTTGGACTGGAAAGCCATGACCTTGGTGGCCGCGCCAGATGTGAACCAAAATAGCCCGCTTGCCATCGACTTGGTGTTTGTGCGGGATGCCGCTGCGCTTGAAAAAATATTGACCCTGCCTGCCGCCAAATGGTTCGCCAGCAAGGACGAGATACTCAAAACCTACCCCAATGCGTTCACCATCAAAAGCTGGGAGTTGGTGCCGCAGCAGGTCCTCCAACTGAGCGAAGACGCATTGGGATCTCCGCGCGTCAACGGCATGGTGTTGTTTGCAGACTACATCACCCCCGGAGATCATCGCGCCCTTCTTCCGATGGGAAGCGCCGCATTTTTAGTGGACTTGGATGCACGCAGTTTCAGCGTGAAATCCAAACCACGTTGATCTATCTAGAACAGAGATAAGTACTTATGACTCACGCTTTCCCACCCATACCGGAGCGCATTCAGTGGCACGAAGGGATGTTGTTGGCCCCCCAGCACTTTCAACAAACACAAGCCCGCACCGATGCGCTTGTGGCTTGGCATGCCTTGGCCGCAGCACCTCTCTCTTGGGGTGTGAGGCACATGGAAGTTGACGCTGGCTTGCTGGCCAATGGTTTGTTGCGCATTCTCGAACTGGACGCGGTCATGCCCGACGGAACCGCAGTTTGGCACGATGCCAACCATGCAGATCACGGGGTGTTGGAGCTTGACCTGACGGAACAGGCCGAGGCTTTGGAGTTGGCGTCGCAAGAGATTTGGCTCACACTGCCTCGTGCTCGGTTCATGAACAGGCCAGGCGCACCGTCACGATTTTCTTCGTTGAGCATGCCGCCCATCGAAGACGAGGTTTCCGAAGCGGTAGAGGCCGACCTGCCTCGCATGCGTCCCGCATTGGGTCTTAAAGTTGGCGCTCAACCCCCTTCGCTTTGGCAGCACTTGCGACTAGGCAGTGTGCTCAAAGACAACAAACAAATTCGCATGTCTGAGGCCCTGCCCCCTTTCATGCTGCTGCCCCGAAGCCACCCTTTGTGGATCCGCAGTTGGCAATTGGCCAATGAACTCCGAGGCAAGGCTGCCTTTGTCGCCAGACAAATGCAAGTGCCCTCATCGCGAACCGAAGACCGCATCACCACCTTAGAGCAAAAAGACCGTTTGCGCAGTTTGATGCAAGGCTTGGCGCCATTGGAAGCCGTGCTTCAAACGCAGCCTCTTCACCCCCACACTTTGTATCTGGCACTTTGTGGATTGCTGGCGCCTTTGGCCTTGTTGAGGCCTGGTGCCTTGTCCCTATTGCCCCCAGCATACGACCATGCTTTTCCTGATGCGGCTTTTACCCCCCTGCTGGAATCCTTGGAAGAATCTGTGGCTGACATCAGTCAAGATCATTTGATGCACTTGTTTGAATTTGATGCTGGGCTCTTCAAGTTGGACATGCAAGCAGACTGGGTCAGTCCCCGATTGGTCTTGGGCCTTCGCGGCAAACCCGACAAGGACCTCATGGCTTGGATGGAGGGTGCCGTCATTGGTACCCAATCCACATGGGCTTCACTGCGTGAGCGGCGTGTATTAGGTGCTGCGCGGCAATGCATTGAGGCAGCCCCCGAGTTGGGTCTTCGCGCCAGCAGCGGTTATGTTTTGTTTGCCATTGAGACGTCAGAAGCCATGATGCAAGACGGCGAGCAGTTGGTCGTGAGCAACAACAATGAAACTTATGCGGCTTTAAGACCGCAAGAGTTGGTTCTGTTTGTCAAAGGCAATGAGTCTTAATGCGCCTCCAACCTCAACACCTGTCCACACAAGAGTCCACACATGGCTAACCTTGCGCTTGAAACAGTGAACGACGACTCTTTGGTTCGCCAATTTCGTCAGTTCTACGAAGAACTTGAACGGATTTGGCAATCGGCCCCGCCTTGCAACAACCCCGCAGAGATGACGGTGTTGGCTCGCCAAGTCAGTCGCCAATTGGAAAACTTGATTGAAATGCAATCGCTCGAGTACCGCCAGGCGGGCAGCCGTTTCGCCCAACAAGCGGCCCAAGACGCACGCTACCTCAAGGCCGCTTTGGCCGATGAGGTGTTGCTCAGGGAAGACTGGTCAGGACGCGAGATTTGGAGCCAGCACTTGCTGGAAGCGTCCATGTTTCGCTCTAGCGTTGCTGGTGAAAAAGTCTTTGACGACATCAAGCATTTGTTGCGTGCGCGAGAGCCCGCCCAGCGAACGCTGGCGCAGTTGTATCTGTTCACATTGGCCTTGGGTTTTCAGGGGCAGTACCGAGGCCAAAATGCGCAAGACGTGTTGGCAGGCTTGCGTCGCGAGTTGTTCCAATTTGTATTTCAGCGCCAAGCCGATTTGGCGGGGCGTGACCGCGTCCTGTCACCTCAGCCCTATGCCAACACCTTGTCTCACATTGCACCGAGGCGCATGGCGCCCTTGAGTCGTTGGAAATTGATTTTCATTGGCAGCGTGATCGGCCTCTTGGCCATTTCAGAAATCTTGTGGTTGTGGCCCACCTGGCAACTTCGCCAGGCCTTGAATGGCTCGAACACTTCTATGCAGGAGATCAAGCCATGAGTTGGATGCGCATTGACGGCACTATGTTTGGTAACTTATGTTTTTAAAGTCTGACCTCGTCATTTGGAGCCTGCTGGCACTGGTTTTGCTGGTGCTGTTGGTACTTGGATTTGTGATCTGGGTGGCCAGTCGCCCAGAAAAAGAAAACAGAGACAATTCCCGCCGGTTGGTCAAAATGCGCAACGACAGTTTGCGTGCCTCTTTTAGACAGGCGATTGAGCTCATTGAAGCCAACATTGCTGACAGATCTCAACGCCTCTCATTGCCTTGGGTTTTGGTGCTCAATGAAGGGCTCGAGCCAGAGCCCATCGCCCTGGGCCACTCTGGCATTGCCCAGGCATTGAGCGCTGACTCCACTGCCAGCGCCAGTTCGCAGGGCATTTCATGGAACTTCTTCGACAAAGGCATCGTCATCAACATGTTGGGTGCTTACTTGGGCTCCCCCGACAGCGAAGACGACTCAGAGCGTCCTTGGGAGGAGTTCCTGAGCCTCTGCCGAGACTACCGACCCGAAAGGCCGTTTGACTCGCTGGTGGTCACCGTGCCAGTCGACCTGCTGATGAGCAGCGATCCCAATGCCCGTTTGGAACTCAACCGTCTCGCGAAGTTGGCGAACAGACGTTTGTGGAAAGCGCAAAATCGTTTTGCCATGCGTTTCTCGGTTTATGTCATGGTCTCAGGCTGTGAGCGCTTAACCGGTTTTGCCCCCTTTGCCAGAGCATTGCCCGAGCCTATGCGCAAAAGCATTTTGGGTTGGTCTTCACCCTTTGAAATTACCGCAACCTATCAAGACAACTGGGTCGATCAAGCCGTTGACCACACGGTGCAAACCTTGTCGGACACGTCCGCTGAGTTGTATGTGTTGAACGTCGAAGGCGACAGCTCTCCCTACTTCTTGTTACCGGGTCAAATTGACAATTTGCGTCCGCAATTGCAACTCTATGTCAATGAGTTGATGCGACCCAGCACCTACCACGAGCCGTTTTTGATGCGCGGCATTTATTTCACGGGCGATGCGGGCGAAGTCGCGGAGCGTGCGCTGAGCACACTGGACAGTGAAGATTTTCAAGCACAACAAATCAGTGCCGATGACCCCATGGCTGACGCGCCAAATGCCGAAGGTGCTGGTGCCGCAGATGCCGTCCCCGCTAAAGATCAGGCCACTGATGCAGACTCGCCCTCTGGCCAAGGTTTGGCGCTGTCGCCTAGGGCGTTGGATAGCGCACGTCAAGGTTTGGACAAGGGCAATTGGCGCGCAGAGCCTTCGCCTGTATTTTTGCGTGATCTGTTTGAGCAAAAGATATTTGCTGAATATGGCTTGGCACGCCCGTCAGGCAGTCAACTCACCAGCCGTCCGATGCTGGGGCGTGGTGCTCGTTGGGTCACCTTGTCCTTGATTGGTTGCTGGAGCTTGGGCTTGTTGGTAGGCTCAGTGATCTTGCACAAACAAAGCGATGCTGTGCACAGTGTTCTGTTGAAATTCAAACAAGACAACGACCAGCGTGCATTGGCGATCAGAAACGGTGAAACCATTTCTTCTGAAGTTCAAAATCGCCGAGCCTTGGCGCTGTTGGGCGTCATGGAGCAAATGGATGGCAAGCGCCTCTGGTCTGTCTTCATGCCGGGTTCTTGGCCTGTGGTGGACAGTTTGTCAGACGACTTGCGCCAGTATTTGGAACGCGCCTTTGGCGATATCGCTGCCGCCACCTTGCAACGCGCGCTTCACACCAAGGTGAGTCAGCTCACTGGGGTTCCGCAAGACAACAGCACTGGCGAATTGATTCAAGGCGCCAGTTGCACAAGCTTGAACACCAATGCAGTTGATCTTGGCAGACCTGTGAAGCTGGGTTTCCAAGAGCTGCCTGAATTTGCGGCACTTCTGACTTATGTGAGTCAGGTCGAACAAACAGATTTAGCCTACGGCGCCTTGCAACGCCTGCAAACACCTGGCTTGCCGCCCAACCCCCTTGACCTGCAGCTTTTGGTGAAGCTGGTGTTTGGCACAGAACTGGCCACGGTGTCACAACGAAGTTCTGAACTGTTTAGAAGCAAGGCGGCCAGCGAACACAAGGTACAACTTGCGCCTGTTCAAGATGCTTTGCGATGTGGCTTGCGCCAGCGCAGCTTGGTTTTGCAAGAAGCTGCTTTTGACAACAATCCCTTGCTGCTGAGCCAGCGTGATTTGAATGCCAGTGTCAACTCTCTCACCGAAGCCGTAGATGCCAGCGGCGATGGCAAAGCGCAGTTGGACTTGTTGACCTCGCTGATGTCCGATATCAAAGCGCATGAAGCCATGTTGGCTGCAGGGGCCAGTTATTCAGCTTGGATGAGACGGCCCAATTTTGCACCTGGCGCAAGCTGGGACACCTTGTTGGCGCGCTTGAACGCCTCACAACTGCTAGGGCCAAACTTGGCATTGCTCACCAAAGAAAAGTTTGACACGGCTTACAAAAGCTTCTCCATTGAGCTCAACGATCTGCTCAGCGAAAATCCAAACACTGAAGTTGTTTGGGATGACAAAGAGATGCGATACAGATTGGGCAATGATTTGTCCAGCTTGCGCATGGGCATGGCTGCTTTGATGGCGGAGCCTTACATGGCGACGGCCAACAGCGTGCCAGCCCCCGACCTCAACAACAACCCAGATGCCAAACAAGGCCTGAATTGGGATTTGCCACGTCTGGATGAGGCGCTTGCAACACAAGATCAACGCAAGAAGTTCAAAAGCGACATCTTGCCGCGCTTGCCCGCTGGCAGCCAGCGTGCCATCACGCAAATCGTCAACAGCAGGCTGAGCAATCAAGTCATGACGCACGTGAATGCCGCCCTAAGCACTGGTGCCAAGGCTTCAGGTTTGGGTGTGGACAGTTCTACCCTGGATGCCGAGCGCACGCGCTTGAACCGCATCCAGTCGCTCTTGGCCGACTTGGGTGCTCGGCGAGAAGGGGATGCGCTTCGTGCATTGATCAACCGAGACGCACTGCGCAAACTGCAAGCCCTTGACGAGTCATTGAACCGGGCTGAACTGTTTGCCGCCAAAGGGCGCAGTTTTGCCTTCTGGCAAGGTGAAAAGAGCCCCGCTTTGGGTGCGTTTGGTTTGTCAGATGCATCCAGTCTGCAGTCTTACTTGGCCCAGCAAATGGCGCGTGCCGAACAACTGAGCAAAGAGGCCGACGGCGTGATCAGCTTGCTCAACAGAGATGCGCTCAACAGCAACCAAGTTCAGCGTTGGCAAGCACTGTCAAAAGACCTCGAACGCTTCAAGCTGAAAAACCCCAACAGCAGCTTGCTTGGCTTGGAGCAGTTCATTGTTGCCATGGCGGGCGACGTTGACTCACAGAACTGCCAAGAACGGCTTCAGGGCAAAGTGCCCAATGGGCGTCCTGCTGACTTCTTTGCCGAACGCCATGCTCAGCTTGCCTTGTCGCTCAGTTTGCGATGCAATGAGTTGAAATCTAAAGAACAGTTTGCCCAATGGAGTCTGTTCACCAACGATTTCAACCAAACATTGGCAGGCCGTCCGCCGTTTGCCGCACCCGGTTGGGCTGCTGAGGCGCCCATGGTTGAATTGGACGAAATCGCAGCCTTGTTCCGCACGTATGAGCGGGCACGTCCGGCCATGCAAGCGCTGATACAAAATCAAAAAGGTGCGGCAACAACTGCGCCTGTGCAACGTTTTGTAGACCAGTTTGACCGCAGCCGCAGCTTCATGGCGCCCTTGGTCGCCGCCGAAGAAAACGCGCCGGTGGGCTATGACGTGGCGGTTGAGTTCAGGGCCAACCAAGGTGCTGAAGTGCTTGGCAACCAGGTCATAGATTGGACCTTGGTGATCGGGCGTCAACGCCTGAGCCTGAGAGACGTGCCCAAGCCGCTTCGATGGGAGCCCGGTCAACCCATCACCCTCACGCTCAGGTTTGCCAAGGATGGACAGGCCGTTCCTCAGGCCGATCCTCGACAACCGGCTTTGAGCGTGGATGGCAAAACGGTCACCTTGCGGTATGCAGATGCATGGTCGCTGTTCAATCTGATTGGCCGCCAGCGTGAAAACGAAGCGCGAGGCGACGGTCGCAGCCAATTGTTGCGCTTGGAATTTCCATTGTTGATGGAAAGCTTGCCTGCTTTGGGCACTCCCACAACGGCCAAGGCTCCAACCCCCACGGCAGTCGTTGCTGCATCAACCACACCGCCAGTGGCCAGTGAAAACCGCGCCAAGGTTTACCTGCGCTTGACCTTGAGCCCGCCTGGCAAACGCAACCCCTTGATCTGGCCTGGCCCACTGCCCACGCGGGCACCAGAGCCCATCAATCCCTGACCCTGATCATTTGTTCCATGGAAAACAACCATCCTCCGATTTTTGACACTGTTTATGCCTTGCTCAAGCCTTTGGCTGGGGGGGATGCAACAGGCCCGTCGGTTCGGTACGACCCCGTGATCGCGGAAATCCGCGTGGCACGAGAGTCCGACGATCCCAGCTTGCCGCAAGGCGAGTGGGAGCGACCCCTGAAAAAAGCCGATTGGCCCCTGGTCGCTTCACTGTGCAGTCAAACACTGAGCGAGCGCAGCAAAGATCTGCAAGTTGCGGCTTGGCTCACCGAGGCTTGGATTTACCTCCACCAAGTTGATGGCTTGCGCGCAGGTATTCGACTGATACAGGGTTTGCTGGACAACTATTGGGAAGGCGTGCACCCTCAACAGAGCGAAGACGGCGACTACGATGCGCGGGTTGCCCCGCTGGCTTGGATGAACGAAAGCTTGCCCTTGACCTTGCGACTGAACATCAACTTGATGCCTTGGCCCGATCGCAAGCCGTCTTTTATCAGCCTAGAGGACTGGACCAAGGCGCCACTTTTGACACCGCCCAAAGCGGACGATGGCAACGACAACGGCGACAAAGTTACTGCCATCCCCAGCCGAGATGAGTTGATGCTGGTGGGCGCCACCACTGCAGCCAGCCATTTGTTGAAACTGAGGGAATCCATTGCACTGGCCATGACGGAATGGAAAGCCCTTGATGCACTGATTGACGAACGCCTAAACAAAGAAGCCCCTAGCATGTCCCGAGTGACCGAAATCTTAAGTTTGATGGACCGCGCCATCAGTAGCCTGTTGTCAAACCGCCCAAGCGTCTCATCGCCAACGGCGCACACCCCCTCGGAGAATGCCATGCAAACCGACCCGACTCAAGACGCCCGTGTGAACGCCAACAAGACTGCGACGATGCAAGCCGACTTCAGCGATCAGATGGTGGACCCGAACCTTCCTGCTGGCCCCATTCGTTCTCGTGCAGATGCTTACAAGCAGCTTGAAGTCATTGCCAATTATCTGCAAAGCATTGAGCCGCACAGCCCCACGCCTTACTTGGTCCGACGCGCCGTCACTTGGGGGCGCATGCCTCTGCCTGAACTGATGCAGGAGGTGCTGCGTGAAGAGGGGGATTTGAATCGCTTGTTTACGGTGCTGGGATTAAAGGCCGACAATTGAATATAGTAATTTTTTCGACTTTTTGAGAGCTAGTAAATATCAATTTAAGAATCGGGGCCCGATAACACAGTCGTTTTGCATGACTTATCAAGGCAGATTTGGTTCCCATACCCTGTTGAAAAGCCCATTTTTTGTGACGGGGCGGAAAGGGATGTTTGCCCATTTTGCTTTCCACACACCTTTCAAAGCGGGATTGATGTTGAGGTCAAAAATTTCGTTAGTCTTATCGAACATTTTGGCCGAGCTTGTGTAGCAGCATAGCCCCTCACAGACTTCATCATCTTTGTGACCAGTGGCGATAAATTGCCCAATTTTGGGGTACTCAGTTGCTTGGATATTTCCTGCTGCAATTTGGATTGCAATTGCCCTGCCCACAGTAATTTCCTGTAAAAGATAGAGTGCTTGTGATAATTGTGCAAATTGCTGGCGAAGCTTCTGGCGTCTGAGCAAACCTTCGGCCAATTTTTGTGGTGTCATTTGCTGGTTTAATCCATCTGCTACCAGCTGTGCCTCACCGAGATGTTTGAGTTTGGTAGTACATTTTTCCAGAACATCCTTGGCTGCCCTTCGCAGGACAATGACATCTTTGGCATCAAACTCGCTGAGAACTTCCACCATTTTTTTATTTGAATCAACTCTGACTTTGACTAAATCCTTCACTGAACGGTAAGCTCGACTAGACATATATTTGTCAATTACGCCTACTGCTAAATCGACGCCTATACCGATCCCAGAAGAAATGCCATCTGCTGCCCCAGATGATGCAGCTCCAAGCAATCCTTCACTGTTTCCTGTAAACATTTCATCGAATGAAAATGCTGAATCTTTGGCTGCTTCAACCGCCACACTAAGAGGAAGTGCCGCTGCATAGTCCATGGTAGCGTCTAACAGTACTTCACCAACGTCTCCAGACGTAAACTGAAAATCTTTGTAGACGGTGTCTAATTCTGTGGCGGCGAGTGCCCACTTGGTGTGGTTCGAATTGAAAAACTTGCTGTTGAAAACACCACGTGAATTTGCAGCCTGATTCAAGATTTGTACTGCAGCATCTCTATTACCTGCTTTAGAAATAATCCAGCGCACAATTTGACGACGTCGCTGTTTGAACCCTTCATCGTACTTAGAAGTAAGCAAAACGCTGTACTCGACGTAATCTTGTATCAGATCTATTGCTTCTTCGAGTCCTTTTATTCGCATATTAATACGTTCAACATACTCTGCGATTTGCCACCCATCTTCACACTTTGAGTATGAACTCGATCTTGTGAAAGTTTCCAAGGCTTTGGCATCCGCATCTAACTCAGCAAATGCGTTCATGAGCTTGGTGAGCTCCCCATGTTGTATCAGATAGGACATTTCATCCAAAATGCCTGAGTAGCTCTCATCAACTGTCTGAATTGTTTTCCCTGAAGCCTTACCAGCTGCAATATCAGCAGCACTGGCCAGACTGCTGGAAGTTTGTGTGGTACCGCCAGCATGTGCGGCAATCGTTTTTTTCATCGAATCTTTTTTGATGCGACGATAAACATAAATGATGACGGATTTTCCAACTGTGACTGTTATGCCTACCGCAGCTGCAACACCACCAGTCAGCACTCCGGCCACAACAGTCTTAATTGCATTAGATGCAATCTTGGGAGCATTACGCTTGAGATATCGTCCAAAGCGCTTGAATCCATCGTATTGTGGATGGTTTTCGTGCATAAACGACTGCCCGTTCGACACTAAAGTTTTCACATCCAAAAAGAATTTTTCTTCAACGCTCATTCATAACCTCACGGAGTTCATATCAATCGTAACTTCATTTAAGCATACATAGAAAATATATAAAACATATGTCAAACATATTGAAATATAGTTTGACCCAGACTTCATCAAAACGATTGACTATGCCAATCAAAAGTTATTGAATTCGGCTTTCTGTATGATTCAGAAGACAGTTCTTTAATTTATTTACTCAGCTTTATGTAAGTCTCGCGTACAAATTAATAATTGGTGGATAAATATTCAAAATTAATGTTGATCTGACCCCAATTTAAAAATTTAGCAAGCCTAGAATGTTGGGCCTCCACCTTCTAAGCTTGCATCTATGTCCAACGGTTTTATCAAGATTCGCGGTGCTCGTCAGCACAACCTCAAAAACATTGATTTGGACATTCGCACGGGGGAGTTGACCGTGGTGACTGGGCCCAGTGGGTCGGGCAAGTCGAGTTTGGTGTTTGATACTTTGTACGCCGAAGGGCAGCGGCGCTACGTGGAGACGTTCAGCGCTTATGCACGGCAGTTTTTAGACCGGATGGACAAGCCTGCTGTGGACAAGGTGGAAGGCGTGCCACCGGCCATTGCCATTGACCAAACCAATCCTGTTAGAAGTTCGCGCTCCACCGTGGGCACCATGACGGAACTCAACGACCATTTGAAGTTGTTGTTCGCTCGACTGGGTCATCTGCATGACCGTGAGACCGCAAGGCCAGTGAAGCACGATACGCCTGAGTCTATTTATGCGGAGTTGGTCAAAAGAGCCGAAGCTGCGGGCGATCCGCGTTTGGTGTTGACGTTTCCTGTGGAGTTGCCTGGGAGTACGACTGCAGAGCAGGTTGAGCAGTGGTTGTCGGCCAGTGGTTTTACCAAGGTGCAAGCTGAGAGAGAGGTGGCTACGCCTACTGGGCCACGCAAGGTGTTGGATGTGGTGGCGGACAGATTCAGGTTGGGGAGCGCGGAGAAGGCGAGGGTGGTGGAGGCCATTGAGGTGGCGCTGAAGCGCGGGGGCCGCTTGAATGTGTATGTCGTGCAAGACACTTCTTTGGCGGTAGACCCTCAATTGGGGTCAGAGCCAAATAAATTGGGGTCGGATCCTGATTTCCAAAGGAAATCTGGCTCTGACCCCAATTTATTTGGATCCGACCCCAATTCATCCCGCTCAATGCCTTCGAGCGCCGAAGGCGATCGAAATGTCATGTGGCGTTTCTCGGCGGGGCTGCATTGCCCTGAAAGTGATTTGCGGTATCCCGAGCCGTTGCCTTCGATGTTCTCGTTTAATTCGGCAGTGGGGGCTTGCGAAACTTGTCGGGGTTTTGGGCGTGTGATTGGTGTCGATTTGGGCTTGGTCATTCCCAACGACAAGCTCACCCTTAGAGCTGGCGCCATCAAAACGATTCAAACACCAGCTTGGAAAGAAGCGCAAGACGACCTGATGCGGCACGCCGAAGCTGCGGGCATTCCGCGCGATACGCCCTGGTTCAAGCTGACTGCCGAGCAGCAAAAGTGGGTGATTGAAGGTTCCCCCAATTGGAACGGCAAATGGAACCAGCAGTGGTACGGCGTGCACCGCTTTTTTGCCTATCTGGAAAGCAAAGCCTACAAAATGCACATTCGGGTGCTTTTGTCCAAATACCGCAGCTACACCGAATGTGGTTCGTGCGGTGGTGCCAGACTTAAAACCGACAGCCTCATTTGGCGCATTGGCAGTGCTGAAGACGCCAATGCCACATTGCCCAAAGAAAAACGTTTCATGCCCAAAGGCGTGAAGTGGACACGCCAACAACTTGAAGCATTGCCCGGCCTCAGTCTGCATGATTTGATGATCATGCCCATCGACAAACTGCGCAATTTTTTCGATCGCATGTCGGCCACGGCCATTCAAGAAAACAGCCAAGACGGCGAAGCGCAAGCCCTCAAGCTTTTGCTAGAAGAAATTACCAACCGTCTCAAATACTTGTGCGACGTGGGCATTGGCTACCTCACCCTTGACCGCCAAAGCCGCACCCTCAGCGGTGGTGAAGTACAGCGCATCAACCTCACCACGGCCTTGGGCACCTCACTGGTCAACACGCTCTTTGTGTTGGACGAGCCCAGCATTGGCCTGCACCCACGCGACATGAACCGCATCACGCAAGCCATGCACCGCCTCAGAGATGCCGGCAACACGCTGGTGGTTGTAGAGCACGACCCCGCCGTGATGCTGGCCGCAGATCGCATGATCGACATGGGCCCCGGCCCTGGCGAGAAGGGCGGCCACATTGTGTTTGATGGCAGCACGCAAGATTTAAAAAATGCCAGCACCCTCACAGGCGATTATTTGGGCGGCCGCAAGCAAGTGGGCATGGGCTTCAAGCGCATGGTGACCGACAACACGCCGCGTCTCATCTTGGAAGGTGCTAAAGAGCACAACCTCAAAAACGTTTCGATAGATTTTCCGTTGCAACGTTTGGTGTGCGTCACCGGCGTCAGCGGCTCGGGCAAGTCCAGTTTGATTCAAGACGTGTTGGCCCCCGCATTGCTCAGGCACTTTGGCAAGAGCACCGAAACACCTGGCGCGCACGATCGCTTGTTGGGCGCAGATCATTTAAGCGATGTGGTGTTTGTTGATCAATCACCCATCGGCAAAACTGCGCGCTCTAACCCCGTCAGTTATGTGGGTGCATGGGATGCCATCAGAGAAATTTTTGCAGTCGCACCCCTGTCCAAACAGCGTGGCTATACATCCTCCAAATTCAGTTTCAACAGCGGCGACGGCCGTTGCCCCACTTGCGGCGGTTCAGGTTTTGAACACGTTGAAATGCAAT
>Ga0214921_10005621_pt1 | contig 17624 bp, 16 predicted proteins | sample LL1505_MetaG_FD_177992 | JGI IMG/M metagenome (GOLD analysis project Ga0214921, IMG submission 177992) | Freshwater microbial communities from Lake Lanier, Atlanta, Georgia, United States - LL-1505 | ecosystem: Environmental > Aquatic > Freshwater > Lake | place: USA: Georgia | collected...
CATTACTCAGTTTGTTTTCGATAGTGGTCGCTACGAGGCGCTGCGAAATGCTTTAGATGCCCGTGGTTCAAAACTTTCGATTTACCCGGGAATTATGCCCGTCACGAGCTATCCGCAAATTGTAAAAATGTTAGAACTTAGTGGTGGCTACATGCCTAAAGCTACTCGCTTACGATTCGCACGTTACCAAAACGATCCCGAATCACTCAAGCAACTCGGCATTGATGTTGCAGTGCAAATCTGTGAAGACGTGTTTGCCCTTGGTGCCGAAGGTTTGCACTTCTATGCGCTGAACACTGCTGGACCAACTAGTGCGATCATAAAACAACTTTCCATGCTTAATCGCTAATAAATCTGGTTTCGCAATCATCCCTATTACCTGCGAGAATAGAGCGACCTGAAAGGCGCTAGCGTGGCTCCCCGTAACTTAATAAATCTCGAGAATGTCTCGCTGTCCTATGGCAAAGGCGCAGTTCTTGACAATGTGTCCTTGGGTCTGGCTGAAGGCGCTCGAATCGGAATCGTTGGCCGCAATGGTGGCGGCAAATCCTCCCTAGTGAAAATCTTAGGTGGCCAAGAAACTCCTAACGATGGTCGAGTTTCGATGGCCAATGGAACTCACATGGGAACCTTGTCGCAAATCGATAAAGCTGATCCCAAGGCCACAGTTCGCGACATTGTGTTAGGCGATCAGGCAGATCATGAATGGGCTACCAACTCAAAAGCTCGCGATGTTTTAACTGGGCTATTTGGTGGATTCGGTGAAGCGATACTGGCTCGCGAGATGGGACCACTATCTGGTGGCGAGCGCAGGCGCGTAGCTCTGGCAAAACTTCTTATTAGCGATCTAGATGTATTGCTTCTGGATGAACCAACTAACCACCTGGATGTTGAAGCAGTCACCTGGCTTGCTGATCACTTGAAGGCTCGCCGCGGTTTAGCTGTAGCCGTCGTTACTCACGATCGCTGGTTCCTTGACGAAGTTAGCGATCGCACCTGGGAAGTTATTGATGGCCAGATCGAAGAATATGACGGTGGCTACTCTGCTTATGTTTTAGCTAAAGCAGAGCGCATGCGTCAGTCCAGTGTTGAAGAACAAAAACGAAACATGTTGATTAAGAAAGAACTTGCTTGGTTGCGTCGAGGTGCGCCCGCTCGAACCAGTAAGCCAAAGTTTCGCATTGATGCGGCAAACGAATTAATTGAAAACGAGCCTCCCCCGCGCAACAATGTTGAACTTTTGGCATTTGCGAATGCTCGTTTAGGTAAAACAGTATACGAATTGCATAACGCTACGATTCGCGTTGGCGATCGGGATCTCTTCAAGGGCTTGGACTGGAACGTTGGGCCTGGCGATCGAATTGGTATTGCCGGAGTCAACGGCGCAGGCAAAACAACGTTACTCAAAGTACTTACCGGCCAACTCGAATTAGCCGCTGGCAAACTTGTTACCGGAACGACAGTAAAGCCTGCCTTCTTGTCACAGCACTTGGAAGAACTAAACCCCAAGTGGCGAGTCCTAGAGGCAATAGAACACATTTCGACTCACGTTGAAATTGGCAAAGGTAAATCCTTAAGTGCTTCTCAACTTGGCGAACGCCTTGGCTTTGGCTCTGATGCCCAATGGACACCTGTTGGCGATCTTTCAGGTGGCGAGCGTCGACGATTGCAGCTGACTCGCCTGCTTATGGGTGGCCCAAACGTTCTGATTCTGGATGAACCAACAAACGACTTCGATGTTGAAACTCTTGCGGCACTTGAAGATCTGCTAGATAGTTTTGCTGGCACTTTGCTAGTGGTTTCTCACGATAGGTACTTCCTGGAAAGAGTTTGTGACACTTTTGTAGGCGTCATGGGCGATGGATCACTTCGCAACCTTCCAGGAGGCTTGGAAGAGTATTTGAAGCTTCGTAAAGCCCAGCCAGATGAACCAACAGCGTTCACCCAGGATGCTGGCGCGCCAAAAGCAGAACTAACTGCGACTCAGAAGCGCGACATGCAAAAAGACCTGCAGCGAATTGAGCGCTCGATTGCAAAGTTGGATGTTTCAATCAAAGAAATTCTTGGTGAGATGGAAACACATTCTTCCAATTTCGAAAAAGTCGCCACGCTTAATGATGATTTACAGCCCTTGATTATGGAAAAGGAAGAACTAGAGAATCGCTGGGTTTTACTCAGTGACGATCTTGGTTAGATCAAATCCTTAAGCTTTTACTTTTTCCTGCCGAAGTACTAGCCAAACACCAAAGACTGCAATAGCCATTCCGATAGCACCTACCGAACTAATGTGTTCATCAAAGAAAATGTAGCCAAAGGTTGCTGCTAATGGTGTGCCCAAATAGAGCAAACTAGAAACTGAGCCTGCGGATCCTCGGCGAAGTAGATAGAACAACATAATTACCGAACCGATAGAAACGCCAAGCACGATCCAAAGCAAAACTGCGACGAATTGCATCGACCACTCGATTACTAGGCTCTCGGTAGTAACTGCGAGGATGGCCAACAGCACTCCACTCACGGTGTACTGGAATGCAAGGCCATAAAGAATCGGTAGATCAGAGCCATAGCGCTTCTGTTCCAACGTGCCCCAGACACTTCCAACAAGTGCAAACCCAGCAGCCAGAACTCCTATGGTCGAAAAAGCCAGTGAAGTATTTCCCTGCAGAATTTTTGGCACCAGCAGCAACGTCACTCCGGTTAGACCAAGTGCTAGACCAGCTACCTGTGATGCGCGCAGGTGTTCTCCCAATAATGGAATCGCAAGTAGCGAAACTAAAACTGGCTGAAGACTGACGATGACTGCAGTTATGCCAGCAGATACGCCTTCATGAATAGCAACGAAGATTCCGCCGGTGTACGCGAAATGCAAAAACAATGAGATGTAGCCAGCCCGTAGGTATTGAGATTTATTCATCTTCATAGGAGACCGTGTAACCGCAGCAAGCGAAAGTAAAATTGTCGCAGTTATCGCAAATCTAACGGTCAGTAACGTGAATGGCTCTGCATGCGGCAGTAGGAATTTTGCTCCAACAAATCCTGAACTCCAAAGTAGAACAAAAATAGCTGGAGCAAATCGTGCAACAAATGCGTCCAACATTATTTAACTTTTGTACTCTGTCTCATTACAAGGACAACGCCTAAGCCAGCAAGAGCCATGCCAATAATTCCAATAGGAGCAATTACCTCATCAAATAAAAAGTAAGCCTGAACTGCTGCTGTGGGCGGAACTAAGTAATAAAGGCTAGAGACTTTGCTCGCACTTCCAGTGCGAAGCATTCCGTACAGCAAAACAATTGAAGCAATGGAAAGCATCAAGACAATCCAGGTTAGGCCAAAGAAGAATTGCGGCACCCATTGGATGATCTGGTCTTCTGTCGAAAAGGAAAGGATGGCAAACGCGATCGCGCTAACTGCATATTGAGCTCCAGTTCCACTCAGGAATGGGATCTCGCCGCCAAGTTTCTTTTGCACTAAGTAGCCACCGCTAGTTCCCAGAAGTGCAATCACACAGATAAAGATTCCGGTGAGTGAAGTTGTTGCGGTGTAATCGCCTTGAAAAACTTTAGGAAGTAGAAGTAGGGCAATGCCTGCAACACCCAAAAACAATCCAACTACTTGCACCCAGCGCAAGCGCTCCCCTAGCAATGGGACTGCTAATAGTGACACCAGAACTGGCTGGATACTTACGATTACCGCACTGATTCCAGCTGAGACGCCAAGGCTGACTGCGTAGAAGACGCCACCGATGTAAATCACGTGTAACAACATGCCAACAGCAAATGAGGCTTTGAACTGATCTTTAGTTAGCTTTAACGGCTGTTTAAGCGCAGCAGCAATCACAAACAGGATTACCGCAGCGAAAAAGTATCTGATTGTTAAGAACGTAAATGGCTCAGCATAGGGAACTATATACTTAGCACCAATAAATCCAGTGCTCCAGAGAAAAACGAATAGTGCTGGGGCGTAACGTTCCAGTTGTTTAGGCACTTAGTCAGTACCTGCGTCAAATGCAGCTCGGTTTAGGCCAGCGTCGGAATCATCGTTCGCCTTAGACGATGTGATGGAGTTTGATTGACCAGACTTCATGTCGCCAACAAGTCCAAAGGTCTTCGAATCGATCTGCCCTTGAGCTTGGTAAAGCTCAAGTTTGGCCCGAGTATCTGCAATATCAAGGTTACGCATAGTCAGTTGGCCAATTCGATCCGTTGGACCAAAGGCCGCATTTTCAGTGCGTTCCATGGAAAGTTTTTCTGGGTGGTAACTCAATGCTGGTCCACAAGTATTGATGATTGTGTAATCATCACCACGGCGCAGGCGAATTGTTACTTCTCCAGTGACTGCCGAGGCAACCCAGCGTTGCAAAGATTCCCGCAGCATAAGCGCCTGCGGATCAAACCAGCGACCTTCATATAACAGGCGCCCTAGTCTGCGACCTTCCGCATGGTAGTTCGCAATTGTGTCTTCATTGTGAATTGCGCTAAGAAGTCGCTCATAAGCAATAAAGAACAGTGCCATACCTGGAGCTTCATAAATGCCGCGACTCTTCGCTTCAATAATTCGGTTTTCGATTTGGTCAGACATTCCCAGACCATGACGTCCACCAATTGAGTTGGCTTCTTTCATTAACTCGACAACATCGGAAAACTCTTTGCCATTTATGGCAACTGGAATTCCCTGGTTATACGTAATAGTGACTTCTTCAGAGGCAATCTTTACTGAGTCATCCCAGAACCGAACTCCCATGATCGGCTCGACAATTTCCATTGAGGCATCAAGGTTTTCTAAAGTTTTTGCTTCATGAGTAGCGCCGAGGATGTTGGCATCAGTTGAATAAGCCTTTTCCGTGCTGTCGCGATATGGCAAGTTGTTTGCGACTAACCACTCTGACATCTCTTTGCGGCCACCGAGCTCGCGCACAAAGTCTGCATCTAACCAAGGTTTGTAAACTTTCAAATTTGGATTAGCAAGAAGGCCATAACGATAGAACCGTTCGATGTCATTACCTTTATAGGTTGACCCATCTCCCCAAATATCGACATTGTCACTGAGCATCGCGCGAACTAGCAATGTTCCAGTTACTGCGCGGCCCAGTGGCGTGGTGTTGAAATACTGCTTGCCGGCAGAGCGGATGTGGAAAGCTCCACAAGCAATCGCTGCTAAACCTTCGTTGACTAGCGCTTCCTTGCAATCCACAAGTCGAGAAATTTCTGCGCCATACTCACCGGCGCGGGCTGGCACTGAATCGATGTCTGGTTCGTCGTACTGGCCCAAGTCGGCGGTGTAGGTGCAAGGAATGGCACCTTTGCTTCGCATCCAAGCCACTGCGACCGAAGTATCAAGTCCTCCAGAAAACGCGATTCCGACTTTTTCGCCAACTGGCAATGAGGCAAGGACTTTGGACATAGCCCGATTCTATTGGTGCAAGCCTTGCTCGCCTTAATCGACGCAGAACGTACTGACTAGTAATGGCAGATTATGAGGTTACGAGGTTTGGAGCCTGAGCACCAGCAAGAATCGCTAAGGCATTCGTTGCTGCAATGTCAGCCATGGCGGCACGTGTTTCGACCGTTGCTGACCCCAAGTGTGGGATCAATACAGCATTATCAAGTTCTAGTAAGCCGGGATTTACGGCTGGTTCATTCTCGAATACGTCTAGACCGGCACCGGCAATTTCGCCGGCCTTTAGCGCATCGACAAGTGCTTGTTCATTCACAATTGGTCCACGTGCCGTGTTAATCAAGAACGCAGTTTTCTTCATACGCGCAAACTGATTCTCACTCATCAAGTGATGGGTCGCTGGTGAGTATGGGCAATGTAATGAAAGCACATCGCTAGATTCAATTAGTTCATCCATGGACATGTACTTAGCATCAAGCTCATTAACAACATTGTCTTCAAGCGGTGACCGACGAGTGTAAGCAATGTTCATGCCAAAAGCTTTGGCGCGACGTGCAGTTGCAATACCGATCTGGCCCATTCCAACAATGCCCAGCTGACGACCTTGCAGTCCCATGCCAAGCATGTAGAACATTCCCCATTGCCATGGTTCTTGCGCGCGAATTACTCGCTCCCCTTCACCCAAACGACGAGTAACCATCAGAATCAATGACATTGCAATATCAGCCGTAGCTTCAGTCAAGACCCCTGGCGTATTTGTAACTAGAACGCCACGTTTTTCACACGCTGGCACATCGATGTTGTTATAACCAACTGCAACATTGGAGACAGACTTAAGTTGCGAACCAGCTGCATCAAGAAGTTCATCATCTATTTTTTCGGTCAACAATGAAACAATCGCATCTGCGCCAGCAACCATTGTCAAAAGGTCGGCGCGCGAAATCGCGTCGTCTTTTTCCCAAGCAGTGACATCGTGTTCAGCCTTTAGCCGAGCTAACCCGCCAGCCGGGATCTTGCCAGTTACAACAACTTTCGCCATTTATTCAGCGATCCATTCACCCATGAACTTTAGTCCATCAGAAATGTCACTGTTATCTATGCCTGAGAAAGCAAGGCGTATGTACTGCTCGTTCTCGCCTTCTTGCGGGCGACCGAAGTGACGTCGAGTACAGAATGAAACACCTGTTGCATGCAGCGCCTGCTGGGCAAAGTCACCAAGATCTGTGATGCCCTTATTGGCCATTGCTTCAGTTACATCTGGGAACAAGTAGAAACCTGCTTCTGGAGTGTGCACCTTCACACCAGGCATCTGACGCAATAATTCAAGTGCGGTATCGCGACGCTGCTTCAAAGTATTAAGCATGATTGGAACACCAGACTGATCGCCAGTTACTGCTTCAACGCCACCGTATTGAACGAAGTGGGTCGTGCAAGATTCATCATTTGTGTTTAGTTTTGCAATGACGTCAGCAATTTCTTTAGGCGCAATAGCAGCGCCAAGGCGCCATCCAGTCATCGCGAACTTCTTGGAGAAGGTGTAAAGAATTACCGTACGCTCAGCCATTCCTGGAAGCGAGGCAATTGACTTTGACTTTCCTTCGTAACGCATTTCAAAATACGCTTCATCTGAGAGCACGTACAGATCATTTGCAATAGCGATCTCTGCAATTGCCTCACGCTCGGCATCAGTTGACTCAGCACCATTTGGATTTTGTAGGTCGTTATAAACAATTGCTTTAGTGCGTGGTGTGATTAAAGATTTGATCTGATCGATATCAATGCTAAAACCGTTTCCATTTGCAATGTAACGGTAAGGCTTGGCAATGCCACCAAAGTATTCAATCTGACTTTCGTAAATTGGGTAGCCAGGGTTTGGGTAAAGAACTTCGTCGCCTGGATTCATGATGGTCTGAATGAACTTTGTAATAACTGGCTTTCCACCAGGTTGAACGACAACGTTCGAAGCATCAAAACTTAGGCCGCGGTCGCCACCGACGTTGGCAGCTAGCGCTTCGCGCAACTGCGGGATACCAGCGCCTGGGCAGTAGCCAGTCTTGCCATCTGCAATCGCCTTATTCATCGCATCAACAATGTTTTGCGAAGTAGGCAGATTAATGTCCCCTAAGTGGAAAGGAAAAATCCGATTACCTTTTGCGCCCCACTCGGCAGCAGCTAGCGAAACGGCAAATGCAGTTTCAGTACCTAGGTTGTCTAAACGTGTTGCTAAAGCCATGGAAATCCCTAAAAGTCTCGGTTATTCCTAGTACTTTATCGCCCGAGAAAGGCGCTAGCCATTTGGGATTTCCACGCGCCTTAGCCAGACCCCCCACATCGTGGAACCTGGCTCTAGAAGCCTTAAACCGCGCGACGTTTTACCGAGCGAAGCTGGCCACGGCGGGTGTGGGTGAATAGGTCCTTAGGGCCAATTGGAGTTGGCACCAATTCAATATCTACACCAATTCCACGCTGAACACTTTGCTTATAGATGTACTCAAGAGTCGAGAAATCTTCGATTGCAAAGCCGACAGAGTCAAAGATCGTGACCTGTTCGTCGTTATCGCGGCCTACTTCTTTTCCGGCCAGAACTTTCCAGAGGTGATTCACCGGGAAGTCTGCTGGCATCTGCTGGATGTCGCCTTCGATTCGGGTCTGCGGTTCGAACTCCACAAATACTTTGCCTTGCGTCAAAACGCCCGCTGCGAGTTCAGTCTTACCTGGGCAGTCGCCACCGACGCCATTGAAGTGCATACCTGGTTCAACCATTTCAGGAGTAATGATTGTTGCCATTGCCTTATCTGCAGTAATTGTTGTAACAATGTCAGCGCCCTTGACGGCTTCAGCTACTGAGTTGCAATGCACAACCTTTAGACCTTCAAATTCAGCCAAGTTACGGATTAGCTTTTCGGTGGTTTCTGGATCAATGTCGAAGGCACGAATTTCGGTAATACCAATTACCTTGTGGAATCCAATTGCCTGGAACTCAGCCTGTGCACCATTACCAATCATCGCCATGACTCTGGAATCTTTTCGGGCTAATGCGCGAGCAGCCATCACCGAAGTGGCAGCAGTGCGCATTGCAGTAGCCAGCGTAAGTTCGCTTAGCAACATTGGGTAGCCGGTGTTCATGTCGGAAAGCACACCAAAGCCCATAACGCTGAAAAGATCATGCTTAATGTTTTCTGGGTGACCGTTCACGTACTTGAAGCCATAGCGCTCAGCATTCGCCGTAGGCATTAATTCGATGACACCTTCTTCATTATGTGCACCAAATCGGGCAGCCTTATCGAACTCCTCCCAGCGAACAAAGTTGGCCTCGATGACATCAGTTAACTCAGCAATGAATTCATCTACGCCAATTGCTTGGATTAGCTTGGCCATTGCTGGTACATCTACAAAGCGAGTCATTGTCAGTTCCTATTCCAGAGATCACGAATTTACGGTGCCTATTGAAACTAATGGATTTTGGTGTCACATAATGCCAACAAAATGTACGAATTAGTACGTTGAATTAGCAATTTGATAGCCTGTACTTATCAGTTTGCTAGGAGTAATCATGGATGACTTGGACCGTTCGATAATTACAGCGCTTCGCAAGGACGCCCGAACTTCCATAAGTGCAATTGCCGGTGACCTCAAAGTTGCCAGAGCCACCATCCAGCATCGGATAACACGGTTAGAAAATGACGGCACGATTATTGGCTACACCGTCAAAGTAAACCCGGGCTCCTCACCAAATGTGGTTCGGGCAATTATGTCCATCGCTACTGAAGGCAACACAGCTAAGTCTGTTGTTTCTCGGCTAAGTGGATCACCAAATGTCACAGCAGTGCATTCCACAAATGGAAAGTGGGACTTAATCGCGGATATTCAAGCTGAATCGCTAGAAGAATTTGATAAAGCGATTAATGCAATTCGTGAAATGAAAGAAATTAGTTCATCCGAAACTAATTTGTTGCTTTCAACTTATGAGTTTTAAAACTCAGTTTTCTTGTAAGGCTTCCCTTTTGCGTCATAAGTCCACCAAGTACCTACTTGCACGCCGTCTTTAAATTCACCACTGCGCATCAAGGTGCCATCTTTGCGCCACCATTGCCATGGTCCGTGAAGTTCACCTTTTCGAAACTTGCCCTTTGATTGCAGAACTGCATTGTCATAGTAGGTCAGAGCTGGACCTGTCCCCTTACGAGACTTTTCCTCGATTTGATCAAGGCGAACTCGAATCAATTTCTTAAGTAAACCCTTTGGCAATGACTTGTCTAAAGCAAAGTGAAGTGAGCCTTGGGTCATTTCGTAATTCTTAAGTTCGTCTGAAAGCTGGGTCAGCACACTACCGCTGAATGGAAAGTAAGAGTTATGTTTTTTGTAGCCTTCAATGCCACAGATAACGCCACCTTCAACTTCAAAAGCTGGCAAGTTATAGCTGATACATTCATTCGCTCCAGGGATAAGTTCACGAATCGTGGTTGCCAGTTTCAGCATCACAGTGCGCTGTGGTTCAGGCAGCGTATTAAGTTTGCCGTCAACTAGTCCAAGTTTTGCCACAAATAACTCCTAAATTCTTGGTGACCAGTTTACGAGTTCCGTGTGTTTTGCCACTCTGCCATCGCCCGAAGATTTTCCAGTTATTCGTCGCACGGCCCATGGGACTAAAAACCCAATCCCCCAAGCAACTGAACCAACGGCACGCAGCGGTGCTGGCATTTTACGATATGGCGGCATTGGATCTTGCCAATCGGCATCGTGCGGAAAATCAATGGCTCGCAATACTGCTGCTGCCACTCGACGGTGACCTTCGGATGACAGATGTAAGCGATCAGCTGCGAGCATGCGTGGATCGCCAAAAACTTCTTGTGAGTTCGCATCCATAACGGTTGCTCCAAATTGCTCTGCAACTCTTTTTACATTTTCGTTAAATGGACCGAATCGTTGGTTCCAGTAATGCTGAGTTTTGGTCTGAGGATTGCTTACTTCTCTCACTGTGAACAGCAGTAACTTTGCACCCGTGCCTGAAATCTGAGAAACGGCATTTCTGTAGGTTTCAAAAACTTGCTCTGGTTCAAATTTGGGGCGTAGGACATTGTTTGCTCCGGCATGGAAGGTAACCAATGTCTGTGCCTGCTGCATCCATGGCAATGCGACCTGCAGTTGATCGGCAATTACTTGCTCGATTAGCTTCCCTCGAACGGCCAAATTTGCATAACGAAAATCTGAATCTTGCTTTGACATTTCATCGGCTACTCGATCAGCCCAGCCACGGTAACTGCCGTCTGGATACTTGTCGGATAGGCCTTCAGTTAAGGAATCCCCTAGAGCAATGAATTGATTCAGTTTTGGCACAGACCTAGCCTATTGAAATTCCCGCCCTAGATAACATAGGTAAAACCACAGGAAGGCTACTCATGAGCAACATAGTTCGCATCGATACCAATGCAGGATTGCCTGCCGATCCAGATGCCCCTGGTGAATACTGCATCACGCCATTCTTTGGCGAAAATAAAAAGTTTTTTGCTGGCATCTGGTCTGCTGATCCACATTCCCTGGACTTCGATGAATACCCAATGGATGAAGTTTGTGTAGTACTTGCGGGCAAGATCACGCTAACTGAACCTGGGAAATCCCCTGAAGTTTTCGCAACTGGTGACGTCTTTGGAATTAAGCGAGGCACTCCAGTTAATTGGAATCAAGTACCAGGAACTCGAAAGATCTTTGTAATTCTAGAAAGCTAAATAGCTTTAGCGAGTTCCCGGTTCATGTCTTTATTCAAGGCCCAGCACCAATAGAACAATCCAAATTGCAATGGCAGGCGCGCTAAGGCAATTAGTGGATCTGGCATTTCGTTATCCATCCAGTCAATTGCCATGTAAATGTTTGCCGGGAATACCAATACAAATAATGCAAAGGCAGACCAAACACCCAGTTGTCTAATTGGCTTGCCAAACAAAGTCTTAGACATCGGCGCAAACATCATTGCGCCAATTGTTAATTCAGCGGCGCCGCTCAAGTAAGTCCAGAATCTTGGTTCAAACGGAAGTGCTGGTGGAATGATTTTGTCGAACCCAGCTGGGGCAGCAAAGTGCGCAAAGCCGGCAACGAGCAACATAATTCCAAGCCCTCGGCCTGCGGTGTATTTGGTCATGACTTAAGTATGCACTTATCAGCCCAAGTTGGATGTAAGGCAAAAGTGTTTTCAGTTTTTGGCACTTGCGGGCGATTGCTTGAACTAGCACAAAATCTGGGCCAAATAAAATACCACTGCCCAGGGTTTGCGACCCTAAATGTCTTTGCGAATAGGACTATGAGGACTTCGATGGTTTCATGACAAAGTCATAAACAAACACTGCAACCAGCGCGCCAAAAATTGGTCCAATCAAATAAATCAACGCAGACCCCATGTCACCTGTTACGGCAGCTGGCCCAAACCAACGAGCTGGATTCATTGCAGCGCCGGTAGCTGGACCAGCAAAGAAAATGTCTCCAGCAATTGCCATGCCTATCGGTAGGCCAGCGATAATGGAAAAAGTGCCACGAGAGTCGACAGCAACGCCCATAATAACGATCATCAGAATAAAAGTAGCTACAGCTTCAATCAAAATACCTGTGCTTACCGTGATTCCTTCACCAAGACTTGGAACACCACCCAATGTGCCAAATGCTGATTTGAGAAGTGCCGCTGCTGCAACCGCACCTCCGAGTTGGGCGAGGACGTACATAAATGCATCGGTAGGAGCGATTCTCTTAGTTGCAGCCAGAGCCACAGTAACTGCGGGGTTAAAGTGAGCGCCAGATACATGGGCGAAGGCGCAAATAGCTACAAAGATAGCTAGACCATGTGCTAACGCAACCCCAGTTAGATCTGCACCGTTCATGATTGCGCCAATGCCAAACAGGCAGAGGAAGAAAACGCCAAGGAATTCAGCTAGTAATCGGGCCGGTGCGTCTTTCATTTGGATTGCTCCTAATTTGTTGGGACATGATCAGTTACACACATATCCTATTGGTTAAGTCACACGAAGCCACGCCATTACTTAACCCTCCCAGAAAATACCGGCTTAAGTAGACGAGTCGGTCTGTAAGCCGGATTAACTACTGCTGGTACTGCGCAGAGGTAAAACTTTCCAATACGTAATGCAGCGCCAAGCCCACTCAAGTGGCCCGTAACTAAACCTTGTTAGCCACATTCGGCTAAAGAATACTTGGCCTATAAACAACGCGATACAAATTCCAAGCACCTGGTACCCACCAAGTTGCAACGCTAATCCCAAGCCCCATCCATAGGACAAAAATGTAAGCACAATAGATTGGCTGATGTAGTTTGTTAACGCCATTCGACCAACAGGTGCAAAGGCACCGAAAATTCTCCGATTCGGATTCTTCAAAAATGCCAAAGTTAGAGCGGCTGCATATCCCAAGCAAAGTATTGGGCCCGCTAGATATTGATCTTCAATGATTCCAATCAGCGCGGTTAACGTAGGCAGGAATTTGGTGCCGGCCAAAATTAAGGCCATCACTACAAAACCAACAGACAGGCACCAAAGCCTTACTTTCTTTAAGCTCTCAACATTCTCTGGGAGCTTAGTAATGAACTTACTTCTGCCAAGGTAAAGGCCAATCAAGAACATTGCCAGCACTGTTGGGATCCTGGATAGCAATAGTGGCAGCAGCTCAAGGTAAGTTTCTATGCGAATTGCAATAGCTTCCACAAAACTGCTTTGCAATAACTGTTGAGTTGCCTGAGTGTTAGCAAAATCAGTCTCTAGAGTTTTGTCGACTGTTGCCAAATTGCTGGCACCAGAAGGAGAGATTCTGGCAACAAGTGATCCGACCCAAGCAATAAAAGTTAAAGTGCTTGGTATTGCCAATAGCGCAATAACCCAACGTCTAATCGCTTTACCTGAAAGGTTTCGAAACAGAATTAGAAGGCTTCCCGTAATTGCATAGATAACTAAAATATCGCCATCCCAGAAAAGCAAAATGTGAAGAAGTCCAAACAGGGATAATCCCAACATGCGCCGCGAAATTCTTGGCAAAAATCCTGTGCCTTGGCGCTCTGCACTTTGGATCTGAATAGCAAAACCGATTCCGAACAAAAGTGAAAACAGAGTAAAAAACTTAGATTCCACAAAGAACAAAATTGCATCTTGCAGAAATCTCTCAGCTAATGAGATATCAACGCTGAATGCTGGTGTCGATCCCTTAACGGCCAAAATTGACATGGCATTAATCAGAAGAATTCCAAGTAGGGCAAAGCCGCGCAATACGTCAAGTACCTGAACGCGCTCTTGTTTCAGATTCTGGTCAAGATTCGGCATAACAAAATTTTAACTTAGATTTCTAAATGCCTCGAAACATACGTTCATTGAATAATAAATAACGATCTGAAAAGAAGACGAGTCGGTCTGTAAGCCGGATAAAGCTTTTTCTAAAAGAGCCTTTGTTTCTTTAATTCTTCAGTCCTGAGCGAATTTGTTTCTCGTGCTCAATGGGATGGTTGATGTAGGTCTTAAGCCAGGTCTCCAATGTGTACTTACCTGACTCTGTGTGAATGCCTGCGTTTTCGAGTTGCTCCTCCTTGAGTCTCTTGAGTATTTCTAGAGACGAGGCGCGTACGGCACGAAAAACTGCGAGTGAAATTTCAACTGGAAGTACTTTGTATCCCAATGTTTCATTCTCTCCCCATCCAGCTTCGTCATAGCTCTGGATTTGAGTACCAGGCTCAGCAATCAGACGACGAAGTCTCGCATACGACTGAGCCTCACTGTCTGCAACGTGATGGACAACTTGCCTGGCATTCCATGAGTCATTTTGAGGCTTATCTAACTCAATTTCGGTAAGCTTAGAAGCAGTGGCAATAAAGGCAGCAGTTGCTTGTTCATATTCTGAAATTGCGGCGCTAAGTTCCATAGTTGAACTTTAGCAATCCGCGGTGAGAAGTAGACGAGTCGGTCTGTAAGCCGGATTCTGTACGCTTGCGCGCGATGATCATCCATCTGCGATTGTTGTTACCAACAACCTGTTGCAACCTACCTGCAGGCGTGTGACGGGCAGTCACCTGCTACTTGGTCTTGCTCCGAGTGGGGTTTACCTAGCTACCTATGTCGCCATAAGTACTGGTGAGCTCTTACCTCACCGTTTCACCCTTACCTATCTCCATAAATGAAGTTAGGCGGTTTACTTTCTGTTGCACTTTCCCGTGGGTCACCCCAGGTGGACGTTATCCACCACTCTTGCCCTATGGAGTCCGGACTTTCCTCGAACATTGCTGCCCGCGATCATCCGACCGACTCGTCTACCGTAAGAATACGGGGATATCACTAAGGTTGAAAAGTGCTGGATTTAATGCTCAAAGGCGGAGTACTCCACCAACCAAATGGGGTGGCGCCATTAGTTGCTGCTATCGGTTTATCCGAAGGCAAAATAACCTTCGTTGGTAATCCTGAAGATGCGCCTAGTGCGCGAGAAGTTATCGAACTTTCTGGGCAATTAGTATCACCAGGCTTTATCGATAGCCACAACCACCTGCTACTTGGTTTCGATCCAGATGCCGTAAACCTTCAAGACCTTGTTGATCTAGGTAGCGTTCGTTCGCGCATGAAAGAATTCGCTGACTCGCGACCAGATTTGGAATGGATCTGTGGCGAGAATGCGAACTATTCCGTTGTTGAAGGTCGCAGGCCGAATGCAGGTGACCTTGTAGGAATTTCTAATCGCCCAATTTTTATTACAACTTATGATCAGCATTCAGTTTGGCTAAATGACGTTGCAATTCGCGCGCTTGGGATTGAACCAGGAATTGAACTTAGTTGGGGTCGCCCAGAGTTTGACGACGTTACAAAAAAGCCAACTGGTTGGGTAACTGATTTCTATACCAGCGCAATGACGACCCTTGGACTAAAAGCTCTGCAGCGCGACATTCCGATGTATTCACCAGATCGCAGGTATCGCAAGTTGCTTTCCAGCATGGAAATGGCAACGCGCTTTGGCATCACAACGGTTGTTGAACCGCAAGTGCCAATGGCTGAGCTGGATCTATTCAATCGGGCGCTTAGTGAAGGGAAATTAACTTCCCGAGTAATTGCTGCACTTTTTCATCCGATCGATGAAGGTTCTGACTTTCGCATGGAGTTGAAATCAACAATCGATAATCATGTGCCATCAAGCAATCTCTCACTTGGACCAATCAAGCTTTACGCCGATGATGTGATTGAGCCGCATACTGCTTGGCTATTGGATGACTATGCAAACAAGCCAGGTCACCGTGGCAACCCAAGTACTTCGGTCGCTGAGTTTCATCACATAGTTGCTGAACTCGATCGCATGGGATTACAAACTCACACTCACGCAACCGGTGATGGTGGAATTCGACTAGTTCTAGATGCCATTGAGAATGCTGTGAAGTTGAATTCAACTTCAGATCGAAGGCATGGAATCGTGCATGTGGAATGCATTCATCCCGATGACCTATCGCGATTAGCTCAACTTGGTATTACTGCAGCCATGCAGCCTCGCCACTGCTCCCCTGACTTGATTGAAGGATCATGGATGAACAACGTCGGTGAAGAACGTTGGGATCGCGCTTGGCGAATTAAGTCTCTGCAGGCAGTGGGGACTCACGTTGCGCTATCCAGTGACTGGCAAGTTGGTGAAATGGATCCACTTGTTGGTATCTATAGCGCGATGACCCGCGCATCACTTGATGGCAAGAAGCTCTGGACGCAAGACGAACGCATTGATCTTGCTTCGGCCATCGATGGCTACACCAAAGAAGGTGCCTGGGCCTGGCATCACGAATCTGAATTTGGCGCACTTGGCGTGGGCATGGCTGCCGACATTGTGGTTTGGTCTAGCAACTTGCACGAATATAGTTCGGACCCGGCAGGCTTGCTAAGTCAAAGTACTTTGCTCACCATTGTTGATGGGCAAATCGTTTACGACGCGCGCTAAGCCTTAAGGCGCAGATTCTCTGGGTCATAGAACGGAATATCACTAATCGTTGCTGGAGTTAATACTCCGGCGCAATCAACAGAAAAGTTTGAGCCGGCAGGCACATCAGCTGGAATGTTGCCAAGTCCACAGGCTCCGCCAATCGTGTGACCATAAGATCCTGAAGTCACATGCCCAATGATTTTTCCATCAAGCAAAATTGATTCATCATGCACAAATAGTGGCTCAGGATTATCTAGTTTGATATAAACCTGGCGACGATCTGGGTTTTGCTTTTCTTCGATAGCGCTGCGGCCAACGAAGTCACCCTTTTTTAGGTTCACAGCGAAACCAAGTGAGGCCTGGTAAGGATCATCAATTGGTCCGATGTCATGACCTAAGTGACGGTAACCCTTTTCAACTCGCAAACTATCCAGCGCGTGATATCCAGCGCGACGAAGTCCTAGATCTTCGCCTGCTTCAATCACCGAGTCATAGATAGATGTAGCGATGTCATTTGTTGGGTAAAGCTCATAACCAAGTTCGCCTACGAAACTTACGCGTAGACACATTGCTGAACCGTTTCCAACCTCAATCTCTCGAGCAGTTCCCCACGGTTGGTTTTCGGTTGAGAAGTCAGCTGGGCTAATGCGCGATAACAACTCTCGCGAGTTCGGTCCCATGATGCCGATAGTTGCTAGTCCGGCGCTGGCATCAAACACTGCAGCTGCGTTACCTCTGGCAGCACGACGGAACATTGCGAAAGTCTTGGTTTGTGATGCGGTTGGTGTGACAACCATGAACCGATCTTCGGTCAAGCGAGTAATCGTGCCGTCTAATTCGATTCCACCACCCTTATTTAGCATGAGGGTGTAAACAACGCGACCTACTTTTACATCAAGATTCGAAGTAGTTACCGATTGCACAACTTTCAAAGCGTCCGGTCCGGCAATTTCAACTTTGGTAAAGGTTGAAAGATCAAAAATCGCAACGGCTTCGCGAGCGGCTTTATGTTCTGCTGCGGAATGCTCAAACCAGTTCTGGCGCTGGTAACTGTATTCGTATTCGCGCTTGGCTCCACTCGGTGCAAACCAATTTGCTCGCTCGTAACCAACAAGTTCGCCAAAAACTGCACCTGCTGCATCGAGGCGATCGTGCAAAGGTGAGCGGCGGATGTTACGTGCGGTGTACGGCTGCAGGAATGGCCAGTGCATGGCATAAAGGCGCCCAAGGCCTTCCTTGGTTCGTTCAAATAGATACGGCCGATTCGATTGATACTTCGAGAAACGCTGAACATCTATTGCAGA
>Ga0214921_10005622_pt1 | contig 17623 bp, 12 predicted proteins | sample LL1505_MetaG_FD_177992 | JGI IMG/M metagenome (GOLD analysis project Ga0214921, IMG submission 177992) | Freshwater microbial communities from Lake Lanier, Atlanta, Georgia, United States - LL-1505 | ecosystem: Environmental > Aquatic > Freshwater > Lake | place: USA: Georgia | collected...
ACGGACACGTGCCCCGTAATCATTCAATTCGTCAAACTTTTTCTGAGAATAATCTAAATCAATGCGTGCACCATTGATTTCCATACGGGTAACAATTTTGCGAGTCTGCATTTCCAATTCGTAGGGAATGCTGTACGCCCCTCCAGGGCCACAGTTTTCCCAAAAACGCTCAAAGAGACGCATCGTGAGAACAGTATCGAGAGCACCATACGCCCAGTACGGCTCGAAGTTGATGGGGACTGTACCCCACGTCCACCCGTTTTCTTTGAGAGACATATCTAAATGGCCTTGAAGAGCGGCAGCCTTGGGGTCAACATATTGTTGAGTTAAACGCTTCAATGCTCCAGAACCAAGAGGGTCAATAATCTGCGCCATAATCATTGTGTCGTGGGCACGATGCCACGGAATATCCCAGCGCGAGTGGACATCGAACCAACGAGCCTCGAAAGCAATGTTGTGGCAGACAATCTGACCGTCAAACTTTCTCATTGCTTCGTAGAAAACACCAGACCATTCATCCCACGGAATTGCCCAACCAGTCAGACCGTCACCCACCTGCACCAAACGTATACGTCCGTGCCACGGAGAAAGAGCATCTTTAGTTGGATTACCGGGGAGTTCTCCTGTTTCAATGTCAATGGCAATAGCGTTCATTGGTCGACGCTCACCAAGCCACGACAAAAAGGCACGTGCTTCTTCTACATTGTTCACAAGATGCAACTGAACGTTGCCAAGACCTTCACTCATTAATCTGTCCTTTTTTGTCTTTTCGGGGAAACTCTACTCTAAGTTTTCGGTATCCTCAGGGTTTTCTTCGTCGTGTTCCTTAAAAATAATATCCCAGTTGCCAAACTCTTCTTCATCAATAACTTCGAAGTCGTCTTCTATTTCTAGGTCTTGGGTGAAAACTCCTACCTCACCTAGTTCAGTGTAGTTTTCCATGTCAATAGTAGAAGAACTAGCAAGAAGAACGCCAGCCAAATTGAGCGCTTCTTTTCGAGTAAATCCAGATTTTTGAAGTTCTACAAAAACTTCGTGTACTTGAATTGCTACGCTAGCAAGATTAGTAATCTCAGCACCGAAAGGAACCGTCGACTTTTCCCCTTCTTCGGGTTTATTGTCATCGGCCATGAGATTCGCTTTCTATGGGATTACTTCTATTTTATATACAGAATCAATGGATGAGTCTTTGCGAGAAGCCTCTTCGAGCAATCTTTGAGCGACATTAGTAAGGTAGCGTGCCCCGCCTTGGTCGTATTTATAGAGAGCATCTAGTACAGCGTCTGCTTCTTCGCTTACCTGCGCCCAATATCGGTGCTTCTCTGGAAACACAAGGTCGACTTCTTCAGACGGGTCGCACTCTTCGCATGGGAGAGAGTTATTTTCTAACTCATAAAAACTGATTTCTTGGAGTCCGTATTTCTTTACTAACGGGCACGCAGCGCCGTGGTAGACGAGGGAAACGCCGATACGGGAAAGAATATAGGAACCGCTCTCGGTTCGGTACAATTCAAACTCAATCCAACGAGTAGAGCCGCGTCTGTATGAAGAAGATTTGCCAAGTACCACCCCGTCAAACTGGAGTGTTCTTGAGCCGTCCTTTACTTCATACATTTTTTCTCTTTCGTTTCATCGTTACCATCATGGTATCAGAATCACGGTTTGTTTATTGGTGACACCCACTATTATTAGACCGTGTACGTGTAGGTGACTCTGGCTTGTGGCGGGTCAGTTTGTCTGGTGCCATCAAAATAACCGTAGTTAGACAGCGTGTCGTCATACGTGTCTGGGTCGTCATCAATCAGACCAAGTAGAATTCCCCACGTTCCAGTGCTATTGATGGCGCTGTACCAAGCGCTCGGTAACGTAACGTATTTCCCTTCGGTTTTAGCAAATGAGAAAGAGGCGGGGGTGTAAAGGTTAGTAGCGGCAGCAATAGTTGTTCCTGGGTTACCTCCGACATCGGTGTAACCAATTTTTGCTGATAATCCTCCAGAACTGTACGAGTGCCTGTTCTTCAAATAAACTTCAATCTTTGTAATTGTAAAGTTTGTGTAAGAGTAAGCAGCGCCGACAATAGTACTAATTGCGGGGAAAGTAATATGGGACTTTCTAACCGTGTTTGGGTCTTTAACTTTGGAACCACTTGGGTCACCTTGATAAATATAGTCATTGAAACTACCTCTACCGTAGCCGTCGTAGTAGACGCTGTTAGCCGATGGCATCGAAGCACTTGCTGTAATCGTTGTGCTAGCGCCGTAACCAGCAGTAGCAAACGACCCAGTGGACAACCATTTACCCTCGCCACTTGTTGCTGAACCAATTTGAGCAACAGTTGAAGGACCCATGTCATAAATAGAAACTCCATATTTGGCACTTTGACCATTTTCAACGGCAGCAAGAACTGCATCTGTATGGGCAGTACTTCCATATGCATAACGTAATTGCCAAAAAATTTCAACACCAGATTGGACTAAATAGTTAGATATACCGTTAGTGACAGCAGAACTTGTAGAAGTGTACTCAAACATCATTGGATGAACAGGTCCTTTGTAGTTTTGGTCCATATTAATTGCTTGCTTTATATACACCGCATTGTTGCTAGCAATTGTGTTGAGAGCATAGTTACCAGTGGCAGTGGCATTACTACTAGCAATAAATTCAATTCTAGAAGTAGCGTTAGTAGCGGTGGTGACGCGAAGGTCACCCGTAGAAATAACAAATAAATAGTTTCTATCGGGGTCAACAATAAAAGTTCCAGCAGCCCACGTGTATCTATCTGCGGTAGCGGTCTTAGTCCCGTCACTATCAAACAAAGCACCGTAGTTCACTGAATAAATAAGACCGCGAGCAAAACGATTAAGAATGTCGCCAGTATAAGAAGAAATTGAGCCTATCTGAGTGTACGGAGAGTTGGTGGTAGAGTTTGATAAATCGTGGTAACGCGCTAAGTCAGCAGTCCCATACAAATTATTTGTAGTGTTAGTCTGGGTGCTATAAATTTTTACTTCAGAATTAAACGTAGTGTTTGCTGAAAAAAAACTTGGCTGACTTGAATAAACAGCGCCAGTATACAGACTAGTTACAGACGCAACCCCAGCAACGTTGATAGATGCATTAGCCAATGTAATTTCATCTTGGCCAATCGAACCTAGCCTTGTATCTACCCCGCCGCTTGGGTCGTAAAAAACCAGTCCGTCTGGAGTTAGTTCATAACTTCGCACACCGACTGTGTAGGTAAGTTCCCCGGTAGTACTTTGATTATACGATGGTGGGAAGTAGGAACCTGTAGTAAAATAAACATCATTTCCAGTGACACTACTTACTGTCCAAGTCCCACCAATATCATTATTAATTGCGGTGTCATTAAAACTTAAAGTAATAGAGGTAGGCACAGGGTCTAGTGGTGCGTTGAGTGTCACATAATATGGTGAAGCATTTGTGTTTAAATAGGTAATATCAAAATATTTTCGGTCAACGGACGGTTCACCAAGTACCTCAAATACTTTTGCCGTATAAAGAGTCTTTACTATGTTTCCTAATGGCTCTTCAGCATAAACAGCATATTGACGTGCAGTGTATTGGTTGTGGGTTACGGCGATAGCATCGGCAGTGTTACTAGTAGGTCCGTATGAATTAGTTGGAATTGCGTCATCATATGTTCTATATGTGATGGTCTTTGCGGAAGCATTTACTGACGTGATATAAGCATTGTTGTTGTCAAACAAACCTGTTTGCCCAGTTGAAGCATCCAAACCATTGACTGTAATTGTGTCACCAATGCTTGCATAATGCGCGTATGGTGTAGTAATTGTGACTCGACCATTTAACAAACTTGCTTGAGTTATGGGGAATGTGTAGCCGTCGGCACCCCAAACGGTCTTATTTTCTAGTTGTATATAATGGTAGATGTCTTCGGAGACAATCCCAAGGGGGCTAAAATTTTGCTGATTTACAGTGTCTGTTTCGGTACCAGTGTAAACAGTAGCGCTAAGCGTATTATAAAAGTCATTAACATCGGCACTGTATGACCCAGAAAAAGTCAAAACAATAGTATTTGCCGTAGTGGTGTCATCAACAGTTAAAATTCTGTGAGGGCCAGCAAGAGACGTGTAACCTGCAACACTAGAAAGCACCACAAGGTCGTTTGGCTTAATTACTGTTGTAGTCGGGTTCTCGCCATTCAACGTAAACGTAACAGTATTAGTGCTGACGCTATACGCTGAATCGTCCACGGTGAGCGTGTATCTTTGCTGATACATAACCGCAGAAACATAATCAGCCTTAACTTCAACTACCCGATAGAGTCCATCAAAATCATCGGTAGTTTGCGTGACAGTAATAAGGTCACCAACGGCCAGTGTATGAGACGTGTTGCTTAGGTCTAAGTGAGTAATTCCGTTTGTTTTATACGCAGACTCTACAAAATATTCAGGGGTATCCTCCCAATAAATAAGTTGTATGGGAATACTTAAATCTGAATCCCACGTTGAATAAATTTTTCTACTCTTGGGCAAATCCAATCGACCAGTGAGATAAATTCTTGCAGCGCCGTTTGTCGGGTTGAAAATTAGACCGTCAACGTCAGCAGAGACATTTTGAATGTCTTCAAGTTCACCGTCACCGTGAATACCAGACTGGTGCAGTTCAATTCTTCCTTCAACAACTTGACCCCAATAAATAGTATCGTTGAGGGGCGCTGGTACACGCTGGTTAGTCTCACCACCCGGCAAGTAGGAAGACAGTGAGTATGTCGTAGAATCAACAGCACCAGTAGTCATATAGTCAGTGCCGACAGCATTTTTAGTAAGCGAATATGTGTTTACCGCGTTATTTCCAACCACCGAAGGGATACTTGTGTTCTCAGTTTTGCTAACCGAGTAACGAATTTTATTGAGGCGCGTCCCAAGACTATTACGAGAGCGATACCGTCTACTCGGCAAAACCGTTCACCTCTAATTCGGGAACTAGGTCAAGGCTTACCTGCTCAGGGTACGACGAAGAATCGGGAACACTTACCGAGATAGACATAATTCTTCTCAAAAGAACGTCCTTACGTGGTTCAAAGTCACCCTCTAATCTCATTCGTACAAACTCGTCATCTATAATCATAGAGCACCATTGCCCTGGCGAGTAGGAGCCAACTACTGGGTCGAGTGAGCCGTTAATACTAATGCTAAAGTCCATAATTGGCGGAATAGATTCTCCAACTAGTTTACCTGCCACTAAAGCCAGCATGTCTTCTTCTCCAATGTCAGACGCGTCTTCCGTTGCGTCAAGCACAGGCCAACCATACCTAAGGGCAATAGACGAGGCAGCCGAGTAAGGTTGAGAAGCGTTTTCACTCAATCCCTCTTTATTTCCAACAACAAACATTCGAGTCATTGCTTCCTCGGCAGACTCACTGATTGAAAATGAAGAAATGTTACCTGGGTACTCAAAGATTGTTTTATCGGCACCTAAATATTTGAGTCCTGCTTCTGCATCTTCGTATGTAAATCCAGTAATTGATGGGGAGAACCTAAAAACTCTAGTAAATCTATTGAGAGTGGCGTCATATCTGCACTCAATTCGGTACTCAAAGCCAACGCCACCCACTGACGAGTTGGCAAAGGTATCAAGAAATTCTCCAACAGATGTGAGATTGAATCCTCTGACTCCTGCCGTAGATATGTCAATATCAAATAGTTCGGCATCTGCCTCATCAAAAGTAATTCCAATATCAGCAAATTGAGGATAAGGACCGTATGTTCCTAAGGTAATTCCAGGGTACGACACAACATACGCATTAGGGTTTTTTGCCAAAGTCAAATAATTAATAGAATCGTCTGCTGGAACAGTAGTCTTGTGAGTAAATGTGGTAGTTGTCGGCACAGAAGTGACAATATAGTCTCCCGTATAAACATCGATTCGAGTAGTATTTCTATCTATTCTTCGAGTAATGTCTGGGACATTTTCAATCCTGATGCTATCCCCTACTTTTAAATTGTGGGGTGTGGAAGTAGTATATGTGGTAACTAATCTAAGTGTTTGTCTGTTTGTAATTGTTGCAACTCTAGGCCCTAGTGTTGTGTATGCCACAAAATTAGTATTAGTTTTAAAGGTAAATATTGAATCGTTTATCACTTCGTAAACGTTTTGAGTTCCGTTTAGTTCGGGTAAAACATTAATAACATTTATTCTTTGGCTAGACGTTAGCCCATGAGGAGTCGTAGTTGACAGGGTAGCCAATCCGCCATTTACTTTGTAAGAATCTACGTTATACCCAAATGTTTGCCCAGCCTCAATAACCGTGTTAGCAAATTCAAGCCCCGAAAAATCTTCACTCATTGAGTCAATTAAACCCTTGACAAAATCAAAAATTGTGGTTCGTAAGTATACAGATACGTTGAAACTACCCGGTGTAATAGAACCGTTGATTGTCAGGCGTGCGCCTTTTCCAAGGGAAACTTTTTTGGTGTCAACTGCGTTTAGCCCTCTAGACCCGCCCTTCATTTTAATTGTTAGGGCATAGTCACCGTCAATAGAAATTGCAGTGTGTGTCCCGTTTATTTTGATGTTAGCGCCACTAATAGTAAATGCTTCGCCTACTTCGACTCCGTGTTTTGTTTCAGTTATTAGTTTTACTATGGCATTTTGATTTTTTTCGTTATACGAAGTAACACGCTTGTGGGTAAGTTTGTAGAATCTGTCGGCAGGGTCAATATATATCTCATCATCCCTTGAATTTTTTAGTGCAGAAAAATATCCATTTAGGTTTGAAAATTGTGGAGGAAAAACTATTCTAATAACTTGACCTTCAACAATATTGTAGGGAGCGCCACTCGGCAGATAGAGGGTTGCTGGTTCGCCCGGCACCGTGGACACATTTAGGACTCCTGAAAACGCACTGCTAAATGTTTTCCAAATTGTTCGGTGGTAAAGGTAACTTGTAAACTCACTTGCTGAAACATTTAGTGTTCTTGACTCTAAATCGTATTCTCGTGACCAAATCATGCCACCCCACACGCAAACACCGTTTCTTAGAATGTATAGACCAGTCTTACCAGGCATTGTGCTATTATACAAGTCATATTTTCTGGACTCACTATCTACGGCAACAGTCGCACTAAAAGTGCCCGCGTTGATTAGAGAAAGTTGATAACTTACACCAGTGAAGGGCACCTCAGAAAGAATTTTGTTCGTCAATAAATCAGTCGTAAAAAATCTGTACTCAGGTGAGTATGAGTCTCCGTTTACCATAAGTGTCCTTTATTCTTTTACAGACTATCCGATTGATGCAGACCTGTAATAAATTTTCATGCTTGCATCACTACTAGACACAACTTCGCCAGCAGTGTCGGTTGCAGCAATTGCTGTTGAAGAGTTGGCTGCACCTGTATTTTTATAACTAAACGTAAAGTCGGTAGGGGCAGGGTCATCCAATATCGGATACACCCTAACTACTTCACCGCCCTGCTCGTAAGGAAGCACTTTGTGTCCTGTTTGGTTCCCCGACGCTATTGCTGTGCTTAGCGAAGTAGTAATTGTGAATACTTTGGCAGTGGCTGATGTCTTTACTTCATAAATTCCTGTCGCAACGTTTGCGACAGCGTTCGAGACAATCCACACTTTGTCCCCAACAACATAACCGTGGTCTTCGTTAAAAGTGACAGTGGCAGAAGTTGAACCTGCGGAACGAGTTATTGTAGTGGCATTTAAATGTTTAACGTTAAGAGTGTTGTCGATAGTGAATTTAAACATTGTCGAACCAGCAGTTGTAATTGTTTGCAAACCATTCACTAGGGAAGACAAACCAGAAATATCAACCGAGTCACCAGTAGTAAGACTGTGAACAGTGTTTGTTCGCACCCACACTGTGGTTCCCTCTATGGCCGTGTTGCTGAGGGCGTTGGCTTCAGCAGTCCCAGCCGAATCATTATTAATTGTGTAGTAGACCGCTTCAATTACGCGTTGTACTCGACCACGCTCAGGGGTATTGGTATACACCAAAGTTATAGTGTTAGCGCCTCCCAGCGTAGTTAGGGCAACGTCGGCACTTGTCGTCTCAAACCAAACAACATTAGATTGAGTATTGATGCCAACAACATCGTGAGTGCCGACAATTGCTGTGGCCGAGCCAGCATATGTGATTTGAGTGTTAATTGGGTAGCCACTATTTATGTTGTCGTAAGTCAAATCAAATTCGGGCTTAGCAGTCAACTCAAGTCGAACAATGTTGTTAGAAATTGAATATTTAGCCACAGTGTAACTCAGAACTATAGGACCAGAAATATTGTACGTAAACGTGGAGGCACCTGTATTGGTAATTGTGTACTGACCGTTAATGTCAATAAATGAACCTGTACGGACTCCGTAAACGTTAACTTTGTCGTTCGTCTCAAGCCCATGACTAGTGGTAGTGGTGACAGTAACCAGATTGGAGGCCAACGTCCAACTAGTAATAGCCTTAGCGTCACCAGTAGAAACTTGATAGCCCGACTGCAAAGTGCTTCGACCTTCCACGTTTAAATATTCCCCCACTTGGTAGCCATGCTTTTTAGTGGTTGTCAACGTCGCAATATTGTTATTGCGGAACACTGTATTTACCGACGCAAAACGCTGATAATCAACAGACGACATGAGACCAAAAGAATTTGCGGCTTCTGTTGCCGAACCGCCAGTTTTGTATGTGACCGAGTAGTCGGTGTACGTGCTGACTGGGTATCTCAGATACACGGTAGCACCAGTATTGGCTGTAGTTGTCGGGAAGTTTTCGGTGAACTTAATATCCGTGTCATACGTCAGTGTGGTGCCAGTCGCTGACGCGAGAACATACCACTGACCGTCAAACTCAGGGTGAACCCCCGCAACATACATAGCCTGACCAGCAGTTAGACCGTGCGCTGTTGTTGTCGTAAGAGTGACAACATTGCTCGTTCTAGAATACGTACCAACTGCAATAACTTTTTTCACTGTTGCGTTGGTGTTAGTTGAGTAGACAGTTCCGCTTGAATTTGTCACAAACGTAAAGGCACTGGCGTTGACGTTAGTAATTGTGTACTGACCGTCAATTGCATAATCAATTCCACCAATAACAACTGAAACGCCCGTCGCCATACCGTAGCCAGCAGCGAGGGCAGTGACTACATTGCCAGCACGAGAGTAACTAGTAATAGTTGCCCTGCCAGCAGTGTCATAATCAGAGCCAACATCCACAACGTTGATATTGTCACCCACAGCAAAAGTGTGGGGTTCCGTAAACTGAAGAGTGGCAACGCCTGAAGCCAGTGTCCTTTTTTCTACATAGTAAGGAACCTGCTGGGAATCATCCAACAAAATTTTATTGACACCGGGCTCCAAATGAATCCAGTCAGAAAGTGCATCAAGTTTTCCTCGGTACTGGTTTCCATCACCGTTGAGGGCAACGTTCTGGTCTTTTGAATCAATTTCCAAATAGTCGGCGTCTTTATAAACAACACAAAGACTGTTTGCCACGTCAGCACCCAAAAGATTTCTCAACGAGTAAGTCTCACGGTAAGTAGTGGAGAAAGAAATACTTTTACCATCAGGAACAGAAGAAATGACCTGCTCACCATCAAAGCGGGAGTTAGTAATGTTATACGCGGTTCCGTTTCCACCCGTTGCGGTGTCGACAATATTTGTAGCCCCAGCGGTGTCAGTTATGGTAAATGCGGTGGCATTAGGTACGGATGCTATTGTCCAAGTTCCGTTATATGCGTTGATGCTATTTGTTGCGGGAAGTGATGAAATTGTGACTGAATCACCAATTGAATAGCCAGCGGTTGAGGCTACGGTAAACACCACTACGTCCGTTGATGCGGTGAACTGCACGTTAGCAATAGAAGTGCTAATCGGAATACTAACCGTAATAGAGTCACCCGGAATTAAGTCATGCGGTGTAGCAAACTTGAGAGTTGCCTCGTAGTTTTTGAGCGACTTTTTAGTAATTAAGTAGTAACGCTCACCACGAATAGGTTCAATAATTCTTGCCAGTTGCGCGTTCGAATAGTTGAACAGAGTGGCGGTTGAGCCAGTAATTGGTCCACGAACTTCATAAATTGCAGAGGCTCGATAGTTGCCATTATTAGTAACAGAAACTTCCCCAATCTGAGTTCCTTCATAATTAGAAGCAGCGACGTTGGCAACGTAATAACCATCTTCACGGTCTTCGTTCCACTCATAAATAAGTGGGTCTGGCGCACGTAGCCCAATGCTGAAGTCCATCCGTCCACGAGCACTAACAACGCTAATTTGTAGAGCACCGCTCAACCGAACCCACACTGCTTGAGGGGTTGCATTAGGTGGATATACTTTGAGCCACGTACCGCGCTTTACCAGTTCAGTAGCGCGAACAAGTTTTTCTTTAGCAGACGCAACCGCAGTTTTATCTTGCACCAAAATAGAACCCGTAATAGAAATCTGTCGAGCCTGATATCTACCACGAACGTCGTAATTACCATCCGCGTAGAAACCACGACTAATGTCTGAGTATTCAGTATCTGGTTGACCATACAAACCAGTGATTCCCGTAATAATATAAGCAACGTTATTAGCGTCAATTGTGTTGAACGTAAAGTCACCAAGTTTGATATCAGCATTAAGTTCCACACCCGTAAGGTGGGGGAATGGCACTTTGGATAGTGCCTTGTTGATAATTTTGTTTTCTTGTCCTTGGTCAACTATTTCAATATAATCAAAACCAACTGCGTTATACCCAGTTACCAACTGAGCACCATCGATAGCAAACTTTCGACCACTGACAATAGCCGTTGTGGTCAAAGAAATTTTTGCTTTTACTGCTCCAGCGCTAGAAGTACCAGTAACAGTGAATCTGTACCAACCACTTGAAGACGTTAGTTGCTTTGTATCCGAAGTAAAGGTATCAACGAGAGTAGTGCCATCTGATTGATACGTCAATAGGCTAAATGAGAATGACGTACTTGCTTGGGCTGAGCCTAACTTGACATAAATAGACGCTGTGTACGTGGTACTTGCTGTAATAGTGACGATACTGCTAACAACAGTTGGGGCGGTAGTTGTTGAAGAGGCAGTGATTTCACGAGCAATGTTGTTGAATAAGTAATCGGTAGTCGTAGACGCACTCGTGCAGTTAGTTAGAGTCCAGTTAGTTACACCCTTCGTAAAAGATGGGTTGAGAATAAGATTAGTTGCCATTATGCGGTTGCACCTCTACGTAGTTCGTAAGCAAGTCGTCGAGACACGACGGCAGCAAGTTCTTTTTCGTCCATACCAGCAGACGGATTGATAGTGATATTGACCCCGCCACCAGCGGTGCCATTAGTCAAAAATTGAATCATAGCCTTATCACGCCTAGATAGACCGTCTGGGTCGAGAGGCTCAACACGCTCTGGACGTCCAGCCTCACCAATAACTGCCATACTTCCACCGGGTCGTGCCGAGACAATTCCACCCTCAGCAAGACCACCCACACCCCTTTTAGCCATAGATTTGTTTACTGCTTTAGATGAGATGGTTAAAGGTGTAAAACGAACGTGGGGGATTAGGTTTGGCTTGGTTAAATCGATTGACTTATTAGATACTAAACTTACAAATTCTGCAATTGGCTTTCCAATGCTGTTGAAATAGGCAAAGGCAAGAACGTTCAAGCCATCAATAATTAAGTTTACGACGCCCTCAAAAAACTTCACTAAATTACTGCCCATGTCACTAAAAACTTTTGAAAAAATTTCACCAAATTTAGACCAGTCTCCAGTAATAAGAGCCTTCCAGAATTCCGCAACAAGTTGAATTAGGCTAGCAAAGAAGCCAATCAAAGGGGTGATAATTTTAATGATGTCCACAAGTAATGGAACAAAAAACTCAACTAAATTAGCAATAAGTGGTGCAAATGCCACTACCAAATCTGATATTACTTGAGCAAGCAGTGTAAAAATAGACATAAGTGCATCGCCTCCAGCACCACTAAAAAGTACATCCATGAGTTCCATGAAAGCATCTATGAGAGGTTGAAGAGCGACCATAATTCTTTCAAACATGTCACCCAGTGCTTTTAGTGCTGGACCCATTATTTTATTAATGCCGTCGGCAAATTTTTTGTTGCTCAAATAGAGAGTAATAAAAAGCCCAGCCAGCAAAATAATAATTGCAAGGATTGGGTTACCAATAATAAAACCTTTAAGGCTATTGAAGCCTTTGGCAAAACCAGAAATAAACTTAGAGTTGCTATTCATAAGTGCATCAAACCCGCCAGAAAAAGTTTTACCAAATTCTTTAAAGAACCCACCGCTTTTTGTAAGGCCACTAGAAATTGACTCTGTTAAGACTCCAAACACGTCCTTGAGACCACCAGCCTCATCAGCAACCATTCCAAAAATTTCTGCATACTTGCCAAAAGAGCCGACACCAAAAAGCCCAAGTTGCTTGAAAATATCAAAACCGCCAGAAAGCGCCAACGTGAAAGCGTGAACCTGACCAGTCACGCCTAAAATGCCTTGAACAACTTTGTTGTCAAGTAGGTCTGACACAAATTCCGCCATTGTGACCCACGTATTAAAGAAGTTCTCAATCGCACCAGTATCAGCAAGTTTATTAAAAATGTCAATAAAAATTGTTAGCAACTTACCAATAATCGGTAGGACGGGGCTTATCTTTCCTAGTAAATCCGTGAGGGCTGGAGCCATTCCAGCAATAGCGTCAAAGAATAGTCCTAGGTTTGGGTCAGCACCTAGGCTACCGAATGCTTTGAATAGTGCACCAAAACCTCCAACCAACTTCATTAAGTTTGTTGCAACAGCAGCAAAATAAGTTCTTAGGTCAGCCCTCTCATCTGTTGTCAAATTTGTTAATCCCGCAGTGGCCGTTTGTAGCCATTCAAGAAGCATGTAACCGCCAGAACCTTCACCAAAGTTGGCTAGAATAAGTTCCCCTATGCCTCCAAAAATATTTTTGAATATACCTGATACCATTTTAAGCATTTCATAGGCGGTGGTGAAAAAGTTTTTTAGTCCATCATTTTTTGCTGTTTCTGTGAGAAAGTCTTTAAAATTTATGGCGGTCTTTTTAACTGCCTTAGCAAACAAAAGGATGACAGGTCGAGCAGCGTCAAGAATAATGAGGAACGACTCAAGGAATGGGGCAATTGCTTTTAAAAATATTGTGACAACTTTGGCAATAGTGCCAAATATTCTGTCTAGCATATTAAGGTTTTTGCCCTTTGCCAGCATTTCAGTTATTGCGGTAACGCCGACACCTAAGGCTGCTCCTACTTTATAGAATCCGTCAGCAAGAACGCCTACAAGCCCAGAGTTTACTAACTCTTCAAGTGCTTTTTTTAGGATTGGAAGAAACCCAGAAGAAGCGGCCTCCCTAAGTCTTTTTTGAATTGGAAGCAGAGTGCTAACAACAAATTTTGCAAACTCTTTTTGACTTTGATTCAGTCCCGCATAAGGGTCGGCTCCGCCACCACCCGCACCGCCAGCAATACCCTGTACACCTTTACGTGCCTCTTTATTGGCTTCTTCCGTTTTGGATTTAGCCTGCCGATAATTTAATTCGGCTTGTTTGAAATCTAGTTCTGCTTGTCGACGGGCCGCAGAGTTGGCTGGCAAGTCAGCAGTTCTTGCTAAATTTTCTCTCGCTGCTTCTAGGTCAAGAGCCGCTTGCTCTTCCGAAAGAGCAGCCTGCTCAGCATCGAACTTTAGTTGTTTAAGTTCTTTACGGGTTTCCTTTAGGCTTTTGGTGTATCCCCCCTGAGCAGCAGTGGCACTAGATACCGCTGCTCCAATCCCACCAAAAGCAAACTTACCTATACTCATACCAACTTTTAGAGATATAAAAGCCCCAAGCATTCCGATAAGACCGACAGAAGCAGCGCCAGCCGCGCCAGCCAAAGCGCCAAGGCCAGAAATTAGAGCAGAAATGGAGCCAGTAACGACGGCAGCCATAGCACTAGTCTTATAGCCTTTAACAATCAAAGCATTTATTGCAGTTCGTGCAGCCTCTGCCCTTGGTGCCATTTTTTGAATAGCATCTGAGAGACGAGTAAATCTATTTGCATCTAGCCTTTTATTGAAACCAGAAGAAAATTTTTGACCGAGAGTAGCGCCAGCCTTTTCTGCCATGTCCCCACGCACGCCATCAAAACCATTTTTAATGTCGCCAGCGACCTTGTTCGTAAGGGCGCGAACAATAATATGGGCTTCACCTACAACTGGCACTTCTCAATCACCTCCTACCTCAAAGTTGGTTCAATAAGACCTGGAAGACCCATGTCTGGGTCAAACTGGGTCGGGGGGACATACGGCTTTACTGCATTTTTATTTGGACTAAATGGTGTGATTGATTCAAAATCATCATTTGACGCAGTTGGTGTAAAGTCATTACTTCTAGAAGAACTATTAGCAGCGTATTTATAGTCCACACCATACATTGTTTGGTATATAGACTGACGACCTCTATCAACTGCTTGCGCTTGTTCTGCTGTAGAAAACCTAATGTCCTCTTCAAAGAGATAGTGGAGTACGTCAAGCATGTCGGATGCCTCCATGCTTGCTAGGTTCAAACCACTCATTAGTGTTTTTCCATTTATGTACGGCCAGAGGTCAATGGACCAGTCTAAGAAGCCTCTGACCGCTCGGTAGGGCGGTCAGAATACTGCTCGACTAACCATGCAACAATTTCCGCAAGCATATCAACGGACACAATTTTTTCTGGGCTGACAAGAAGTTCATTGAAAGCCTTTTTGCTATCTTCAACAAGAACGGAGTCAAAGAACTGAGAAATAACTTTTGAGGATTTCGATGGGTCTTCTGAACTAGAGTCGGAAACCATGTCCAAAAGAACTTTCCCCTGAATCTGGGGAATGCAGTGGAACTCGGTATCCCACAACTTGAATGAAATTGGTTCGACATTTTCGTCTACTGACTTAGAGCCAAAGTCTTTAAATCTAGGCATGTTTGTATCTTTCTGTGATGTGAATAAATGTATTAAGTTATCTTTATTATTTTAGCCTAGTTACTGACAATGGATTGTTGTAAAATGGCTAGAATACTTGGTTAGAGCCTCTACCGTTGCTGACTCCAGCACGAATTGTTGCTATGTCACCAAAAACTTTTAACTGGTCTGACAAGTATCTATTTGGTTTTGTACCTGGGTGTCTGACCTGTCGTGTATAAATAATTCTTGACCCAGCCCTAAACCTCAAATATTCGTGTTCTTTGGGAAAAATCATGTGAGGTTTAGTCCCCTCGTGGTGCATCAATGCATAGTTTTTCATTGACCCAATCCACAAATATTGCCCAGTAAAGTTCCCTAAATGACGCATATGAATAGAGTTACGAAGCGCCCCCGTCTTTACTCCCACTTGGGACTTTGCCATTGTCACAGCAAGTTGACCTCTATTGTGTAAATTTTTCCAGAGGTCGCCCGTGGGTCCATTGAGGTACGCGGGAAGTACGCCTGGATAAAGAGTTAAATCTTTATAAAAAAAAGTTCCTTGCATAATTTACCCAGTCTTAGGGGACAGCAAGAGTCAGTTGCAGGACAGAAGAGATAAATCCACCCTCAGGTCCAAGAACTTCAAGAGTGGCAATAACACCAAGACCGTAACCAGTGTCGTCCCACTGGTCAAACTCGTTGATACATTCCATAAGTACCCACGAATCAACGGCAGCAATATAAGAAGACTCTTCAATCTTGTTACCAGCAGGTGGACGCCCATTCTGTCCAACAACGGGCACAGGACGCGAAAGAATAATAGAAACAACGGCAGTCCGTGGGACGTGGCATCTCTGGGGACTTGAGGCTTGGTCACCGGGAGCACCAAGATACATCTGAACAAACGAGACAACCAACTGCTCACAGTCGATGGCAGGTTGCCCCATCATCCAATAACATCTGGACGGAAGTGGCACGTTGTAGGTCTGAAAGACAGCCTCAATTTTTTCAACAATGCCGTCAAGCATTGCTTTAAGATTTAGAGCATCGTCAGAAACTTCGTTGACGTTGATAGGCATTGCCATTAGGCAACCTCTTCGTCAACCTCGACATCTTCAACTACAGCGTCAGTCTCCACTACTGGTTGAGTCACCGCAGGTCCAACTGGGACTTTAGGTGCAACTAGTTTTGCAATAGTTGCTGGGGTTGCAGTAACTTTTGAAGCGCCAATCATATCTCCTGCGCGAAAGTTAGTTTGAATATTGTCGGTCATTTCCCTTGTCTACCTTTTCTATTGGGGTGTACTTATATTGTACAACTATCCAGCCATATTAATTTTGAGATTAGCCGACTTAATGAGTACAGTACTTCCATTTGAATGGTTACCGTAAAGGTCGTAATAACCTGGGTCAATCATTCCAAGAACTGGCATAGCATTTGCGTAAGGAACCGTAAGAGTAATTGTGCTAGCAGCAACATTTACCGTCGAGTAGGTGGCAGAAAGAGTGTCAGTACGTAGTCCTGAAACGCTTCTCAGTGTGACGCTAGGTGTCCACGCCACAGTATTTGTGAGGAATGTGGCGCTGAGATTTGCAAGTGACATAGTTACTGTGCCACTAGTGCCTCCCGCAAGCGTAATGTCACATTGCGTGTTTGCTGTATACACATTAGGTTTTGGTGTATAACGACGGGCCTTGGGGGTGTCTGGGGAGAAAACTCGCGAGCGACGACGAGCGCCGTCAGGGTTCACTGATTTTAAGAAAAGGTCTACTGCATAAAGCCCAGTTCTCAGTTCAGCAATAAAGTCTTGGCTATCTAGGAGCGTGTAGTTAACTCCTTGGCGAGAAATAGAAGTAACACGCTGTGGGAGAGCGCAGGTTTCATCGTCCGACCACAATTTAGCAAACTCAATGGCAAGCGTGCGAGCCGCCATTTTTCCAGAAGTTGGTGGTTCGGAACCATATTGATAAGTGACTTCAGTATTGCATGGAGTCCACGCAGCACCAGCAGAAATTTGGATAGTCGAGTGGTCTACTAAGTAGTACAGAGAGGGGTCAAGGATACTTCCCACTCTATTTCTAATTGAAAGAACTTTAGTCACAGGACCACCACGAAGTTTGATACGTGATTCTGGCGAAATACCGTCAACGGTTAGCGATGATTGTTCGTCAAAGTCGAACTCGCCACTAGGAATATCGTAAACGGTTCCGCCAAAAAGAACGGCTTGTGTTGTTTTTGTTGATTCACCAATTCTTTGGCGTCTCAAAACGCAGGTATATCTTTCGGTAACAGTAGTTACTCCAGAAAACTTTCGACCAGACATTGCCCACAGTAAGGAAGAAGCAGTCTGAGCAGCCTCTTGAGCGTACTCAGTGTTAGCGTAATCGCCCAGTTCTGAGGCTTGTACCCATAGAGCAACCATTATTTTCCTTACTTATTGAGTAAGGCGGTGCGCCTTGGCTTGTGTGTAACCAAAACGCACCGCCTTATTGCCTTATGCTTAGGCGTCCTCGTTCGACTTAATAATGAAGTCGACGTTGGAGTCAGGGTTGTATCCAGTGTTACCCGGAACGTTGTAGTTCGAGATGCTGTTCGTGTTAGCGTACAACGTATCAATCTGAGCCGAAGTAACTGCCGTGTAAGTCGCGGCGGTTGCTTCTTCAGTGAGGCTGTCAACCAAAGTAACTCTGGTGAACTTGTCAAT
>Ga0214921_10005623_pt1 | contig 17621 bp, 18 predicted proteins | sample LL1505_MetaG_FD_177992 | JGI IMG/M metagenome (GOLD analysis project Ga0214921, IMG submission 177992) | Freshwater microbial communities from Lake Lanier, Atlanta, Georgia, United States - LL-1505 | ecosystem: Environmental > Aquatic > Freshwater > Lake | place: USA: Georgia | collected...
CAAATATGCCGCAAATATCTATATACCTCCAGGAATATTATAATATAGAGAATAAATATTTCAAGATGAACAAAGATACAAAACTTATCTTCGAAGCTTATAAAACCAAAAAAGTACTTCAAGAAGCACCAATTTATGCGGACGACCTAGGATATACCGGAGATATTGAGAAAGCACCCGGAAAAGGTTACGGTATTGGTAAGACAGCTGCTAAAGAGGGTAAATCAAAGTCTGAGATAGCTAATCGTTTATTACAAACAATACAAACAAAGATCTTTAAGCCTGCCATACACACAGTAGATGGCAAAGAATATAAGCTTTATTACCCTGGCAGTAAGATGAAGTTTAGAACAGAGCTAGAAAATTTAATTAAGAATGAACTTAAGCTTGGTGGTACAGAAGCAAAGTATACAGCTAGAGTTGTCGACAATTTATTAAATGTACTTCGTGTTGATGTCGAGGGTGGTGCTGCTGCTAGCCCCGCACAAGTTAAACAAGCTGTTGTAGCTGGTGTTGACGGTAAGAGTGTTATCGCGCCTGGAACACCTGGTACTGCCCCGGCTGTACCTGCTGCAAATACTTTTATAAAAAACCCCGGTGTAAGATTTATTAAAGATTGGATGCCAATTTTTGTTGAGCTTCCAGATGAAATTACTGTTGCAAAGGGTGATATTTACGAATCGCCTGAACTGCGAAATGAAGTTATTGAAGCAATAACGCGTGCATTTGACGAAACAAAAGCTAAAGATAAAGAATTAATTCAAGACTTTATTGATTCGCTTAAATTTAAAAATAGTTACACACCAGCATCTGAAAAGAAAGAAGGTGAAGGTACTGGAGAAGTTGAAACTGTTGAAGAATATCCTGAAGATGATTTACCGACTAGTGAATTGCGTGGAATGGGAGCACTCCCAAGTCGCCGTGGTTATGACTCCGGTGGATTTAGTTACGGGGATTAATCGCCTTACACTTATATTTTTCCCAAGGTATTGTAATTTTATATGAAATTGGGTCTATATACCCTGCATCTATAAAGCCTTTTATTCTCAAAGAGCATGCAGTACATTCACCGCAAGCTTGTTCTTCTCCCTCATAACAAGTCCACGTCTGACTAAAATCTACCCCAAGCTTTACACCGAGTTTAATGATTTCTTCCTTAGATTTATCAATTAAAGGCGCTTGCACTGTAATTTTATTTCTACGGTTCAAAGCTGATACATTATTAATTTGCTCAAGAAATTCTTCACTGCCATCCCAGAACCCAGCAACGCTATCGGCCTGTGCAGCTCCATGAAAAACTGTGCTAGCCCCGTAGTTTTCTGCTATTGCAAGTGAAATACTAAGCAGCATTAAGTTTCTGTAGGGAACATAGTTTACCGTCTGCGGGTCGCCCATTACATCCTTGGCCTTAGCTACTGCAACCTTGTTATTAAGAAGTGAAGAAACTTGACATATATCTTTAAAAAACGGTAATTTTATGTGCAAACTATCGATTGGCATATCAACCGATTCAATCTGAAATGACGCGCAGTTTATTTCTTTATCACGATGCTTCTGCCCGTAATCATAGTTAACAGTAATTACTTTATCATACTGGCTCGCAGCTAAATGTAACAGTACAGAACTGTCCATTCCCCCCGAAATGGGGACTACAGCTTTACTCGACTGGTTGCTCTTCTGCTTGCGCTTCATTAACGTTGTATTTGTATTCCTCTGTTAAGCGCTTGTCGAGTTCTGGAATAATAAACTCCTCGTAGAAAGCGGGGTCTTTTGCAAAAGACTTTGCGTAACCCAGTTTATCACCTTTTTTATACTTACCGCTAGTAATACCAACAGTATATGTTGCACCGTTTTGCTCAATGATGCCTCTTGCAGTCGCCATACCGAGCAACCCGCTATACTTGTTAAGACCGGTCTTAAAGGAAAGATACATTTCTGTCTCTAAAAACGGTGGAAGGAAGCGATTTTTTACAGTTAACGCACGAAGCGTTGTACCGCTGTACTTATTAGCTTCTGCTAGCTTCTTATCATCAGCATCCATAGAATCACCTTCGCCTTCTTTCTCATGACGCTTAGCAAGCTGTACAAGAATACTAGCCATATATACGGGCCCGGAGCCTCCAGCCTGATTTTTTACAAGACTCGGAAACATCGAAGCAGGGTCTTCGTAAGTATGATTTGTAAATAGAATTGTAACGCCGGCCTTGGCAGCTTTAAAGGTTAACGTTCGGAACATACTCTTTAAAGACTTCGCACGAAGACCCATATCTGACGCAGATTTATCTTTAGCTACGTCATCAAGCTCTTTTTGTGAAGCGAGATTACCGAGACTGTCGATACTGATAATAAACTTTCCTCTTGCGTTATTTTCGATTACACTATCAAGAAAAGCGCTAATCTGATTACGACATTGATCAATAGTATCTACCGGTACATATTTTGTACCTTCAGGATCTAATCCGACACCTTTTGTACTATTCTCATCAATAGCGATCTCGGTATCAAATATAACGGGGGTAAGGCCTTTCTTCTGAGCGGTAGCTAGAATCTTATTTACAATAAAGGTTTTACCTGTCTGACTAGGTCCAGAAAAACCGGTTATTCTTCCCTTAGGTACGCCGCCACTACGACAACTGCCACCGAGAATAGCGTTAAGAGCGTAGCATCCAGTATCAAACCACTCATCAACTTTACTAAGTGCATTTTCATTTAAAAAAGATGCTTCAGTGTTTAACTTGTCTAACGACGCGAATATTTTATTAAGATCTTTACTCATAGATCTAGTATATATGAAGTAATTTTAAATACAAGTAAAAAATTACTCGTCAAACAACTTAATTACGGGAGCAGATGTTTCAGGCGCCGGAGCTGGCGGCAAGAACAATTTATGATATTGCTCAACCAGGCGGGGGTCGTTATCAACGTCAACGCCAAGAACAATAGTACTGAGGTTAAATTTCCAGGTGGTTCCATTGGCTTTTGACTTTTCACCAACAAATTCTCTAAAATAAAGAGGAATAGTTTGAACATTTAGCTGACCATTTTGGGTCGGCTGTACGTGAATAATAGCAGGGTTCTTCACAGTCAATGTTGTCTTATCTTGATCTACCTGCGTAGCAAGAATTGTTCTTCCAATATGGTCAATAAATGTAATTAGGTTTTGTTCGCTCATGTAGTTATATTATAATATTTGTTTTTAAAATCAACTATCTACACTCAATAAATCAAACAGATCTGTTTGTACTTGACTACCAGGTGATAATAACTTCCAATTGACAGCATCATAAAACCTTTCGATTACTGAAAAAATAATCTTTTCAAACATCATCTCATGATCAGGCTCAAATACATCTTTAAACTCTTTTGGAAAATTATATTTGTATCCTATTGTTGATATACCAAACTTGTTAGGTTGCTTTGTATAGAAGAACCTGACCTTATCTCCGGATGATATTTTCTCATATTTCTTACCTGTGTTGAACCTATCGAGCAATATATTATAAAAATAAGCTGCTTTAACATGAATAGGCATATGCTTTGCAGTTTTAAAGCCATCACACATAGCAGAGTACTTTTCATACCCCTTGATGCCCATTACAAATGCTATATCTTCTACTTCGAGCTTCTTAAAAATATCATAAGTCTCGTTAAAGAGTTTGTTTGTTTGGCTTAAATCTTTCGTTAATAGCATCGTCTCAATAATTTTCTTTACATAGGGCTTAATTGGCGCCGGCATAGTAGTACGTACAACCTCTACACCGGTGTACTTAAACTTGTCACAAGGTATTCCCTCCTCATCAAGTACATGTAATACATAGCGTTTCTTCTGTAGGAAGATGCCAGCATCAGCGATAGCTTCACGTTTAAAGTTTAACCTACAATCTGTAGACCCTAAAGCCGTTTGACCCCAAGTAACTATATTCTTATTAAGGTAGTCCTCGATATCCTGTACCTGTTTATAGTACTCAGGCGTTACCTTACCTTTATTATCAAGCATCTTTAATCCGGTTTTCTTTACAATATGCTTGATAGAAATATAAGAGCTATCTGTATCATTATAAATGATTGGTGTGTCTTTTATTATATCTTCATCTGTCATGCCCGTCTTGCTCTTAATATATTCTTCTAATAATCTATTTGACTCCTTAATGACTGCTTGACCAGTTAGAGTAATACTTTCTGCCAATTCATCGTCACCTAGCGGACTATGCTTATTGCCAAAATATCCGTAAATAGTATTAATTAAAATCTTGATCGTGTGTTGCGTAATGTTTAAATTTTCAACCTGTTGATTAAGCGCAGCATATTCTTCGGCTTGTTTATCTAGAGCAAATAGCTTCTTTTTTAAAATTTTTAATTGTCTTTTAATTTCAACTCTCTTTTTATAAAAATGATCTACAGTTTCAGGTATAATACCTTTTTCTTTTTGGGTAAACAAAACTTTAGCTTTAGATATAGCTATCTTTTCTTTCTTAATAAATTCAACAAAGCTATTAATAGGGAGTTTAAACTCTTGTCCATTTACATGCTGAATAGTAACATCTTTATCTGTCTTTTCAGTTATAACTCCAACTTTTGTTTCAGGTGAAAGATTAAGAGTAATCATCACATTTGGATATAGACTGTTAGCGTCGAACGATACAATATTTTCTTGAAACCCTTTACGTGGGTCGCCGACATAAGCGCCAGCATTTTGTTCGTCATTTGTTACCGTTTTAACAAAAGTTGGGATACGTTGATTACGGCCGCGGGCACGAATTGCACATAAGCCTGTAATAACTGAGAGTGAACCAAGCGCGCCTTCAAATGTAGTTAACCCAGCATAAGCAATCATTCTCAATAGCTTTAAATATTGAAGCTTCTCTTCTAAACGAACAAGAAGATTAACGTCTTGAATATTATAATCGACAAACAGCTCCCAGTTATCATCAGCTAAGCTTGCAAGGTTAGTATCACCATAGTCAATCTTATTTTCACCTAATTCTGTTTCACCAATAGCATCTAATTTATATGATTCACGCAATACCGGGCAAAAGCGCTTATAGATATCCAAATAATCTACGCATGAAACGCCTTCGATATGCCAATGTACTTGCTCTCTACCAAACTTACCCTTAAACGTAATTGGTCTAATATACCCAACAGGCGAAAGTCTTTTTGTTTCATCTTCACCTAAGATACGAGTAATACGATTAACAATATACGGTAAGTCAAAAAACTCACTATTCCATCCAGATAAAATATCTGGATAATCAGAAGCAAAAAAGCTTACAAATTTGCTTAGCAGCTCTTTTTCAGTTTTACAGTAAATGTATATTCCATTGCCATTCGTTTTATGATATGCTTTAAGTCCCCAGGTTATAAACTGTTTTCTAAGCGTATCATAGACAGTAATAACATTAATAGGATGTGTGGGATTATCGGGTTTAGGAAATTCATCTGGACTATATGTCTCGATATCAATAAACAAAACACGAATTGATTGCTTATTAAAGTCGTCTTTTTCGTTATGCTCCCAAAAACTATCGATTAGGAATTGTTGCTGAATATTTAAATTCTCAAATACTCTAGTAATTTTATTATCTTTTAAATAACGTGAGCGCTCGGCTTGATTACGAAATCTCTTTTTCTTTAATTTAGTATTAAAGATACTACTACAATCGGGATGATTATTAGTTTCTAGATATATGTAGGGTTCGTATGTCGTGTCGACAGCAATACGCTTACCTTCACTATCCCATGTAAAAAGGCGCATAAGCTGATCTCTTGGAAGATATGCAACATTTCTATACACAATACTATTATAATATCAATTATTAAAAATAAAACTTAAAAATAATGTAAAAGCTTAAGTAGTACAACAGAAGAACATAAAGCAGCAATAAAGCTCGTAACAGTTCTAAGCAGTTCCAATTTGTGGTTATGACAGTCGACCCAAATTTCGATTTTGTCTCTTAATCTTCCTTCTTTTTCTAATTTTTTAATTTCTTTTTTAGACAACTTTCTCATAGCCCATTAATACTATTTAAAAGCTTTCTATCCTTATGTCCATATGGTAATGTATACAATTCCACATATTTCTGTACATTATTTTCATTTTCTAACCATCTATCTTCTGCAACTTTTCTATATTTAGCGCACATATTCATATACTTACCCTTCTTTGACAGCGTATCATCAATACAACCAACCATCTCATCACCTGTATTAAACTTAATAGGTGCATCACTATACGTAACTAAGTCTTGACAAGCAATCGGTAGACCGTAACAGCATGCTTCAATATATTTTAAATCGCTCTTTGCTTTATTGAAAGTATTGTTCTGAAGGGGCGCGACCATCATATTAACTCTCAGATTATAAATCTTTTCAGGATAGCTGTAGAGTGACTGCCAAGGATGGAACTCTAAATCACCATTTTGTACGTAAGGCTTAAGAGGTATAGGAAATGCTCCTAAAAATACCCATTTATACTTGTGACGTGTTTTGACAATAGTTTCAACAACGTGATGAAAATCATCGTTTTGATTTACCCGATTATCTACATCGAAGTGCGCACCAGAACCTGCATACAAGATTCTTGGACGCTTATCAAACTCATCATAATTTGCAGAGATGCGTTTTTCATCATAAAAATTACCCATCCAAAATTTCGGCGGGAAGTTAGGTATAACAGTTACATTTTGATTTTTTGTTTTACCCTTGTAGTAATCTTTCATAAAATCGCAAGTAACGGTAATTTCATCGCACATCTCCATAATTGTTTGTGCTGTCTTGCGAATCTCCGGATCAGTAAATGCAGGTTTAAACTTATTATACTCAGGAATATCTTCACTAAAAACTAAATCATCTATCTCATAAATTAAACGGAAACCAAGTTTATTGCTAAGCTCTTTTAAGAACTGCACAAATCTAAGCTGGCTTGTCGTTGCTTGTCTTTGAATTCGAATAGTTTTTGTACCGCGGTAATAATTAGGATCAAAACACATAACTGTACTGCCATGTACAATAAGTTTTTGATGTGCATTCATTACATGCTCAGGCCAAATCATGCGCCAAAATCCACAGCCGCTATAGTCAGCATAATAATTCATTACGCGCTGAAGATCCATCTCTGGCGGACGCGGGACATCAGGCTGTTGATTTACTGGCTGACCTGCGAATGGTGAAGCAAAAGGTGAGGCGAATGGCGAAGCAAATGGCGAAGCAAATGGTGAAACAAAAGGACTTCCGTGCATATAATTACTATATTAACTGCTATATTCTTTATAATCAACTCGCTTAGTTATACCGTTAGACTTTTCTAGGAATATAATATCACCAGTTGCAGCTTTAATGCTTTCTTTTCTATGACTAATAACCATAATGCATTCATTATACTTTTCAACCCTTTCGCGAAGTATACCAATAACTAATTCGACTCCACGTTCATCGAGACTTGAATCGAAGAGTTCATCATAAATGCTGAAGTTAAACGTCACATCGCCTTGCAGTCTACGAATATCCATAAATGTAAAGAGACAAGCAAGATCAACGTTCTTGCGCTCTGCACCGCTAAAATTAAAGTATGAGCAAGGTTTACCTCTACTATCAATAATCTCTTCTTCAAAATATTCGTTAAATGTGCATATGCAATTAGCATCCATTTTCTTTAGATAATAGGCTAACTTACTATTAAACAATTGTAACATTTTCTTAACAATATACGATTTTACGCCTTCTTCAGAAACGACAAACTTAGCAACATCTAGCATATTAAGTTGCTCTTTAATGACATCAATTTGCTTTTTAATATTCTCAAGCCTGTCTCTCTGTTCCTTAATAACTTTATCAAACGAATTATGATCAGTTTCAATATCTTTTAAATCTTGCTCAAGTTCTTTTTGCCAAGCTTGTAGCTGATTTAAGCGCGATTCAAGTTCATTTTTCTCTTTAACTTTATGCTGATAAGAGTTGAGACTGTCTCTTAATTTCTGTATCTTAGAATCGATTTTAGATTGAAGAGCTAAAAATTGTTTTTCTTCTGCTCTAAGCTTAGCTATTTTATCTTCACAAGCTTCTATTTCTAAATTAATCTTCTTCTTTTCATTCTTAATATGATCGCGGTCATTATCCTCAATAGTACGCAAGCAAGTAGGACATACGTCTTTATCTGTTCCTACTGATGTTAATTTTTTATTAGCTTGTGATATTAGGGTTGTATTTTCAGATATTAAATGACGGGCTTCTTGAAGCTTATTATCTACCTTTATATTATTTGTGTCGTGTTCGGATATGTCTTTCTTTATCTCTGCAACATCAGGTAGTGTAAAATCGGCTAACTTCTTATTAATCGTTGCAATTTCTTTTGTATTACTTTCTTGTCGTGTAAGGTATTTTTCTTTTTTTCTTTCTCGTTCTTGTGTCATCGACTTTTGCTGATTCTCCAGGGAAAGAATATTCTTTGTTATTTCATCATGCTTAGTAACTTCTAAGTCAAACGTTTTTTTATTCTCTGTAATATCATTCTTAAGCAAATTAAGCATATCTCCAAACACGCCAAGGTTAAAAATATCTTCAATAAATTTTCTCTTTTCTTGCTTCTTTTTTGCCATAAACGGTATAACATTGTTTATGGTCATAATAACACAATTCTGAAAAACTTCTGTATTACTATTAAACTTTGATGCTAAAAATACATTGGTATTGCTAATACTATCTCTCGTCTTATCCTCGCCATTAATATAAACATAACACTTTGATGGTTCGAGCATTCTGATAATTTGAATCTCTTCCTTAGTATCCATATTGCTAATTGTCGCATCGAGAATTACTTCACAATTTTTACGATTAATATTATTAACAATATTTTCTTTTTTAAGATCCCTTAGTGTTTCGCCAAATACAGCAAAGTATATAGCATCAGCTATAGTAGACTTACCAACCCCATTACGACGATCTTCCTTATCTTTATTAATACCAGTAATAATATGAATACCGCGTTTAAAGTCGACCTGCACTTGTTGATTACCAACTGATAGAAAGTTCTTTATACTAATTTTATTAAATGTAATATATTTCACTTTTGTGAAGCCTTTCTATATAATTCTAAGCAATAGCGAGATACATCATCTCTTTTATCTATATCTAGGAGGGTTATAAATTCTTCTATAGCTTTACTCATGTCTACACCTGAAAGATCGTAAGTTTGATCCTCATTAACTGCAATCGAATTATCAAAAAGAGAATAATCAACCGAAAGATTAAACGGTTTAAATGCACCGATTTTTTGAATTAAAAGCTCAATATTATCGCTAGATATTTTCTTATCTACAGCAAGCTTGACAATATTATTATTAACAAACTCTTTTACTTCTGTAGCGCTTAAAGATTTAAAATTAAGCAGTTCTGTAATAGAAAGTTTTTTATGTTTCGGTGAAAGATTGTTCTCAAAAAACGTATACGCTAAATCGTTAAAATCTAAAATATAATAACCTTTCGTTGAACCAACATCACCAAAATCCATTTCAAAAGGATTACCTACATAGAGAATAGTTTTATCATCATATTTACGTTCATCTCTTAAGTGAAAATGACCTGTCATAATAAGATCTGCTTTCTTGAGAAGATCAGATGTTTTCATGCCATGATCACAATGCTTATGACTATTCATCTTGAAGCTTTCAATTTCTAAGTGACCGAATAGAACATCGCTCTTTTCAACATCTTTCGGGCTAGCTCCCCAAGGTAAAAATGTTACTGCTTTACCCAGAATGGTATATGTTGTAGGCTCGCTAATAACAAGAATATTCTTCCACCCATCGAGAATAGATAATGAATTTACATCTGATCTGTCCTTATAAAAAGCATCATGATTACCTACTAGTATTACAATATTAAAATCTGACCACATACGAAGAATCTGATTAACTACGTGAATAGTATTGACAGCAATTTCGTCTCTATAATGATAGAGATCGCCTAGAATAAAGATATCTTTTATACCTTTTTCGTTAAGTTCCTCTTTAAGCCATTTAGCCCATTTAAGAGCTGTCTCATGCCAAAAAATACTGTTTTGATGTACGCCGATATGTAAATCTGCAATACAGCAGACTTTATCGGTTTTTATTGTTAATTCTTTATTTGATTTCACTCGCCAGAAGTATTGTAATTATCATCAGTAGGCTCAACATATATGTGCGCGCTGCCTGTAATTTCCGGATCAAGCATTAAATCGGTATAGACTTTTTCGCGATATTCATTAAGCACTGCATGGTGTTTGTTTTCTTTCTTAATACGGTTAATAAAGGCATGAAACGCAATAGTAGTAAAATAAGAGAAAGGGCTAAAACCTGTATCTAATTTAAACTTTTTATTCCTTAAAGCAGAAAACATCTTAACAATAGCATCACCGATCATATCATCTTTATAAGAGTAGTTAATAAAGTTCGGTGCATATGATAAACCGTGCGCAATCTTTGTTATACTTTCACCAAGTTTTTGAGTTACGTGACCGGACTTATAATATGCTCGTATTTCCTCTTCAAACTCTTTACCATTTACATAATGTACTTTTTCTTTACCTTTTTTTGTCTTAGTTACTACCACAGGAACAGGTGTAGCTAAAAGTGTCTTAAGCTCTGGATCGTTTTCTACGATCTCTTCTGTCGACAGGGCTCCTTTTTTAGCTTTCTTTAATTTCTTTAATGGTGTGTTGGATTTTTTCTTTTTCATATAAATTTATTCTTTTGCCCATATGCGCTAGGCTATATTTAAAATCATCGGCGATGTCGAATATTATAAGCTTATCTTTATCCTTATGCAAGCGAAGACCTCTGCCTATTGATTGAACAATTTTTATTTTAGCTTTGCCACCGCAGGCAAAAATAATATAATGTAAATTCTTAATATTAATCCCGGTTGAAAATATCTTTGATATAGCTACGACAACAACATCAGAATGATCTTCGATTAGCTTTCTAATCTTATCCCTCTCAGCTACTTCAACCTCACCGCGAATAAAATAACATTGCTTATTAGGGCAAAGCTCTTTTATATTGCGGTAAATAGTTTCACCGTGTTCAATATAATCGACCAATATAAGAGCATTATTATTAAGCTTGCAAGATAGTTTGCTAATAACACTATTTCTAAAATTACTACGCATTAAAAATTTCTGCTCTTCACGATAAAGATTTACAGCGGATACTACAACGTCTCTAAACGGGTCTTCCTTATGTATCAACTTAAGAATCTGTACCTGAACATTACTAACAAAATTCTCTAATCTAAGTTCATAACTATTTTTTTCATAAATAACCGGGCCAATCTTACCTATAATATTCCATTGATCTAAAGGATTTTCTGGCATAGTACCTGTAAACCCAAATCGTATAGGCGTCTTAATTCTTTTTAAAATTTTATTAACTTCATTACCTTTACGGATTTTGTGTACTTCGTCAACAATAAGCGCGTCTATATTTTCAAGCCACGATAAGTCGGTATTCTTACTCTGCAATATTCCTAAATTTGCTACTATAACATTAGAAGGATTTTCTGTATCACCATCTAAGCTATGCTTACCAGTCCATTTACGGGTTGAAAAGGGTACATTATAAGACGTAAAATCGGAAAATGTCTGCTCTACGAGTCCTAAATCCGGTACAATATAAAGACATTTAAACGATCTACCATGCTGTAAGAATATTTTTGTTAATAAAGAAGCAGCAGTTAATGTCTTACCGCCTGCCGTTGCAAGTACTATAGTGCCTCTGCCTATTGAAAATGCTTTCTTGACTATTTCTTCTTGATAATCGCGTAATGGTAACGCTAGAGGTATAATATTATTTTGATAGAGCGGGCTTGTTTGCCATTTTTTAGCTGGCGCAATTTGATAAAACAATGCTTCATCTGTCTTTACTTCACCGACATAATTATTATTTGTAAGGTATTTTCTTATTTCAAGATATAACCCGGGATCAAATCTACCGGTTGGAGTAATTGCATATGTCCTTTGAGGCAAGAATCTTCCAAAACGCCTGCGCATAAAGATGGCAGCTTCGTTTTTAACAGAAAATGTTTCGCGAATATCTTCGAACATATCCCCAGAAAGGACCCCCATTCCCTTTTTTTCATCTAGAGAAAAATTAATCATGTTGTCTCGAGCTTAATAATATCAATAATATTTTTTAAGTCGTAAGATGCTGAGCTAAGTGTTTTTTCAGATTTTTCTAATAATTCAACAATTAGTTCGAGCTGTTTCATCCTATCATCTATCTCAATTAGTTCGCTATGCTTTTCGACAGTCCTCTCAGCTACAGGTAGATTTAACTTTACAGGACTTTGCTCTTGAATTTTTTCTACTAAGCTACGCTTAAGAATATCTCGTTTCTTACGTAAATCGTTGAGCTCTAACTTATGCCGTATACACCGTCCAGCCCATTTATGCTTAATACCCGGTAATCTAAGCTGATAATCTTTTAGCTCAAGTTCACTGATTTTTAAATCAGATTCTAGCTCTTTTATGTATTCTTCTAGCAGCATTAACTTAAATAATAGTATAGAGTTATATGAAATCAATTGGATTATTTGAGTCGAGGTTTTTAAAGCTTTTGGAAGATGCTAACGTCGCAGGTGGTGCGGGTAGCGTATTCGGAGTAGGTACGGGAGGCTCCGCGGGCCAATTTGGCAATCAATTTCCTTCACAAAACGATAGCGCATATGCTCCTGGCGATGCGCGTATTCCTAAAGCTTTAGGAGCTAGAAGAAGAAAAAAGAAAAAAGAGAAATTTGTTGTACAGCGAAGACCATTACCTGGACTAGAGCTTTAATTAGTTTTTATAAATATCTTTATGGATCTCGGTCATTGGTTATTAAATGAATCTGTCTATTTAAACGAAGATACGTTCGGTTTTATTTATGAGATAACAAATACAGTTTCAGGTAAGAAATATATTGGTAAAAAACAATGTAAATCAAAATTAAAAAGAAAGCCGCTGAAGGGTAAGAAAAATAAGAGGATAGAAATAAAAGAATCTGACTGGAGAGAGTACACTAGTTCATCGGTAGAATTAAATGAAGATATAAAAAAACATGGTAAAGATAAATTTATATTTAAAATAATTAGAGCTTGCGGCTCAAAATGGGAGTTAGCTTATTTCGAAATATCTGAACAACTAGCAAAAGACGTTCTTTTAAGAGATGATTATTATAATGGCATCATAAATGTAAGGATTGGTCGGCCGCCTAAAAATTTTCTTGATAAAATATAAAAACGAGCCATACTTTTATAATGCTAAGTCAGCTAGAGTTTAGTCAATACAATTTTAGAATATTAAATTTTAATTACCTCTTTAAAGATATTGAGATTAATATCATTAACGATTTACATACGCATCATCTTTTAAAAGATAGAGTTGACACAAATGCAAAACGATTTTTTTATCATCATATAATACATGGCTTATGTGAAACACTAATAAAGAATAAAGTTAAAGAGAAAACAATAATCTATTTTAATAGTACGCAGCTCGGTAATTTTCAATTGCTAAAATATTATAAAGAAGAGGATATCCTAGAGTTATTAAATGTTATTTTTAAAAAGATAAAGAAGTTATTACCAATAAAAATTTTTATATCATCAATTTCATTCGACTTTTTATCGCATTTACTTCAAAGAAATGATGGCAGGAGTACCGAGCTTATTAGTAAGATTAGGACGTATTTAGATTCGGTAAGTCTTGAAAATTATACATTTAGCGATATTCGCAAATTCACATTAAAATACGGTCTATTGTTTTTAAACAAAGAATACTTTAATCAGCTTAAAGCAAAACAACTTATTATTGTTTAGTTTAATAAATAATAATATGACATTTAATGATAAGCTTCAATCTATATTATCGCTGTTAACAGAAGCTCCTCAACAGGATATAAATACACAGGATGCCGCGGCGCCTGCTCCGGCTGCAGAGCAACCCGCCCCTGCTAAAAGTGAAACGGTATCTTTGCCCCCGGAAGGCTATGTAGATATGGTAAGAATGCTTGCTAAAGCCCTGGTAATGAATGTACCTGCAGGCTCTATTGATGCTCTTTTTACTACACCAGTAACACAAGAGAATGCAACACAGGTAAGAGAAGGCTTACAGGATGCAATTAACACAAACGAAAATTATGCTGATAATCCTCAAAAAATTGAAAATCCTCATGTGCAGCATTTTATTAACTCGATAAATGAAAATAATTTTATGGCAAAATATAAGCAATTACTTTCTATAATGCAAAAATATAGTAATGACCCTAAATTAAAATGATATGGGGGATAAGAAGAAATACAGAAGCCTTGATGAGGTTTATCTAGCAGAGTCTTTTGCTCGACCTACTACACCTCTGCCATATAAAATTGTTATTAGAGAAGATGCAGATGTTTTGATTCAAAAAAATCCTCCTAATGGAGAAGTCGAAGAATATAGAGTTTCTGATAAGGTCGCTAAAGAGATAAGAAGTAGTATAAAGAAGCAGGAGACGAGTAAGACAGAGGAAGGCGATTTAACAACAAGTGCTATTATTGATAAAGTTTTAGAGTATGATGGCTGGAAGGCCGGTACAAAAGACTATTCGGCACTTCTCGAACGCGTAATAGGTATTTTTTCTCGTGGAGAAATTATACCACAAAACTTTAATAATTTACTTACAATTCAAAAAGATCCTAATAATAAATTTAGAACTAGCCTGCTAGCTAACCCTCAGCAAGTCTATGCTTATGATGATTTAATACCTGATACTTTCTTAAAGTTATTTGAACCAGGTGGCGGAGTTAAAGTTGCTGATGAATTATGGGGTGTAACATTTAAGGCAAAAGTTAATGTAGGTGCAGGTGAGCTTGCTTTTACAATGCTCTCTGATGCAGTTAAAGGGAGAACAGGTGATTTATTATTTAAAGATATAGGTGAAGTAGAGGTTAAAGGTATAGGTGCAAGAATGGGCGGTGATGGTTTTTGTCATAGTCATACACCAAATGAACTTAATGCAATTTTATCTTCTCAAAATAGTACAGGGCTATCGGATCAGACCTTGCAACGAATTAAAGCAGAAATATTTAAAAAGATAGAAACATTTATTAAATCTCGAGAAGCTTTAAAAGGTAGAGTAGCTGTTCCAAAGGAGCAACAAGTTAGTTATCTAGCACAAATTAGAGATGCGCTTGATAATGCTGAGGGTCTAAACGAATTATTAGCAAAAATAAATCAATTTGGTTTGCCAGCTAACATACAAGCACAGCTTAAACAAGCAATAAAAGATTACTCAGAACATAAAGAAGGTCGCGTAAAGGGGCTGTTTTCGCCAGCTGTAAAAACGTTTTTTTCATTAGCAAACAATTTGTCAAATGAACAACTGGCTGAAGGCATTGCAGCAACACGTAACTATAGTGCTGCAAATGAAAAACAAGAGCTAGTAGCGTACCTTACAAATTTATTATCACAAAAAAGAGCAGACTTCTTTACCTCTGAAGGATTTAATTACAATTTATATAGATTAATAGCCTCTATTCATACTGCATTATATCACCGTATTCAAAAATTTAATTATATTTTATTTCTAAACGATACAACTAAAAAAGTTGTAGCATATAAATTTGAAAATGTAAATTTAGGGCAATCGATTGAAAGTATCTATAATTTTTATAATAAATTTAATGCTGCTTTCAATATGTCTATAGATGATAAATTTAAATCAGCGGGGATAACATTAAGAATATGATTACGTTTAGTCAATTTTTACTTGAGGGCGGAGTTGCAGGCCATATGGCTCATCCTTTTGACTTGCCCAATGCAAATACCGGTAAAGATTTAATTAATATTTTTAACAAAATTGTTAATAGTCTTTCCAAAAAACCGTCTGTTGTAAAGATTGATGGTGTTAATGCATCTATACGTTTAATAACAAATGCTGAAGGCAAGAAAGAATTTGCAATGGATAGAGGATCAAATAAAAAAGAAGATGTTGAGGGTGTTACTATTGAAAAATTAGGATCAAGATTTCCTGCTGGGCATGGTATGCTAGAAACAGGTAAAGTTGTATTACAAATCTTTAATACTGCTCTTCCTAATATTCAAAAAGAATTAAAGTCCTTAAAGATGTGGGATAATGATAAAATTTTATTTAACATGGAATTTGTTAAGGGATCAACAAACGTAATAGGTTATACAAATAACTTTTTAGCTATTCATGGCTTAAATGAAATTATATCTGTTAAAAGCCCTGTCAAAGGTAGTGTAAGTAGAGCTTCTCGAGAAATACCTTATGATAAAAAAGCTTTAGAATCATTAATACAGAAGGTAGATCCTATTGCTAAAAAATATGGTTTTGATGTAGAGCATGAGTTCGTTGTTAAGCTTGGGAGTAAAGTTAATTTTAATGATGTACTTAATACACCGTTTACTGTAAATTATGATACACGTAACATAGTTACAGAGCCGTTAAATGCATGGTTACTAAAAGCTAAAAATCCTCGAGCAGAAAAAATTAAATTAGCTTCTGGAAAGACTATAAGTGCAATGAGCTTAGAGAATTATAAAAATGTTTCCTCTGGTGTTCCAATGCATCAATATATAGGTGATAATAAAGATGCTATTGAAAAAGCTATATCAGGTGCTGTCTTTTACTACGCGACAATTGTTATGGGAGATAAGATTAAAAATGCAGCAACATCAACACTAGGCAATGTTAATACACAAGAGGGGATAGTGATACGCGATCCTTCTATTTCATCTAACCCTATTAAGATAACTGGTAATTTTATTCTAGGAAAAGAGCAAGGTAAGTTTGCGCAAGCTAAAAAAGCAGAAAATGAAGAGCAGAGACAAATGTCAAATAATAATTACGTTATTAACCCAGCATATGGTAAGGAAGGTGCTCGCTTAACACAAACCCCGGGAATGTCTATATGAAATTTGACGATCTAGTAAATGAAGTATTACAGCATCAAAAAAATAATCTTATAGTTATTTTCCCAGGTAGATTTCAGCCTTTTCATGTGGGTCATAAAAAGCTTTATGATATGGCAAAAAAACAATTTCCAGGAGCTGATTTCTTTATCGCTACTGCCGATGAAGTGGCGAAAAAAGATGACCTAAGTAGATATCCATTTAATTTTGCAGAGAAAAAAGAAATAATTAAAGCTACAGGTATACCGGAAAATGAAATTGCTTTAGTAAAGCAACCCTATAAACCAATAGAAATATTAAGCAGTTATGATCAAAATATTGCAAAAGTAATTTATATTGTTGGTAAGAAGGATATGGAAACAGATCCGAGATTTAAATTTGGTATGACTAAGAAAGGCACACCAACATATTTTCAACCATTTACCGATCTACAGGCTATGCAGCCTTTTAAAGAGCAGGGTGGTCACGGGTACATATATGCACCGGCTACATTAGAATTTGATCTAGGTGGTAAGCAAATAGCTAGCGCTACAGAGTTAAGAAATATGTATAAGAGTGCTAACGAAATGCAGAGAAAAGAATATATAAAGCAGATACTGGGTAATTTTAATCCTAAGATTTACGAACTATTTAATTCCAAGCTTGGTTAATTATTTCTTTTTACGGCCTTCTAAAAGAATAATTGTTTCAAGTAAA
>Ga0214921_10005625_pt1 | contig 17618 bp, 19 predicted proteins | sample LL1505_MetaG_FD_177992 | JGI IMG/M metagenome (GOLD analysis project Ga0214921, IMG submission 177992) | Freshwater microbial communities from Lake Lanier, Atlanta, Georgia, United States - LL-1505 | ecosystem: Environmental > Aquatic > Freshwater > Lake | place: USA: Georgia | collected...
ATCCTTGCCGCCAGAGTCAGAATTCGGCGATACCGGCGAGACCCTGTCACCCTTGGTGGCCTTTTTAACGCACGCTGCGCTGGAAGCCGGCGACAACATGGCCGAGGCCGGTCAAGATGCTATTCAGCTCATGACGGTGCATTCGGCCAAGGGCCTGGAATTTGACTGCGTCTTCATCACCGGCATGGAAGAGGGGCTATTTCCCCACGAAAATTCGCTCAGCGACCGCGATGGACTCGAAGAAGAGCGTCGGCTGATGTACGTGGCCATCACGCGGGCGCGCCAGCGCCTGTACCTCAGCCATTCGCAAACGCGGATGCTGCATGGCCAAACCCGGTACAACCTCAAAAGCCGGTTCTTTGACGAACTGCCGGAAGACTGCCTCAAGCTGCTCACCCCCAAGCGCCAACCCGTGCGCGGCAGCTGGGGCTTGGGTGGTGACACCCGCACTAGCAGCTACGGCGGGTCGGGTGGCGGCGCAAGCTACGCCGGTACGCCCGCAAGTGCGTCAGGCACCAGCTATGGCAGTGGCTCCCCGGTGGCCCGCAAAGCTGAACCGGACCATGGCTTGCGCCTGGGCATGCAGGTTTTTCACAACAAGTTTGGCGAAGGCACGGTGCTGACGCTCGAAGGAGCCGGCGACGATGCACGGGCCCAAATTAACTTTCCCCGCCACGGTACCAAGTGGCTGGCGCTGAGCGTGGCCAAACTGACGCCGGTTTAAGCCTCTTCCGAAACCACGCCGCTGAGGCACTAATATCTCCCCATGACGACCGCCACCCTTGAATTACCTGCTGATAACCCCGTGGCTTGGCGCGAGGACGCGAGCGTGATCGGCTTGGTGGGCCTGGCCCACGGCAGTTCGCATTTTGGCCACCTGATACTGCCTTTGCTGTTTCCGGTTTTTATGGCGGAGTTCGGTTTTAGTTATTCCGAGCTTGGCATGCTCATGACCGTGTTTTTTGTCATTTCCGGTCTGGGCCAGGCGAGCTCCGGGTTTTTGGTGGACCGCGTAGGCGCCCGGCCTTTGTTGTTTGCGTCTTTTGGGCTGTTTATCGCCGCCTGTCTGCTGGCGTCGATGGCAAGCAGTTATGGCGCGCTGGTCGCCGTAGCCGCTTTGGCCGGTGCCGCCAATGCCCCATTTCACCCGATTGATTTCACCATCCTGAACCAGCGGGTGTCCGCACCCCGGCTGGGTTATGCCTTCAGTGCCCACGGACTGAGCGGCAATTTGGGCTGGGCCACGGCGCCCGTTTTCTTTGCAGGCCTGGGGTCTGTGCTCGACTGGCGCCAAACCTACCTCGCCGCTGCGGCTTTTTTTGCGGTGGTATTGCTGGTGCTGGTAGTCAAGCGTGAGCATCTGCAGACCCGAGTTCTGGTTCGCAATCCGGTGGTCGACCCGGGGCATGCCATGGCGTTCATGCGGCTGCCGGTTGTATGGTGGTGCTTCGGATTTTTTCTTTTGTCGACCATGACCTTGGCGGTCGTGCAGGGGTTCGCCGTTTCTATTTTGAAGGCCATGCATGGCGTGAGCTTTGAGGCCGCCACCTTGACCCTGAGCGCCTATATGTTGTGCGGCGCGGTCGGGGTATTTGTGGGCGGGTTTGTGGCAGCACGTACCGTCACGAGCGACCGGGTCGTGGCGATCGCCATGGCGGCGGGAGCGGTATTGCTTGCCCTTTGCGGCACCGGTTGGTTAGGCGCCACGTCGACCATGGTGGTGCTTGCGGCGACGGGCTTTGCGGTCGGTGTGGGGGGGCCTTCCCGCGACATGATGATTAAGCGGGCCACGCCCCAAGGCGCCACCGGCCGCGTCTACGGCTTGGTGTATTCCGGTCTGGATACCGGGTTCGCACTCTCGCCGCTGGTGTTTGGTGCACTGATGGACCGGGGCTGGTACGGCGCCACGCTGCTCGGTGCCGCAGCGGTGCTGATGCTGAGCGTAGGCGCAGCGGTCGGTGTGGGTCGCCGAACGCCGCCCCACTAAGCGCGATTTCACCTTGTAGCCCTGACGCACCGTGCCGCATCGCCACCACAGTTCGCCCGCCCAGTTGCTCACGCCGGTCATGCGCGGCGTGCTCGAGCGTATTGCACGCGCGGGCCATGTGCCGATGCATGCGCTCTCGCCCGTTCAGGCCCGCGCCGCCTATGCGGCTGGGTCGGGTGTGCTGGACTTGCCCGCGCAAACTCTGGCACGGGTCGAGGACCACCGGTTTGCCACCCGGGATGGCGCCCGGTTGCTGGCCCGCCTGTATGCGCCCAGCGCCGAATGCCTTCCGGTGCTGCTCTATTTTCATGGCGGCGGCTTCACGATCGGTAGCGTAGCCACCCACGACACCCTTTGCCGCCGCTTGAGCCACCTGACGCACTGTGCCGTGGTGTCGGTGGATTACCGGTTGGCGCCCGAATATCGGTTTCCCACCGCCTTTGAAGACGCTTGGGACGCGTTGGTCTGGCTCTCGACCTCCAGCACTAGGCTGTCGCTGGACTGCGCCCGCATTGCGGTCGGCGGCGACAGTGCCGGTGGCACGCTCGCCGCCGCGTGCGCCATTGCCGCGCGTGACGCGGACCTGCCATTGGCCTTGCAACTGCTGTTTTACCCCGGAACCTGCGGCCGCCAAGACACGGATTCGCACCGCCGCTTTGCCAAAGGCTTTGTGCTCGAGGATTCGCATATTTCCTACTTTTTTAACCAGTACCTTCGAGGCACGGCGGACCGAGACGACTGGCGTTTTGCGCCGCTGGACGGGCATGACGCGCGGGGTGAGGTGGTCGACTTAGCCGGTGTCGCGCCGGCCTGGCTGGGCTTGGCCGAATGTGATCCCCTGGTGGACGAAGGGGTGCTGTACGCAGACCGACTGCGCATGGCGGGCGTCCCGGTTGATCTGGAGATATACCGGGGCGTGGTGCATGAGTTCATCAAAATGGGGCGCGCCGTGCCGCAGGCTTTACAGGCCCATGCGGATGCGTCCCGCGCACTGAGAAAGGCGTTTAACCATGGCTGAAACATTGATGCAGCGCGCTGATTTCCGGATGTTCCACCACCTGCGCGTGCGCTGGGCCGAGGTGGACTTGCAAAAAATCGTCTTCAACCCCCATTACCTGATGTACGTGGACACCGCCATTGCCGATTACTGGCGTGCCATCGCGCTCCCCTACGAGGAAACTCTGCATGCATTGGGAGGCGAGTTGTTTGTCCGAAAGTCGACCCTCGAGTTCCATGCCTCCGCCCTGTATGACGACCAGCTGAGTGTTGGCCTGCGCTGCGCGCGCGTGGGCAACTCTTCACTGCAGTTTCTAAGTGGGATTTTTCGCGGTGAAGCGCTGTTGGTCAGCGCTGAGTTGATCTACGTGTTCGCCGACCCCGTGGCCAAACAGTCACTGCCGGTGCCTCAGGCCCTGCGCCAGACGATGCTCGGCTTTGAGCAAGGTGAGCCCGTTGTGAGCATGACCTTCGGGCCTTGGAGCGAGGTGAGCACAGGGGTGCAAAGCCTGCGCGCCACCGACGCCCGGGACGCCGATGCGGTGCATTGCCTGCTGCGCAACGCCTTGGGCGAACCGGTGGCGACGGCACGCCGTTGCGCGGGTGCGCATGCCGTGGACGGCCTGGCCGTCGCTGTGTCCTTGCGGGGTGCGGGTTGGGACCAGGCGGCGACCGAGGCGTGTGCTGCACACACCGGCGTTCGCTAAGGGGGTCAAATATCTTCGAGCAAGGCGTAAGGCAGCGGTAACAGCGTTACCGGAGCGCCGCCGGGACCGCTGAGGCGCAGTTCACCCGATTCTGCCGCACTGGTTTGCATCGACACGATGGCCAGCCAGGCCCCTTGAGAGCTTCGGGCGGCTTGGACGACCAAGCCACATGGTTGCTCGGGGTCTTCGCTTGAAAACAGTTCTTGGCCCGACTGCACCAGCGCGTCGTTTGCGATAGCGGGCATGTGCGCCACGTATGCGCGGCGCTTGAGGGTGCCACGAAATTGGCTGCGGGCCACCACCTCTTGGCCCGGATAGCAGCCTTTTTTGAAACTCACACCGCCTACCGACTCGTAATTCAGCATTTGCGGCACAAAGGCCTCCACCACCGCCGCGGTCACCGTGGCCACGCCGCTGAGCGCCTCGCTGCACAGCCAGTCTGCCAGGGGCAGGGCCGGTCCAGCGGGCGCGGGCGTGCCCAAAGGAGCCATCCAGAGCTGGCGCGCAAGGCCCTGGGCGGGGTAGAGCTGGACCACACTGGCGTCGCCCGCGTGGGCAGCGCTCCAAGGCAACACTCCTTCAGCGTCAAACGCGCTTGCGCTCTCGCCGAGCAAACCGTAGAGTGAAAAATCGGAGGTGGTATCGCGCAGCTTGGCCTTGGCGCGCATCACAAACATGGAAAGGCGCTTGAGCGTGGGCGCCAGCACGTCGTGGCTGCAAATCAGCAAGACGTCGCCGTTTTCCCGCTTCACCGCCACAAAACTCGCCTGCATCCGACCTTTGGCGGAGCAAAAAGCGGCCAATCGGGCTTGGTTTGGGGCGAGTTGGTTCAGGTCGTTGCTGAGCTGGCCATTCAAAAAGCGAAGGTTGTCTTCCCCGCTGACCTCGATCACGCCAAGGTGACTTAGCAGGGCCACGCCACTACTGGGCAATTGCAAGTTGCTGGAGGCGGAGGATGCAGAGGAGAAAGACGAAGAGGGGGTGATGGTGGGCACTTGCATGGCCCGAATTATGCGGTGCGCCGCAACCCCGCAGAGCGTGCGGGTGGTCTGCCGGAGCGAGCCTGGCCCGCTGCCTATTCCTCAACGATCAGTGCACAGGGCGCTTTGACCTTGAGCAGCTTGGCGCGCTCGTTGCACAAGGACACGGCCAAGCGCTCGCCCTGCGCCGACAGGCGGACATAAATCGCGCAGCTAAACGCCATCTTCAGGCCGTCGGTTCGGCTGTCAAAGGCCGCTGCGCAATGTCCATACCGCCCCAGATCGGGCTTGTTCTTGGCGTATTGCTCAAGCAGGGGCTGGGGCAATTGGTGGGGTGCGATGGTCAGTGCCCCATCGGCCGCATGGACCGCGAGCACGGACAGCGAAAACAAGGCAACAAGGAGGTGTTTAAAGGCGACCATATTTGGATCTTAGCGATGAAAACGGACTTTGGGGCTTAATTTCCCAAGCCAATGGGTGCCGGGGTGTGCATGGCAATCCGGGTAAATAGCCGGTCGTACAGGGGTTCGCGCGGATATTTGCCGGTTAAGGGATTGCTCTCCGTGGTGAAGGCGGCATCCAGCAAACGCCAATCGGATGGTTCCAAGACTTTTCGCGCCTCTGGAATCACCACGGATTCTTCGAGCCGAATATGGTCAAGGTAAAACTCAACGTACGCTTTCAGGGCGACTTCAAACCTCTCGCGGCGAGAGTCGCCCAGCAACTCCCAACCCAGCAAAAGATGCTGCAGTTCCCGCACCTTGGCCTCACCGACCTCATGCTCATGCGCAAGCTTTGAAATGACGTCGCGCGTCGCTTCGGATCGGGCGGCCACGGGTGGAAACAGGAGTTGAGTCTCCTTGGTGTGGTGCAGGCGCTCTGGAAACTCGTCCATATAAAAGAGCATGGCCCGCATGACGTCAAAAAACTGCTCCGGTCGGTCCACCGGTCCGCGCTGCACCAGCATGCTCATGGACCGGAGCATGGCGGTCAGTGCGGAATGTTCATCTTGAATAATGCGAATACTGGGATGGCTCATGGCGTGCTGAGGATCATTGATGCAATGCCCCGAGCCTCCCATGGGTCGGCAAGACGCTTTTTGATGTGCGTCAAACCTTGCCGTGATGCTCGAGGGCGCATCAATGTCGGCCATACCCGCGCTCATCCTTAAGCGGGCGTTCCCGGTAGCCCGCTGGGTGCCTTGCCGCCAATCAGCCATTGCATGAGCTCCGCGACGCTGCGGATTTGGTCGCCAAAGGGGAGGGCACCGGCGCCGCGGAAGAACAGGCCCTTGCTGACGTTGCCGTCCATCGCGTGCCCCAATTGCTGGTCAATGCAAAATTGTCCGATGCTGGCGTCGCCGTCGCGCAGCCCGCAATGTGCCAGACAGTCAAACGACATATTGCACTTTTTCTTGAGGTGGGCGGCCGCTTTCAGTTGGGGTTCAATGCGCAGATACTTGTTCAGCCAGGGCGTGCGGACGGCCCTTGCGGGCAGGCCCGAGACGCTGACAAACTCCACAATGTCTTGCGGCCGGGCATGCGCCAGCACCCGCTTGAAGGCCGGCGCTGCATCGCATTCTTGCGTGACGGCAAAGGCCGTCCCCAACTGCACCGCGGATGCGCCCAGCGCCTGCAATCGGGCAATGTCCGCCTGGCATGAGATGCCGCCGGCGGCGATAAGGGGGATGCGCCCCTCGATACCTGCCGTTTTAAAAAACTCCTGCACGGCAGGAATCACCACGTCAAAGTCAAAGCGCGGGTCTGCAAGGTCCCGCACGTTGGCGGCCCCCAGGTGGCCGCCCGCCAGACGCGGATGTTCGATCACCACCGCGTCCGGCAGCCGCCCGCGTTTTTCCCACTTGCGTACCAGCAGCTGAACGCCACGGGCGTCGGACAAGATGGGAATGAGCGCCGTATTTGGGAACTCGCGGGCCAGTTCGGGCAGATCCAAGGGCAAGCCCGCGCCCACCACCAAGGCGTCTGCCCCACTCTCAAGTGCGCGGTGCACATAGCCGGTGTATTGGCTGAGGGCTTTCATGACGTTAACCGCAATAACGCCGTAGCCCTGTGACAGGCTGCGCGCACGCTGGATTTCGCGGTCGAGGGCCACCAGATTGGCGGCTTCGATGGTTGCGCGGGCGTCAGGCTCTTTGTCTAGGTGTCCGGTTTGCTCCATCAAATCCGGGTGAAGCCGCCGTAAATCGACGGACGAAATGGTGCCAATGCCGCCCTGGCGGGCCACGCTGCCCGCCAATCCGCCGGCCGATACACCCACTCCCATACCGCCTTGCACCACCGGAACCAGGGTCTTTCCCCGCAACTTCCAGGTCGCCAAGCCCGACGCACCACAGAGTTCCCGCAACTCGGAAACGACGGTGTCCTCATCCAGTAAATAGTCCATCATGTCCCATCGTGACGACCCCAAGGGCCTTGCAAAGGCCGAGGGTAGGGCAGATCAGCGGGACGTAATGCGACTAACTCGCATCACAGGCGGAAGAATGGCGCTGGCTTGATCCGCGTCAAACCAGAACCGGTGACGGCAGGCCCGCCTATATGGGCAAAGCGACCAGGTCGTGCCCCTCGGTGCCGACAATCCGAGCACGCGTGAATTCGCCCACTTTCAGTGTCTTGCTGATTTTTTCTGGAGGCAGCAATCGCACGACACCGTCAATTTCGGGCGCATCCGCATAGCTTCGGCCGAGCGCGCCTTTTTTGCCCAGCGAAGGCGCAGAGTCGACCAGCACCTGCATGGTGGCGCCCACGCGGCGGCGCAGCCGCTGTGCGGACACTTCTTCGGCGACGGCCATGAAGCGCGAGCGGCGTTCCTCGCGCAATTCCAGCGGCAGCATGCCAGGCAGTTCGTTGGCGGTGGCGCCGTCGACGGCGCTGTAGGCAAAGCAACCGGCCCGGTCAATCTGGGCCTCACGAACGAAGTCCAGAAGGTGAGAAAACTCTTCTTCAGTTTCCCCGGGAAAACCGGCAATAAAAGTGCTGCGTACGACCAACTCCGGGCAAGCGGCACGCCAGGCGGCGATGCGCTCCAGGTTTTTCTCGCCACTGGCTGGGCGCTTCATGCGCTTAAGCACGTCGGGGTGGCTGTGTTGGAGCGGAATATCCAGGTAGGGCAGCACTTTGCCGGCGGCCATCAGCGGCACGATTTCGTCGACGCTGGGATAGGGGTACACGTAGTGCAGACGCACCCAGGCGCCATAAGGCGCAGCAATTTCACCCAACGCGGCCACCAGGTCGACCATGCGCGTTTTGACGGGTTTGCCATCCCAAAAGCCGGTGCGATATTTCACATCGACGCCATAAGCGGAGGTGTCTTGGCTGATGACCAGCAGTTCTTTGACACCGCCTTCAAACAAGGCCCGCGCCTCGCTCAGCACATCGCCAATCGGGCGCGAGACCAGATCGCCCCGCATGGATGGGATGATGCAAAACGTGCAGCGGTGGTTACAACCTTCGCTGATCTTCAAATAAGCGTAATGGCGTGGCGTGAGCTTGAGCCCCGCCACCCCGAAGGACTGCGGCACCAGGTCTAGAAAAGGGTCGTGCGGCTTGGGCAGGTTGAGGTGGACGGCGTCCATCACTTCCTGCGTGGCGTGCGGTCCGGTAACCGCCAGCACCTTGGGGTGCATCTGGCGCACCATATTGTTGCCCTGTGCATCGGATTTGGCACCCAGGCAGCCAGTGACAATGACCCGACCATTTTCGGCCAGTGCCTCGCCGATGGTGTCCAGACTTTCCTTGACTGCATCGTCAATGAAGCCGCAGGTGTTGACGATCACCAGGTCGGCGCCCTGAAAGGTCTTGGAGGTTTGGTAGCCCTCGGCGCTGAGTTGCGTGAGGATCAACTCGGAGTCGGTCAGGGCCTTGGGGCAGCCCAGACTCACGAAGCCTACTTTGGGCGCGGCATTGACCGGTGCGGGTGGGGGAATAAGGTCGTTCATGGGGGCAGTGTGCGATAAATAAAAGCCAAGGCGCTGGCCGCCCCGTCAGGAGGGCTCAGCGCTTGATGCCAAAGGTGCCCAAGAATTGCTCGGTTTGCTTTTGCATTTGCTCTTGCATCTGGGTGAATACCGGATTGCCCAAGACGTTGGGAACCAGAGGAACTTGCAAGTCCATCAAGGTTTGGATGTTCTTCTCGATATAGCCGCCCATCAACCCCTGCATCGCGTGACCGTAGAAGCGGATGATGTTGGAAAGGACGGGGACGGTAAACATGGGCGAACCATTGGCTTCCTCTTCCAGAATGATCTGGAGCAGGATGCTGCGGGTCAAATTTTCGGAGGTCTTGGCATCCACCACGGCAAAGGCCTCGTGTTGCATGACGAGCTGCTTGATCTCCGCCAGCGTGATGTAGGTCGAGGTATGGGTATCGTAGAGCCGGCGGTTGGGGTACTTTTTGATGACCCGACCCGGCAAATCGGCGGCAACTTCGGGCTTGGCTTCGGTTTTGGCTGTATTTTTTTGTGGCATGGGCGCGGAGTTGTCAGGGGGTTGCGGGCACGGAGCGGTCGCGTGGCTCAGGGGCGCATTGTAGGGAAGTGCATCAATCCTGGGGTTTTGAGCGCAATTGCTTGGTGTTTGCGCGTTGGCTCTTGGACTCCAGGCGGCGCAACTTGGACGCGTAGCTGGGTTTGGTCGCCCGCCGGGGCTTTTGCGGCTCCGCCACGCTATTGACCCAGCCCTGCAGGCGTACAAAGGCGTCCACGCGGTTTTGTTCTTGGGTCCGGTAGCGCTGTGCCTTCAGGACAAAGACGCCGTCGGAGGTAATGCGCCCGTCGGGAAGCGCCAGCAAGCGCTCCTTCACCGCCTCCGGCAGGCTTGACGTCAGGACGTTAAATCGCAGGTGGATGGCGGTTGACACCTTGTTTACGTTTTGGCCGCCGGCACCCTGCGCCCGGATCGCACTGATCTCAACTTCCAGCGTGTTAATTGCGATCAAATCGCCCTCCCATAGCTTCGGCCTACAGTTAAACTGCAACCGCATCGGATCAACACTGCACAGGAGAACACCATGGCAAAAGGTCAGCAAAAAACCAATAAAGAAGCAAAAAAGCCAAAAAAAGACACGTCACCCCCTAAACCGTTGTCCGGGGGCGAGCCGCCCATTCGCGCCACCATCACCACCACGGTGATTCCGCGCGGAAAGCTGAAAAACAAGTAACCCCCAAGGGTACAAGTGAAAAGCGCACCCGCGGGTGCGCTTTTTTGTTTCCAGCGGCCTATTTTTGGCCCCTTTTGCGCTCCATCATCTCGGTGGAGCGTGATTCGAGGACTAGGCCTTGAGCATTGCGTCGACCTCCTGCAGGGTCGGTGGCTGGCAGCCCGCCCGCGTGCAATTGATCGCAGCGGCGCACATGGCTTGGCGCAATGTGTCGCCGACCCGCTGCGATGCGCCCGCGCTGTGCAGCGCCCAATCGGCCACACAGTTACCCCAAAACGTGTCTCCAGCCCCCACGCTGTCCACCAAGGCGACGGGTGGCACGTCCTGCTGGGCACTCTGTCCGTCGACAACCAAGTAGGCGCCCTGGGAACCAAAGGTGAGCGCGATGCGGCTGCAACCCTGGTCCCTGAAATGTTGGGCGACCTCGGCGGCATAGGACCGTGACGGCGCGACAAAACCCAACAATTCCAAATCGTCGTCGCTGGCCTTAATCCAGTCGGCCAGTGTGATCACTTCATGCACCGCCGCCACATAGGCGCTGAGGTCGGAGGCCAATTTCGGCCGAAGGTTGACATCCACGCTGACGGTCCAGCCGAGCGCTTTGGCGCCGCGCAGCACGGTGATGACCTTTTCATGCTCGGGCGGCACCAGCAGCAATGAGCCTGTGTGCAGAATCCCGGGCGCCTCAATGGCCAGTTGCGCCAGCAACTGGTCTGGCGTGTAGTCGCGGTCCGCAATGCCCTCCCGATAAAAGCCGTAGCTGGGCTGACCGTTGGTAATCTGGACCACCGCCAAGGACGTGGGCAGGCGGCTGAACCGGGGGTCGGTTTGAACACCATCGTGCTCCAGCTGGGCGCGCATTTGCTCGCCAAACTGGTCGGTGGACAAAGGGTTCAAAAAGCGCACTTGAGCGCCGCGCAAGGCCGCCGCGCGCGCCATATTGAACGGGCTGCCGCCCATGAATGGGCGCAGGCTGCCGTCGGGCTGCGCAACGCAGTCCATCAAGGCCTCGCCGAAAACCAGAATGCGCATGTTTGAACTTCGGCGTGCTTACTTTTTCAGCAGATGTTGCCGGCGAATGACGTCAATCCAGACGGCAATGATCACCACGGCGCCAATCGCCATCATCTGCTTGAACTGCGAGATTTCCATCAGGTTCATGCCGTTGCGGATCATGGTGATAAGTACCGCGCCCAACAAGCTGCCCCAAATGCTGCCGCGGCCGCCGAACAGCGAGGTTCCGCCCAAAATGACGGCCGCAATGGCGTCCAGCTCAAACATCTGTGCCATCTTGCCGCTGGAGGAGTCCATCCGCGCCATCAACACCACAGCACCGAGAGCGCAGCTCAGTCCGGAGACGACGTAGACGCCCAGCTTGTACCAGCGGATGTTGATACCGACCTGGCGGGCACCCATTTCGTTGGAGCCCATGGCGTACACATAACGCCCGAGCTTGGTGCTCGAGAGAACAAAAGCCATAGCGACGAAGTACACGCCGGTAATCCAGATGGGCATGGGAACGCCGAGCAGTTCACCATAGCCGATGTAGGGCAGGGGCTCTGGCATACCGGAATTGTCAAATCCGCCGGTGGCATCAAATGCGAGGCCGCGCCAAAGAGTCAGTCCGCCCAAGGTGACGATGAACGATGGAATACCCACAAACGCCACCAGGTAGCCGTTAAACACGCCGACCGCGGCGCCAATAGCCAGGGCGACGGCGATGGCCGCATAAGGATTGACGCCGAGTTTGATCATCAAATGGCCCGCGATGGCGCCGGCCAGTGCCGTCAATGCACCCACGGCCAAATCGACGCCACCCGTAAGAATGACGAAGGTCTGACCTCCGGCCAGCAAGGCGATAACCGATCCCTGCACCAGGATGTTCGACAGATTGCCGGCGGTCAGAAAGTAGGGGGAGGCCACAGTGAGCAGTGCGCCCAGGACCAGCACGGCCACCAGAGCGCCATACCATTCTTGTCGGGTTAGGGACTTCATTAAAACGATTCCTAATTACACAAAAGGAACGACCACCAGCAATTGTGTCGCTGGCGGTCGCTTGGTCTGCCGGGGCGCTTCGATCACGGAGCGCCTTGGCAGAACGGTGGGCTTACTTCACCTTCATGAACTGGCCGACGCCAGAGTCTTTGGCGAACTTGTCAACATTAGAGGGCAATACCAGGAAGGAGCCTGTGTCGATGCGAGCCTCAACCGACTTGCCTTCAGCAGCCGCAATGGCGGTTTCCACGCCCACTTGGCCGATCTTGGCCAGCATTTGAGCCGCGTTGGCAGACTGCCAGCCTTGCTTCATCATGTCCAGGCCGCCGGGAGAACCGTCAAAACCAGCGATCTTGACGTCGCCCGCTTTTTTGCCGGCAGCCATCAATGCTGCTTTGGCGCCCAAGGCACCGCCGTCCCATGCGCAAGCAACCAGCTTGGCGGTGGGGTTGGCGCGCAATGCGGTTTCCACGCCGTTTTGGGCCATGGTTTGATCCCAGGTGGTGGGCACTTCAACGATCTTGACGTTCTTGCGCAAGCCATTCAGGCCGTCCACAAAACCTTTTTTGCGCTCTTGGCCGGTGGACTGACCGAGGTCACCCGTCACATAGATCACGGTGTCGCCGTCTTTGATCTGCTCAGCAGCCCATTTGCCTTGCACCATAGCGGCTTTGATGTTGTCGGTCGCAACGTACGAGGTGATTTTGGCGCCGGTGATGCCGGTGTCCACAGCGACGACCTTGATGCCTGCGGCCATGGCCTTGTTAATCGCGGGAGCAATGCCTGCGCTGTCCACGGGAGCGATCGCGATTGCGTTCACTTTGCGGGTAATCATGTCTTCCACGATCGCGAGTTGCTTGGACAACTCGCCTTTTTCGGCAGCGAGTTCAATGAACTTGACGCCGGCTTTGGCGCCAGCAGCTTTAGCGCCGCCGTTGATCAGGGTCCAGCCTTCGTTGGTGTTGCCGTTGGTGATGTAGGCGATGGTGGTTTCAGCCATTGCAGTGGCCATCAGACCAGCAGCAGCCATAGCGATGGCCAAGCGGCCGAGAGTGCGTTTCATGTTCATATCAGGGTCTCCGTAGGGGTTGAGATAGCCGCACAGATGAACCTGTAGCGTGCTGGGAACGAATTAAAGCAGAATTTTGATTAAATAAATCTAGGGGTTTTACTAATACGATTTTCGCCAAATCTGTGGCATGCTCGTGCCCAAATAGCTGTTTTGAGTCCCCGAACGCCTGTTTATTTATCGCCATTCCGAAGGTCTGGCCTGTTTTTTTAGAACCTGTAACCCTATCTGTATGACCACCAAGCAACCTGTGCTGCAAATCAGCGGCATCACCAAACATTACGGCGGCGTTAAAGCCCTGACCGACGCGCACTTCAGCCTGCAAATGGGTGAACATGCCGCGATCGTGGGCGACAACGGGGCCGGCAAGAGCACCTTCGTGCGACTGATTACCGGCGTGGAGCAGCCCAACCAAGGCGACATACTTTTGGACGGCCACAAAGTCAGCTTTCACTCGCCGCTGGATGCGCGCGATCAAGGCATTGAGACGGTGTACCAGACGCTGGCACTGGCCGAAGACCTGGATGTGCCGGCCAATATCTTCTTGGGTCGTGAACTGACGCACCTGAACCTGGGCCCCCTGTCCATCCTCAACCACAAAGCGATGCGGGAGCAGTCGACCCAGATGTTGTCGACCACCGGCGTCAAGATTCAGGACATGTCCGAGAGCCTTCGCGGCATGTCCGGCGGGCAACGCCAGTGCGTGGCAATTGCACGCGCGGCCGGCTTTGCCAAGAAGCTGATTATTCTGGACGAACCCACCGCTGCCTTGGGGGTCGCAGAAACAGCCCGCGTCGAACAGATCATCAAAGGCCTGAAGACCCAAGGCGTGCCACTGATCATCATCAGCCACAACCTGCGGCAGGTTTTTGACCTGGTGGACCGGATCTGGGTGTTCCGCCAAGGTCGAATCATCTGCAGCCGCCCCACGAAAGACACCAACCCAGAAGAAATTGTGGGGCTGATTACCGGCGCCATCGACCCGGCCAAGTTCCGCGAAGAAGAGGCACTCACATGCTGAAAGGAATTGATCCCCTGCTGACGCCCGAGCTCCTGATGCACCTGTCGGCCATGGGCCATGGCGAGTGGGTGGCGGTGGTGGACGCGAACTTTACCGCCGACTTTTTGAGCCACGGCAAGCCGGTGGTCCGGCTGCCGGGTAACAGCCTGGCCCGCGTGAGTCAGGCCGTGTTGTCGGTGATCCCGCTGGCCGAAGACGTGCCCCAACCCGCAGCGTACATGCGGGTCTGCCACCAAGACGCCAGCCACCGAACCGCCGCGCACCAGGCGGTGGTGGATTGCCTCGCCAGTCAAGGTGTTCCCGAGAAGCGCGTGGAGGGTGTCGAGCGCTTTGCGTTTTATGACAAGATCAAGGGCGCGAGCCTGATTGTGCAGAGTGGCGAAGCCACCGCCTACGGCAACGCCATGTTTTGCAAGGGTGTGATCCTGAACTAGTGCCCCGGCGCACCTGAGCGCCGATTGAAAGACTCTGTGGACCTTTACCTCGACAGTGCCGACGTTTCGCAGTGGACCCTGCCCGAGGGCTGCCCGCCCGTGGTCGGGGTCACGACCAATCCCAGCCTGGTGTTGCAGGCCGGCCTGAGTGTCACGCTTGGCACCTACGAACGCCTGGTCGATGCCGCGAGCGGCGTGGGAATGGCGCAACTGATGTTGCAGCTACCAACCGCCGACCTAACGCAGGCCCGGGCCTGGGTAGGGGCATTGCAGGGCAGAGCGTCTCAATCGGCGCTGCAGCTGACCATCAAGCTGCCCTGCCAGCCCGAGTGGCGGGCATGCATTGAGGCCGTGCAAGCGATGGGTCTCCCGGTCTTGCTGACGGGTTTGTCGAACCCGGTGCAGTTGCTCTGGGCGCATGCCATGGGCGCGCGCTACGTGGCGCCCTACATCGGCCGGCTGGCTGCCGATACGACACAGGGCGGGCGTGACGTGTGGTCCTTGATGCAGGCCTGTGTGACCACTCAAAACAGCACCCAGCCGCGGCCTGGCCCGCAACTGCTCGCCGCCAGTATCAAAACACCCGATGTGCTCTCGCGGCTGATGGGCTTGGGGGCTGCCGCGGCCACTTTACCGCCGGCCAGTCTGGCGGCCTGGTCACGCGACGCCGTGACCGATGCGGCAGTCGCGCAGTTTGAACGCGACACCGCAAGTAGCCAGACGCTGGGCTAAGCCGCTAGCGTAACCCCATCCGGCCGCTTCGAGGGCTCGTAGGTCACGGGGCGCCCTGCGATACTTGGACGATGCAACTTCAAGAGATTCTTTACAGCCAAGGGTTTGGTACCCGGCGAGTGTGTGCCGGCCTGATTCAACAAGGTTTGGTTCAGGTCTACGAGGCAGGCGAGGGCGCTTCGCCCGTGGTCTGCAAGGAAGCGAGCGCGGAGTTTGAGGCCGCTGGACTGCGTTTTCGGGTACAGGGTGCGGATTGGCCGTATTTTGAGAAGGCCTATGTGGTGCTCAACAAGCCGGCGGGAACCGAGTGTTCCCAGAAACCGTCGACTTACCCCAGCGTTTACACCTTGCTGCCATCGCCCCTGCGATTGCGTCCGCAAAAGGCGGCGGTTCAGGGGGTGCAGGCCGTGGGACGGCTGGACCAAGACACCACCGGCATGCTGCTTTTGACCGACGATGGCAAGTTCATTCACCGCATGAGCTCGCCCCGGCACCACGTAGCCAAGGTGTACGAAGTCACCGTCAAGCATGCGCTCGACCCACGCCAGGTAGAAAAGCTGTTGTCGGGCGTGGTGCTGGACGACGATCCCAAGCCGGTGCGCGCCGCCGCGTGCGAGGCCGTTTCTGAATTCCATTTGCGCTTGACCCTAACCGAAGGCAAATACCACCAAGTCAAACGCATGGTGGCGGCGGTCAGCAACCGCGTGGAAGTGCTGCACCGCTCCCAAATTGGCGGGCTGTCCCTGCCCGATGACCTGGCACCCGGCCAGTGGCGCTGGCTCACCGCGGCGGACCTGGTCCGGGTGTCGGCTTGATCCAAGACAAAAAGGACCTCAAGGACCCTGAGGGCTCTAGCGCGGTCAAGGGATAACCCGCAGCCCGCCGCTACACTTGTCCCATGTCGCATCGGCAAAAGCATTGAGAAATAAGGCAGTTGTGAATCTTTTGAAACGTTTACTGGCGGTTGCGTCCTGGGTTTTGTGTTCCGGCGCCAACGCCGCGGAGGCTCCGCCGCCGGTTTTTGTCCTCAACTCACAGGATGCCAGCGTTAGCGTGATCGATCCGGTGACCTGGAAGGAAACACAGCGGTTTCATACCGGCAAAGAGCCGCACCACCTTTACCTGACGCCTGACGAAAAGTCACTCATCATTGCCAATGCGCTTGGGGACTCCCTGCTGTTTGTGGACCCGAAGACTGCCGCAGTGCAACGCACGGTGCGCGGCATCCTAGACCCCTATCAGCTCCGCTTTTCGCCGGACATGAAATGGTTGGTGACCGTCGGAAACCGCCTCAATCATGTAGACCTGTACCGTTGGAACGGTACTGACCTGACGCTGTCCAAGCGTATTCCGACCGCAAAAACGCCTAGCCATGTGTGGATTGACAGCAAAAGCACCACGGCCTACGCCAGCATGCAGGAAAGCGATGAGTTGGTGGCCATCGACTTGGCCACCGAAACCATCAAGTGGCGCACCAAGACCGGCTCTCTGCCCGCCGACGTTTTTGGTACGCCGGACGACAAGTTGTTGCTGGTCGGCATGACCGGAGGGACCGGCGTCGAGGTCTACGACGTCAGCACTGCAATTCCCAAACTCGTGAAAACTATCCCTACCGGCGCCGCGGCGCATGCCTTTCGCAGCATGGGGGACAAGCGCCACGTTCTCGTCAGCAACCGGGTCGCCAACACCATCAGCAAGATCGACTTCCAGGCACTGGCCGTAGTAGACCAGTTTCCGGCCCCCGGAGGGCCAGATTGCATGGACCTGTCTGCCGACGGACGGTATATCTACGTGGCCTCGCGCTGGATCAAAAAACTAACCGTCATTGACACCACTACACGCAAAGTGGTGCGCCAAGTGTCCGTGGGCAAGTCGCCGCACGGCGTTTGGACTTTGGACCACGCACCGCGGTAAAGCGGGTTGACCTGAGCCCCCCATGCAGCTGCGAGCTCCGCACCCCTTGCGCGCGATACTGGCGGTGGCGATAGGGTTGGTGTCTGCACCGATAAGCGCGAGTCCGGCCGCTGCGGGATGCAGCAAGCCTCTGTATCTGACCTTTGACACCGGGCACATGGAAGTCGCGCCCCTGATTGCCGATGTGTTGGCACGCCATCAGGTGAAGGTCACTTTTTTTGCTGCCAACGAGGCCACCAAAACCGGCGATGGCAGCTTAGGCGAGCACTGGGCCCCTTGGTGGCGTGAGCGCGCTGGCGAAGGCCATGCATTTGCCTCGCACACCTTTGACCACGTGTACTGGCGTGCGGACGGCGCCAAGAGCAGCCAGCCGCAGTTTCGTATGCAAGCGACGGCAGGGCCCTTAGCCGGAAAGGTGATGAACCTGAGTGCCGAGCAGTATTGCGCGCAGATCAAACGGTCGTCCGACCGCCTGCAGGTACTGACGCAGCAGCCAGCGCTGCCCCTCTTTCGCGCGCCGGGGGGCAAGACCTCGCCCGCTTTGCTGGCGGCCGCACGGTCTTGTGGCTTTGCCCACGTGGCATGGGCCGACGCGGGCTTTCTCGGTG
>Ga0214921_10005627_pt1 | contig 17613 bp, 15 predicted proteins | sample LL1505_MetaG_FD_177992 | JGI IMG/M metagenome (GOLD analysis project Ga0214921, IMG submission 177992) | Freshwater microbial communities from Lake Lanier, Atlanta, Georgia, United States - LL-1505 | ecosystem: Environmental > Aquatic > Freshwater > Lake | place: USA: Georgia | collected...
TTCCAATCTTAATTCCTGGTGTTCTAAAAAGATCATCTTTTTGATTTTGCAAATCATTTTCATTAGGAACTCCCACATAGCCTAATACATGAGCAAATTCATATGGGTAATTATAATGTCTCTCCATTGAAATAAATGGTTGAACACCATTTAAAATAAAAAGATTACTATTTATTTTTGAAAATTCAGCCCATGTTAAGTTTTTATTAATGACATAGGGTTGAAATTTTCTGAGTTTTATAAAATCTGTTCTGGTTTTTTCAATTATTTCATTATCTAATCGTAAAAATTTATTCAGTGTTACAAGTACAAAATCAAGATCTGTAACGTCTCCTTTAATAAGAGCAATTCTGTAAAGTTGACGATTTTCAGCTATCTTATTATTAAACCTATCTAATATTAATCCTCTCTCTGCTGCAATTTTCCATTCTTTAAAACGATTTCGATCAGATAAAATTGAATATTTATTTTTTTGAAATACCTGCAACCATAAAAGTCTAAGACCAATTAAACCAAAAAAAGTATACTTAGCAGTAGTTAAAATGGCTTTTCTTCTATTAATAATACTTGTTTTTGTTTGATAACCTTCAGTTGGTCTGTGCTTAAAAAGCTTCATAAAAATATAGACAATATAACACCAAAAATGCTAAATCGTCTCACTTTTTTGGAGGAAAGCATATATTAAAATAGAAGTTAAAAATGATAATCTAGAGCAAGCTCTAAGAGCTCTTAAAAAAAAATTGCAAAGAGAAGGTGTGTTTCGTTTACTAAAAATCAAAAGTCACTTTGAAAAACCGTCTGAAAGAAAGAAGAGAGAAAAGGACGAAAATACAAGAAGAGTAAAAAAATTTAAAAAACTCAAAGCTCGTTACTAAATCTTAAAGTAAAAAAACGGCCATTAAAATTAAGACTAAAATAATGGCAACGGATATATAAAAGGTCATTTTTTTAAAATGAGACCAGGTATCTTTTTGAGAATCGATATCCATACAAAGACTTAACCTTGTCGGGCCTTAAACTTTGGGTTTTTTTTATTTATTACGTAAAGTTTTCCTCTTCTTCTGACTACCTTGCAATTAATATCTCTTTTTTTTAAAGACTTTAGTGAACTTACAACTTTCATAATAATATTAGATATATATTAAACTTGTATTTGTAAAGAGAGAGTTAAAGGCTCTTATTTAAAAGATCTCTTATATAATCTTTAATTCTAATCTTTGCCTCTAACTTTTTAATTTTATTATTAAGATTCATTCTTGTTAAAGCAGATGAGAAGCGTTCACCTTTTCTTTTTGGAAGATATTTAATCTTACTTTTAAACAATTTTGCAAGTTCAATAATACTATAAGATTTATTGCCCGCTACACTATAATGTTTATTTTTATTTTCTTTCCATGCAAACATACATGCGCCTACTGTATCATTGATGTGGGTAAATCTTCTAGTCTGCGAGCCTGGCCTAACAACTGATAATGGTTTTTTATTTTTAAACTGCTCTTCAAAAATTCCAACAACAGTTGCCATATCTCCCTTGCAGATTTGTCTTGGTCCATAAACATTATAAAAATAAATAACATCATATTTAAAATTGAACCATTCTTTTAAATTCTCTAATAATTCTAAATTTTTTGCTTTAGTAAAAGCATAAGGCGATAAATTCATATCTCTTCCTGTATTGCCCAAACTTGCTGATGTTGCTGAATAAATAATTTTAATTTTATGCTCTAATGCAAAATTAAATAATTGTGTGCTACCTTGAATGTTAGAATTAAAACATTCATTAGCTTTCTTAAAACTTTGAAAAATTCTTGAAAATTCGCCAAAATGAAAAATGGTATCAATTTTATTTTGGTAATTCTTTAAAATAGCTGAAATATTTTTAGTATGTCCTTTTAAATATTTAATTCTAGAGTTCTTTATATGATTATTAACTGAACCTGATGAATAATCATCCAAACTTATAATATTATATTCTTTATATTTAATTAATTGTTCAATAAGATGAGATCCTACAAAACCTGCTCCTCCAGTAACCACTAATATATTTTTCATTAAAATATTTATTGAGGATTATAATTTATAAAGCCTGGCAACGACCTACTCTTCCGTGCCTTAAGACAAAGTACCATTGGCGCTAAAGGGCTTAACTGCCGAGTTCGGAATGGGATCGGGTGTTACTCCTTTGCAATAATCACCAGGCAGACGGTTTATATATAAATGTATTTATTTTGTAAACAAAGTTTAAAAAAATTAATAAAATAATTGCTTTAAGAAAATAACTCAAATTTAAATAATGTTTATAAAATAAGCACATAACACTATATATAATATTTTTCATGCTTCTTGTTCTTTCTTAGTTAGTTAAGAGAAGTGGATAAATGAAAATATAGTGATATAAGATAACAAATTTTAACCGCGGGGTGGAGCAGTCTGGTAGCTCGTCAGGCTCATAACCTGAAGGTCCTTGGTTCAAATCCAAGCCCCGCAACCAAATCGTAACAAGCATTAAATCAACTTTAATAAATTTGAACATAAATTATTAATATTATAAAAATGTGTATGCATTCTTATTTAAAAAAAATAAAACCCGATTTTGTAATTTTTATTTTTTTCATAATTTTAGCAGTCTATTTTTCTTTTAAAAATGGTTACATAATTTCTCATGACACTTATGCAATGATAAATACTTTTGAAAAAATTATTAATCAAAAAATTTATATTCCATCAAGAGTGCCCGGTTATTTTGTACCAGAAATAGGAGTTGGATTTTTATCCTACTACGGAGGTAGTTTTGTTCTTAATATAACTTCATTTATATTATTACTTATTGGGCTAATATTTTTTTTTTTGAGTTTAGAAGAAAAAAAAGACAAAATTTATCTTTTTATTTGCTTATCTTTAAGTAATTATATTGTTTTTAAAGACACTATTCAAGCAGAAGATTTTTCTTGGTCATTTTTTTTCTTTTCCTTAGGTCTTTATTTTTTTAAAAAAAAAATTTTTGAATTATCAATAATATTTTTTGGTCTGTGTATTGGTTCTAGATTAAATTTTTCTATATTTATAGTGGTTTTAATTGCATATTTTGCATTAACAGAAAAAATCGAAATTAAAAAAAGATTTTTTATATTAATATCATCATTTTTTTTTGGGAGCTTATTCTATTTGCCTATATGGATATCAAATGGATTAAATCTAGTTTGGGTTACCGGATATACAGACGGCTCCAATTTAAGCGATGTTATCAATATTAAAAATTGGTTAGGCAGATTTTTTTATAAAATATTAAATGCATTTGGAATAGCACAATGTATTGTTATATTTTTTTTGCTTTATTTAAAAAAAAAAAAAATAATTGAAATAAAAAATTTTACTTTTATCATACTTACTATCGTTGCTAATTTGGCTGTTTTTTTATATTTGCCATTAGAACTGTCTTACTTGTGGGTTTATATTTTTTTAATCTACTTTTTAATAACAATTAATTACTCAAAAAAAATAATTTATACATTAATTATAATGAATATATTTGCTTGGTTTTATAATTTTCAAATTTTAAAGATTACATATAAATTTTCCGAGCAAGAATACTGCAAAGGTATATATGCAATTGATGCTAAATTTAAAGTTCATTTTGAAAAAGGTTATTTTTTTAGAATTGAAGAAGATAAAAAATTATTAAATTGTCATTTTATAAATTACAACACTCAATTTGATATGCAAAAAAAATTTATTTCGGGTGATTCACTTAGTTTTAATTAATCGAAATTAATTCTCTCTTTTTCAATAACTAGGGGCAAATTTTTAGAATAACTTAAAACTACAGAAATATACTCCCCTATTAGACCAATAATCATTATTTGAATTGATGTTATGCCAAAAAAACCGATTAAGATAGGAGCTATGCCAAGTTGAAAATTGTCCCAATAGAATATTTTGTAAAAAAAAAAACCTATAGATATTAATAAACTTATAATTCCAAAAAAAAAACCAAACAAAATCATTAATCTAAGTAAAATATTTGAATGCTTTACGACTCCAAGCAGACCTAAATCGAACAAGGTGTACAAATTGTTTTTGCTAGTTCCTCCTTGTCTCTCAGGCTGATTAAAATCAACAAAATCTATTTTGAAACCTAATTCAAATATCAATCCACGTATATATGGATAAGGATCTTTAATAGTGTTTAAAATATTAATAACACTTTTGTCATACAGCCCCTCTCCTGTTATATTTTTTTCCATTTTATGATTAGAGATCTTGCAAATAAAATTGTAATAAATAAATTTAATTATTTTTAAGAAGAAGGTATCGCTAACTTTTTTTCTTCTACCCAATACAACCTTAGATCCTGACATCCATTTATTATAATAATCAACTATTAGCTCTGGAGGAGACTGAAAATCACTTGTCATCGTAATAGTTGCGTCTCCTTTTGACTGCAATAATGCATAGTAAGGAGATTTAATGTGGCCAAAATTACTTTGATTTAAAATAGCTTTAATATTTTTATGCTGGGATGTTAACTTCTTTATTACTTCTACAGTTCCATCTTCAGAATTGTTATCAATAATAATTTGCTCATAATTAATTTTATTAGAATCACATATCTGTTTTATTTGAAGTGATAGTCTCTCAATATTTTCAACCTCGTTAAAAGTTGGAGTTATTATTGATATAAAAGACATATTAATTATATGTTTAAAATTTATATTCCTAATATTTTCTAAATACAATACAAATTAAAATGCTCACTCCATATTCTAAATTTAATTTCTTCTTAACTTTGATATTAAAGACGACAATCTACCTTCAAAACTTGACATTTTTTTAAAATTTAAATTGAAATTTTTATTTATTTACTAAATACAAATTAATTTATCTTTTTAAAAAGATTGCCAATTACATCTATTGCTCCAAGACCAACTCTATTTTTACAACAATGTGGGCTATTCCAAGCAAGTATAAATAATAAAGAAAAAAATATTAGAATAAAATTTTTTATTTTATTTAAAGAAAATATTGGAAAATTAGAGATTTTATTTTTACGCAAAGGTAAATAATAAATGCAAATTATCAGTAGCAATGTAAAATGAATATAAAGATATCTACCCCAATCATGAACTAATATAAAAATAGGAAATGAATAAATAAAATTAAAAATAAATACAAAAAGAAATTTTTTAATACCAAAATTTTTATTTTTTAACGAATGAACTAAAAATAAAAAAGATAATAAAGAAATTATCAAAACAGGCGCATATACATATAAATAATTTTGTCCAATTGCATGTTGTAAAGTAAATTTTATACTATGCAAAATTGAAGTATGCGAATGAGACAATAATGAGCTGCAATATGATTCGTCGATTCCTGCTTTTATAATTTTATTGCACATAATTTCACCATCAAATTCTACTCCGTAAAAAAAAATCGTTATAGCTGACAAAATTGGCAAAAATATAAAAAATATAAACTTCTTATAAAAAAAACTATCTCTTTTTTTATAAATTAATAAATGCAAAGTTAAAAAGTAGGAAATATAGAATAAAAAAATTTCATGACTAAGCAAAGATAAGGATGCAAAAATTGATAAAATAAAAGCAATTTTATAGTTTAACTTATTATTAATTATAAAATTTAAATATATTAAAAATACTATAAAAAGTAATAACTCCTGTCTTGCAATATAAAAAATATCATAAACATAAACTAAAAATGTAACTGGTGAAAAAATTATTAACAATAACCAAAAAATTTTATAATTTTTTTTTCTAATATAAAAATAAAATAAACTTATAAATGTTATAAATAGAAGTGATTGATAAATTATTAATAATTTTAGTAATGAAAAGTTTAATGAATGAGATAATGATATTAATAAAGTTCCAGTAAATCCTCTCCTAACAATTCCTCCTTCATAATTAAACAGCCACCATGCAATAGCTGTCTCAACATTAGCAAGATGCATCCTATTCAGTTGAAATAAATAAAATAAAATTAAAGAAATAAAAAAAAAAATTATAATTTTATCCCCTTTACTAAATTTTATAAGTCTATGATAAAGATTCATTTGTTTATGAATTTACTTTCTTAATAAAAATAATTTTTCTATAAAAAATTGAATAATATTTGAAATCTATATCTGTAACCGAACAAGGAGTAGGTAAATTAAAACAACTTCCTAATTCTTTTTGAATAGGCATAAAATATTCTTTATTTTCTGAATTATAACTAATTATATAATTTTTTTGATTTAATGGAAAAAATGGAAACTCAATATACTTGTATTCATCATTTCTACTAAACTCTTCTTTTATTCTCAATATATTCATAAAATTAAAGTAAACAACCAGACATACTGTCATTAAGATAAATTGCTTTTTTTTAATAAAAATATTTTTTTTGAATAAATTTTTTAAAACAAAAAAAGTGAATAAAATTAAAATAGAAAAACCAAATCGAAATTGTGGAAGAATTAAAAACCAAATAACCAAAGATAATAATAGTGAAAATATTAAAAACTTATTATTAAAAGTATATGTTTCTTTTTTTTTTTTAAAAAAATATAATGATATAAAAATTATAAAAATGATAATAATAGAATCAAGAACTTTTTTATAAAAATGTACTTTAATCCAATTAAATATCCAATTGTAATTTTGTAAATATAATTTTATATCCTCAACTCTCTCATTTCCTTGATGATAAAATCCTTTTGTCCAAAGACTTATCATTTTCGCATTATCCTCTATTGCATTTTTATCAACTGCCCAACTAACAATATCATTTGATAAGCAAGTGCTGACAAAAGTATAGTGAATACAGCCTACTTTTAAAAAACTGTCTAAAAAAATAACAAAAACTGCTGATAATAAAACAAAATATGTTTTTGTTTTTAAATATTTTACATAAAAAAAATTTTTAATAAATAAAAAATAAAAAAATACGGGTAAGAAAAAAATTCCTACTATTTTAATTCCTAGGGCAGTTAAATAAATTGCTAAATTTACAATAAAATTCTCTATATTATTTTTAGTATGAGTATAAAAATCAACAAATAAATAAATTAAAAGAAATTGAACAATATAATCATATCCAAATTCACTTAATCTTTTAAATTTTATCATTATAAATATTTGTAAAAAAAATACTAAAAATTTTTTATCATTATTAGTTTCTAAAGTTTTAAAAAATAAATAATTTACTAAAGAAACATAAATTAAATAAATTGGAACATGAAAAAAATTGAGGCCGTAATATGGGAGAATAAATATTCCCTGTAGATATGAAAATAATGATGAATAACCATATCTTAAATCAATATTACCTAAGCCAAACTTTAAAGTGTTATCACTTAATTCTTTTAAATATTGAAAATGATATAATACAAAATCATCATGCGTCTTAGATATTAACAATCCTATAAATAAACAAGATGGTAATATTGATATTTTGAAAATCTTAAATATATTTACGTTAAGGAAAAAAATTACAAAACCTATTGATAAACAAACAAAGTTAATAATAAAATTATAACCGAAAAAAATATAATTTAAAAATCCACAAATAATTAACAAGGGAATCCCTGTAAAAAAATTAGATATGATATCTGTGGTAACAGCTATTTTATTATCTTTTGTAGATAATAAATATTTATTAAAAATAATTCCATACCCTGATATAGAATAATAAGATAATAAAAATATAATAAAAAAAATAAATAAATTTAATAATTCCATTATTGTGAAAATCTCAATTTTAGTACCATGCTATAACGAGAAAGACTATATTTTAGAAGTTTTAAAAAATATCAACAAACAGAAAGATTTTTTTAACTTAGAAATAATTATTTCTGATGACTGCTCTAACGATGGAACACTGCAAATTTTAGAAAATAATAAAAGTCTTTTTGATAAGATTATAACATCTAAAAAAAATTTAGGGAAAGGTCATGCTATTAAGAATGCAATTAATTTTATAACAGGTGATGTCGTAATTATTCAAGATGCAGATCTTGAATATAGCCCTAATGATTACGAAAAAATAATAGAACCTTTTTTAAATAACAATGCAGATGTAGTTTATGGCTCAAGATTTCAAGGTTCCTCAAAAAAAAGAATAATTTATTTTAAAAATAAAGTCGCTAATGTCGTAATTACTTTTATTTGCAACTTAATGACAAACCTAAATTTTTCTGACGTAGAAACCGGATTTAAAGCTTTTAAAGTAGATTTGTTAAAAAAAATTAATTTAAAAGAAAATACATTTAGTTTTGAAATAGAGGTAACAATGAAGATATCTAAGTTTAAAGTCAAAATTTATGAAGTTGGAATATCTTACAATGGAAGAACTGTTGAAGAAGGAAAAAAGATTAAATTTATTGACGGCTTAAAAGCTATTTATTCAATATTTAAATATAAATTTTTTAATTAATTTTATTAAAATAATTTTTAAAAGCTAATTTAATTCCATCATAAAAATCATGAGCCTTATAATTAAAATCATTTTTAGCTTTTAAAATAGAAAAATTTCTATTTTCATTCATACGTAGAATCATCCAAAAAAAATATTTTTTTCCTACAAACTTCGAAATGACACTAATAAAAAATAAAACTACAGAATAAGGTATTATTATTAAAATATATTTTTTTTTTAATAAAAATAATATTGTCTTAATAGCATCTATGTAATTGATTGGTTCTTTACCGGCCAATATGTACTCTTTATTAAAAGTTTTTCTCTTATTTGTGATTATTTTAAAATATGCTCTAGAGAGATCCTCAAAAAAAACTGGCTGTATTAAATTTTGTCCATTACCTATAATTGGTATAAAAAAAAATAATTTCTTTAAAAATAAAACCAATCGATGGATATTTCCATCATCATAAGTGCCGTATATCATTGTTGGGTATAAAATAGTGATTCCAATCCTATTCCTGTATCTCTTTAAAAAATTATCAGTATCTATATAGTACTGGGCTTGCGGTTTAAAAGAGCTAAATTTTCCTGATGTATGAACTGAAATTAACCAATTAATCTTATTTAACAAACAAAATTTTAAAACTTTTTTTGAGTAGTCTATGCCAGCAAGGTGCAAGAATAATGAGTTATTAAAGTACGGTACATTAATTATATTCTGAATATTATTTAAATCACAATTAAAAACTTTTATATCTAAAGAATATTTTTTAAATAAATTATTAATATTTTTATTTCTTGTTAAAACAATAATTTTCCCTTGATAATGAGATTTTTTTAGCAACATCAAAAAAAAATGGCCCGTTTTACTGGATGCCCCTGTCAATATAAGATTTTTGTTCATGTTAAAACTTATTATTATCTAATTAAAACTTTTAATATATAAATAAATATTACCATATGATTATTTTTAATAAAAAAACTCTATTAATAATATTTATTATTTTTTTTTTAATAAATATATTTTTGATTCTAAAAAGAAGAGAGTTTAACTTTAGTCATTTCAAGTATTTTTTAAGAAATGAAAATTATCAAGAAATAAACAAACATATTAATGGTAGCGTAATTGATAGTTTTATTTTATTTGCAAAAAAAGAAGGAATAAAAGAAATAAATTTTGATAAAAGTATTCTTAAAGATTATAATATTCATGATTTAATTTTTCATTTTTATCCTATTAAATATAACAATAACTCTAAATATATATTTAGTTATGAAAATAAATCATATAGTCACTGTATAAATTATCACGACGCTAATAAAAATAAGCTAAAAAAATTCGTTACATTATATTTTTGTAAATAGTAATGATTAATTTAAAAAATTTGTATTTATGTGTAATTTTAAATTTTTTAATACTATTTAATTATTATTTATTTTTTTTGAATATTGATATTCTAAAAATAACTTTTATTCTTTTTATTTTTATAATTATTATTTTTTATATTTTTTCATATAAGGAAGATTTTATATCAAAAATATTTATTTTAATAATATTTTTTATCTGCATAGGAAGTCCACTTAATGATTGGGATGGAAAATATATCTGGATATTTCATGCAAAAAGAATTTTTTACAATAACAACCTGTACATACAACTAGATAATTATATGCCATCGACTCATAATGATTATCCAGTCTTAATACCATCATTAAGCGCTTCGTTTGCTAATTTTTTTCATATCTGGAATGATAATATTCCAAAAATTTCCAGCGCAGTAATGGTATCAATTCCTATAATTTTTATCAATTCATTCATAGAAAATAAATTAAAAAAAATTATACTTTGTTGCTTTTTTTTATGGGTGACAGAGAAAACTTTTTTAAGTGCTTCAGTTGATGATATTTTATCTTTTTATACTCTTTGCTCATTTTTAGTTATATATTTTTTATTTTTTAAAGAGGAGTATTTTAAAAAAAATAAAAAATTATTTTTTTGTCTTTCTTACACTCTCATAACTTTGACTACTTTAATAAAAAATGAAGGGTTAGTAATAATTGCTATTCTAATTCTATCAGCAAGTATTATAAAAAGGTTTATTTTAAATCAAAAAATTAATAGCAGCATTTACTTAGTATTTTTCTTATCTTTGTTTCCAATTCTTGTCTGGAAATTTATTTGTTATAAAGCAGGGATTTATAACGATATAATTAGTGCTGATAATGTTAAAAATATTACCCATAGATTCTTGGATTTAAGGAACCACTGGAACATATTTAATTATATGACTTTAAATAAATCACTTCTTCTGCCAATTTTATTATTTGTTGCTATAAATTTTAATAAATTACGCATCACCTCCTCAAAAGAATTGTTTTTAATTAATAAAAAAAAACTAAAAGAATCAGTAGGTTTGTTATATGTAATTTTTTTTTCATCTCTTTATTATTTAGTAATCTATTTTATTTATTTATTAACACCCAACGATCTTATCTGGCATTTAAGCACAAGCGCTTATAGAGTTGTTATGCCCATAGGTATAATTTTAATATTTTATACAATCATTAATATGGGTAAAAACAAGTTACTAAGATAAGTTTTTTGATAAAAAAATATGTAGCTGATTGTGATCAAAATTATCAATTATACCTTTTAGCTCTTTGATTTTCTCCTCTATATCGTTAGTTAATTTAGTGTTTTCTACAACTCTCATAATTCTTGGGTGTTCTGTAGCTTCCAAGTGACCTTCTTTGCTGACTAACTCTTCAGATAATTTTTCTCCTGGTCTTAAACCGATAATTTTTATCTCAATGTCACCATTTACATTGTTATTATCTTTTAGTGACAAATTATTAATCTTTAATAATTTTTTAATCAAATCATAAATTCTAATTTCTTTACCCATATCTAAAACGAATATATCACCTAAAGATTTAAATGATCCTGCTTGAATAACTAATTCAGCGGCTTCAGGAATTGTCATAAAAAATCTTTTCATATTTAAATCCGTCAAAGTAATAGGTGTTTTATTTTTTATCTGCTCTTTAAATAAAGGCAGAACTGAACCTCTAGAATCTACTACATTTCCAAATCTTACAATTGAGAATTGAGTTATGCTGTTAGTTGCGGGATTTTTTGAAATTGATTTAATAATTATCTCACAAAATTTTTTACTTTTGCCCATTATATTTTCTGCATTCACGGCTTTATCTGTGCTAATAAATACAAAATTTTTGATCCTAAACTCTTGAGATAATTTTAATAAATTATAAGTGCCTAAAATATTATTCTTTAAACAAGAAAAAACGTTTTCTTCCAATATAGGTACATGTTTATAAGCCGCACAATGATAAATTGTATCTATTTGTTCGTTTCGTAGGATATTTTTTATAAGAATTTCATCATTTATATCTCCTAATATAAAATTATATTTTGTATTTTTTTCGCTAAAAAATAAATTTTTTAAATTATAAATTTCAAATTCATTATTATCTAATAAAATTACCTTATTAGGAGAAAGTTTTAGAATTTGTTTTGATATTTCAGATCCTATGCTACCGGCAGCGCCTGTTATTAGAATATTTTTTTTATAATTATTTCTTAATAATAAATCTTTTATTGGAGCAATTGTTTTTCTTCTCAAAAGATCTTCTATATCAACATTTTTTAAAATAGCATTTTTAAAATTTTGAGAATTAAAATTTAACAAACTATTTACAGTTAATATTTTTAGATGAAGATTAAAAATTTTATCTAATATAAAATCTTTTTCATCTTCGTCGAAAGTGTCTAAATTTTTAGTAAAAATAATACTTTTAATTGAATACTTATTTACAAGACCTTCTATATTATCAATATTATAGATTTTGATGCCCAAGACTTCTTGTGCCTTATCAATTTTATTAGATTCATTAATAAAACCGTATATTTGATGGGTATTAGAATCTCTAAGGGCCTTAACTAGATTAATGCTACCGATACTAACTCCGTAGATTAAACTACGTTCTAATTGAATGTCTTTAAATTCAGTAAAATTTAAAATTATTGAACTCACAAAAGATCTTTGAAATAAAATTAAGATTAATAATATTAAAGGTTGCAAAATTCCAATTGATCTTGGCAAATAATGTTGGTTAAAAATAATAATAATAATAAAAAAAATTATTCCATAAAAAATTATACACTGTGATAATTTAATTATAAAATATTTATCTATATATCTAAACAACGATGAATAAATTTTGAAAAAATAAAAAATTAATACTAAAAAAAATGCAGAAGAAAGATAAATTAGAAAGTTGGTTTTATCTACATGATGAAACTGCTCTAATCTCAAACTAAAAGCTATCCAAGTCGCAACAAAAGATATGAATATATCACATGTGATTGCTAAGGTTTTTTTATAAAATCTAGGAATGTTTAAAATAAAGTTCATCATTTAGTTTTTCTAATATCAATGCAGTATATTTTTAAAACTGAAAACTCTGATAACAGTTAAAAAAATAATTTTTATATCTAACTTTAAAGATATATTGTTATAATAAAAATAATCTAAATGAACTTTTTTATAAATTGAAATTTTATCTCTTCCATTAATTTGGGCCCAACCAGTAATACCAGGATAAAGATTGTGAATACGTTTTCTCGTTCTTAAAAAGATTAATTTTTTTTGATTATATAATGCTGGCCTGGGACCAACTAAACTCATGGTGCCAAATAAAACCGAAAAAAATTGAGGGAATTCATCCAAACTAAATTTTCTTAAAAATTTTCCAAAATTTGTTATATATTTTTTATTTATTATACTTTTGGCAACTTGGGGAGCGTTTTCTACCATAGTTCTAAATTTAGGCATTAAAAAAATCTTATTATTTTTACCAATTCTTTTAGAAAAATAAATTGGTTTTGTAGTGTAGAATAATTTTAGAATTAAAAATATTATAATCATAGGAAATATTAAAATTAGCAGTAATATAGTAGCAAGAATTAAGTCTAATGTCCTTTTCACAAAAAATTACTTTATCTTAAATAAATTATTTTTATACACATTACTAAAAAAGAAACCTAATAAAAAAAAATGGAATATTGAAAGCCAATTACTAAAAAAATTTCCTGTAGTAATAAATGGCCATAACATTATAAATAAACTAGAAAGCATTATAATTTCATAATTTTTTTTTAAAAAATATTTATTTCTTAAATTAAAAAAAACGATGTACAAAATAAAAATGAATAGAAAAAAAAAATACGCAAAACCAATAAGGCCAATTTCTGCTAAAAACTGAATATAGAAGTTATGAGGATGAGAATTGTAATAAATTAATTTTTGTCCATTAATATCGGTAGGATTAAACCTCTCTTCTGCTGACATATATTTAAATGATCTTGGACCTTTTCCAAGTAGTGGATTGTCCTTGAACATCAAAATGCCAGTCTTGAATAGACCAATATAATAATTCGCAGAATCATATGCGCTATTAGCGCCATTTTCTTTTTCTAATTTTGCAATTTTTGTTGCGTATCTTTCTTTATCTGAACTAAAAAATAGATATTTAGTTGTTGCAACAAATCTATTATTTATTTTTTGGTTAAAAATTAAAATATAAGATAAAAATATGAATGTAAAAAATACTATTAATAATTTAGTATTTATTTTAATTTTTAGAAGAGCTATGCTAATGATACTAAATAATAAGAATAAAACTAGTGAAGATCTTTCTCCTGAAAATAATATTGCTAATAAAATAAAAAAATAAGAAATAATAATTACTAAATTATTTTTTTTAAAAATTTTTTTTTTTAATAACAAGGCGAAAAGTAACGGAGAAAACCGGAGAAGGTAACTTCCATAAATACCCTCGTCACCAAAAAGGCTTTGAATTTTATAACCCATCTTTAATTGATAATTTTCTTTAAAAATTATAATATCGAATAATTTATTAATCCAACCTAAAAAGCCGTTTCCTGAATAATATTGCAAAGCACCATCTAATAATAATACTGTTATAACAATTATTAAATTTTTTAAAAAAAAAATTTCAAAATTTTTTTTATTATTTATTATGAAAATTATTGCTAATGAAAATAATATAAATCTTATGTATGGAATTGAAGTTTCTAAGGAGACTTTAGGATTTTCAGAAAGAATTGCTGATAAATTTATAATAAAATAAAATAATAAGAATAACTTAAAAAAAATGTTATTGTAATAGCTCCATAATTTTTTTTTTATCGAAATAATAATAAAAAAAAAAGCTACGAGTGATACAGTTAAATCAGGAAGAAATGGCCCTGTTATTAAAAAATAAGGCAATGAGCAAATTGCTAAATAAATTAAGTTTACACTTGTTTTAATCATAAATTTAATTAATAAAAAAAAGTAACAAGTAATATCAATAATATTATTTTATCTCTAAATCTTCTTCTGGTTTCATTAATATTCTTAATAACTGCAAAATTAGAATAAACATTTATTAGTTTTTTATTTGCATCTACATGAGATAAAATTTGATATATTCTTTTTACTTCATCGCTATACCAGCCAACTAAAATTAATTTAATTCTCTTTAAATAAGCAGAAAATTTAATATTTGCTCCTAAAAAGTTTTGTTTATGCTGTCTATAAAAAATAGTATATTTTTTATCACAGAACCAATTAAGATCATAAAATCTATAAAACGCATATATAAACCAGTCATAATTATTAATCGTGTTTATTTTTTTCCAGTATTTAACTAAAAAATTTTTAAAGAGAAGCGCGCTGTTTTTCTTTAAAACAAAAGTACATCCCGCGCCAACCGATTCAAATAAATAATCAAATTTATTCTGTGGATAGTCTTTTTTTAAATAATATTTTTTTTTTTTTTCATTTATAGCTATTAAATTTGAAGAATATCCATCTACATTATATCTAATCATAGCTTTATGCGCCCAGTTGAGTTTATTTTTTAACCACAAATCATCTTGATCTGAAAAAGCTAAATAATCAAATTCTTTAAAACTTATATTTTTTATCATCCAAAAAAAATTTTTTGATGGCGATCCAATTTTAGATTTAGAATAAAATAATTTGATTTTTTTATTTTTTTTTATTTTTTCATTTAAAAAAATTTTACTTTTATCACTTGATAAATCTAGGTTAATAAATAGTTTATAGTTAATGTTGTTCTGCTCCTCAATTGACTTAATTTGCGCAGGTAACCAAGGCATGCCATCTTTTGCTGCTAAAAAAATCGCAAACTTTGGCTTTGGCATATCAAATAGTGCCTAATCTTTTCTCGTGAATAGAATTCCTCTTTAAAATTTTTTTACACCATATTTTGTTATCCAAATACCATTGAACAGTTTTTTTTAAACCTTTATTAAAATTATATAAGGGTTTCCAATTTAAATCTTTTTTTAACTTTGAAAAATTAACTCCATATCTCAGATCATGTCCTGGTCTATCTCTTACATAAGCAATTAGTTTACTAAATGAATTATTTTTATTCTTAGTTTTTTTTATTTCATCTAAATAATGACAAATCTTTTTAACTACATGTATATTTTTAATCTGATTTCCACCGCCAATGTTATAATTTCCTCCAACTTTTCCTTTTTTGGCTATTAACCATAATGCTCTAACATGATCATTTACATGAAGCCAATCTCTTATCTGATTACCGTCTCCATAAATCGGTAACTTTCTATTTTCTAAAGCATTTAGTATCATTAGCGGTATTAATTTTTCTGGAAATTGAAATGGTCCATAATTATTAGAACATTTTGTAACTATCGTAGGTAATCCGTAGGTTTTATACCAGGCGTTTACCAAGTGATCTGAGCTAGCTTTACTTGAGGAATAAGGTGAGCTTGGATTATAAGAAGTTTTTTCTGAAAAAAGTTTTTTACTTTTTTTTAAATCACCATAAACTTCATCAGTAGATATATGCACAAATCTGAAACTTTTTTTTTTATTTAACAAAACGTTCCAGTACTTTCTTACAGTTTCTAATAAAATATAAGTACCAAAGATATTGGTTTTTATGAAATTCTCAGGATTGTCTATTGACCTATCAACATGTGTTTCAGCAGCTAAATTAAATATATAAATTGGCTTATATTTTTTTAGTATTTCAAAAACTTTAATTTTGTCAGATATATCAATTTTGAAAAATTTATATTTTCTATTAGAACTAACATTCGCTAAATTATCAAGATTTCCAGAATAGGTTAATTTATCTATATTTATTACATTAAGATTTTTCTTAATTAAATATCTAACTAACTCAGAACCAATAAAACCTGCTCCGCCTGTGATTAAAATATTTTTCATTTATTATTATAAAAGTGCAATAACGAATCTTTCCATTTTGGGATCCTCATATCAAAAAAGTTTTCAAATTTAAAAATAGATAAACTTGAATTTTTTGGTCTTCTTACTTTAGATTTATACTCTTTATAACTTATGGGAACCACTTTACATTTTATCTTAAATAATCTGCATATTTCCTTTGCAAAAGAAAACCATGTCGTAATACCTTTATTACGAAAATGAAAAATTTCAGGGCAATTAATTTTATTGAATTTTTTAAGTTTTATAATTTTAATAATGCAAGATGCTAAATCATAAGCGTATGTTGGGCTTCCTTTTTGATTGTTAATTACATTAATTAATGGATTATCTCTACTATTTATAATAACTTTTTTAACAAAATTTGTTTTCCATTTAGAAAATAACCAACTAATCCTAAAAATAACACAAGGCATATTAGATGATAAAATCAAATGATCCGCCATCGCTTTTGTTTTTCCATAATAATTAATGGGAAAAGTATTATCGTCCTCATAATATTTACTTAATTTATTACCGCTATAAACGAAATCAGTACTAAAATGAATAAAAAAAATTTTTTTTTTTTTAATAATTTGTAGAATATTCTTTACTAATTGATAATTAATTTTTAAGGCAATTTTTTTTTTAAATTCTGAATTCTCTACGTCTGTATAAGCTGAACAGTTAATGATATAATTGTAATTATTATTGTTAATCAATTTATTTAGTAACTTATAATTAAAGTAATTTATTTTTTTTTTTTAAAAAAAAAAAAATTTTATTTTTTATATTTTTTTTTTAAAAAAAAAAAGCTTTTACCTAATTGTCCTTTAGATCCTAAAATTAAGATATTTATCTTATTTGTAGACATAAAAAA
>Ga0214921_10005628_pt1 | contig 17611 bp, 19 predicted proteins | sample LL1505_MetaG_FD_177992 | JGI IMG/M metagenome (GOLD analysis project Ga0214921, IMG submission 177992) | Freshwater microbial communities from Lake Lanier, Atlanta, Georgia, United States - LL-1505 | ecosystem: Environmental > Aquatic > Freshwater > Lake | place: USA: Georgia | collected...
TGCACCTGCTCCTACTCCTGCACCTGCACCTGCACCTGCACCTGCTCCTGCACCTGCACCTGCACCTGCACCTGCTCCTGCTCCTGCACCTGCCAAGGCTCGCAGGATTACGTTCAAGGTAAAGCGCGAGGCTAAAAACTTCCAAGTTTATGATGGAGAGACCCCGATGGAGCAATCGCGCTTCACGGCACTTCCTCAGAAGCCGCAACAGCAACTCAAGTTCATTTGCGTTGACAAGCCTTCCAAAATGACGTTCTATGTTGACCAGGCGACGAGCCAGTACTTTATGGACTTCTCCAATGTCTGGTACAGCATTAGCAACTCGTAGATATACAATGTATCTGTGAGTATCAGATTTTTTTATTAGTAAAATCAATATAAAAAAATAATTATTACATAAGTAAATAAAATATTATATAAAATGGAAGAATATTTAATTGGATTAGTAATACTTGGTGTATTAATATTATTTGTTGGACTGCCAATAATAACTATATGTTATTGTAGAAAACATTACAATGTTATCCAATAATACGATATCCAATAATATGTTATCCAATAATACGAATAATTATATATAAGATTTTCTAATATTTAGTTGGTATTTTTTTGTTTTATTATATCTAAATATTGAATAGCTAGAATGTTATCTAAATTATTTGAACATTGTATACTTACTAAATATCCTTTTACCGACCACACTAAAAACTCACAAGTTCGTTTTTGAGTGTGTTCTCCAAAAGGATAGGCCAAAAATAAGTTAAGACTGATAGTTGCGTGGTTAGCTTTGCTAACCACACACCTATCCGTCGGTTAAAGGATAGTGATGTAATTCATGCCGATTGTTATAGTAAATTTGAAAATGCTATGATAACGTTGAATAATAATCCTGCTAAAGATATATATAAAAATCATATAAAATATGTTCATATATTCAAATATCATCCTTCTAGAATAAAAACTTTTTTTTATAATCGTGAATTTGATATTCCAATAAAAAATATTTCATCCAGAATGGAATGATACTTCAATCATATTGCTTGTTCCACTAATAATATTTGTATCATATCCTAGAATAGCTTTAATGACTTCTGCATCATATTTCGGATTAATATTAGGTCGTGTTTTGCTTTTAATAGTTTTATATTTATCGAGTTTTGCCTTTACATCTGTAGAAATAAGTTTCATTGGTGGTGTAATGAATTTGACAATATCATACAGGCTTTCGTTAATGAAGTCAATAATTTCCCGTTTTTTGTCATCAGTAAAATATTTGGTATTAATATATTTACATAGAGATTCTTGTTTGTTATTGTCTGGATTATGTTTATGTTTAATCTCATAATATTGTTTACGATATGTATATAGTTGTTTTTGTATGTTAAGAAGAATAGTATGGGAATTAAGGTCATTTGCTAAGTCATAATCAAATGTATTACCCATAGTATATTTTTTCTTATTCTTGTAATGAGTAAAAACCTTATATTCTTTATGCCAATCTGCATTTTTTTTAAAGCACATTTTTGAATAGCAAATAATAACATAGTAGAAAATATTTAGTAGGTCTGCAATTTTTTCTTTGTCTTCAGCACTAACTAATTCTGCTAGATTATTATATATAGTATCGTCAAGTTTAGTCCATTTATTAGTTGAATATTTTTTAGTTTTTTCAATACCACCATTTTTTTGAAAAGTTAGATTGCGGATATCCATTATATGTTTTTTTAATAAGCTATGAATTTAATTCAAGTTGTCAGAGTTGTTCTATTCATAATATTAGTAATTTTTTAATTTCAATTTTTCAAAAAAAAAATATAAAAATACTATTTATCTTGGCTAATTCTCTTAGCTAATTCTCTTTACCATGTCCTACGATTTTATTAATAATACCTCGATAGTCTTTATCTTTTCCGAATAATCCTTTAATTCGTAGCTTTATTAGTTTTATTATATCATTGCCTCCAATAATATTTTTATTAGAATTAATAAATTCAATAAATTCTTTTTCCACTAATTCCATATTATATGAGGTATTACCTTGTTTAGCTTTTCCATCACCTGCTTTATTATTCCATAATGGGCAATTAGCATCTCTATCAGCTAGGTCGTGTCCTGTAAAATGCCAATATTTAGTATTATCTTTCATATATAATTTCATTCCGCAAATATAGCAACTCATTCCATTACATTTTGGACATGTCATTAAATTACAGCCTTCTTCTTTAATATAAGTACAACCACAAATAGTACAGCAATGTGTTAGAACACGTGTGGTTATATCTTGTAGCATTTTGTCAATTACACTAGTTTGTATGTCTTGTCCTTCATTTTCCTGGAAGTGTAATTCATAACAAGACCGGGAACCGTGGCTTTTGCGTTTGCAAAGAGTGCACCATTGTTCGCCACATTTACCACAGGGAATATAGAATGCATGACGATTGCCAACTCCTGGCGGGGTATCAAATATACATCCCCATGCGCAACATAATGGACAAATCATATAATTATCGCATATGCTGGCTAATTTAATTATTTCGCAGTTCATACTTGTTTCAGTCCATTTAGAAAATGTGTCTGCGTCTAATAAACTATTCTGGATGTCGTATTCTTTATAGCATCCACTACATTTTTCAGATTTATCAAACATACATTCTAGACCGGCGATACCATCGTTAAGCATACTTAGGATATGTCCACGTAGGCATTCAGTACATACTTGGTGGTTATATTCTGGATTACTACATTTTATAATCTTATCTGAGTTGTCTAGTTTTTCAAAACATACAATACAGGTATTATCTGGTATTTTAATTTCGGGTTTGCTAGAATGATGTGTCTTATTTGTTTTTTTGTTATCAAGTGTTTGTAATAGTTTATCCATCATTTTAAAGTATTCAGTTTCATTGGTGAAGTTAATTATTTCTTGGAATACTTCTCCTCCATCTAGTAATATGTCAGATGGATTTGATTTATTATGTCGGGTGCAGAATAGTTTTCCATTCCTTTTAATTTTGCATTGATTACCAATTTTAGTTATAGCTAAACATCGTGTTGCCATTCTAGAAGATGTAAATTATGGGAATGCTAGAATAGATTTATATTTTCAATTTTTTATGTAATAGAATAGCTAAAATATCAGCGGAAATATCGGAAGAAATATCAAAATTAAGTAAAAAATTGAAACTGTATAATAATAATTAATTTGATTATTTTATATTACTGAGTTTCCAGAATGCGTTGCATTGCCTGTAAGCTGTGCTCTAAGACTGGTATTATTCCGAAGCATATGCGACCAGATATGATTCCGGTTGATAAGCGTTGTCGGATGAATGAACCAAATCCAGCATTTGAAAAAGGTGCAAGTGAGTTGGTGCAGTGCCCGCTCTGTGGTGTATCTGCCAGAAAGCATTTGAATATGCCTACATATTTGAAGGAATTTGGTTGGACAACACCGGATGGTGTGAATAACTATTATATTAGTCTAGCAAAGGAGGAAGCACAATATCTTGCAGAACAAGAGATTCAAAGACGTCTACAGAATGGTGATATTACTTCAAATTCCCAGAAGAAGAAGTTGATGCGTACATTGTCAGAAACTATTAAGACTGAATTGCTGAATACTAAGTACAATGCTGTTATGATTGATATTGAATGCAAACAAGAATGTTAGTTTGTTCTTATTTTTTTTTTATATAAAATAAAAAAAATCAAATCATCTGCAATGTAAGCACAATAAGTACTAGTGAACTAAAACTTAAGGCTGCAAGGGGTCACCGTAGACTGCTAAGTAGATTTGCTCCATACGTGCCCGTAGATCGCGGTAGACTTGGGTGTTGCGGATGTTATTCAGTGCGGGTCCTGCAAAGATTTCCAGACTGAGTTTGTGGAGGTTGGTTGTCGTGAAATCTGCGAGCATTGCGCGTTTGTTGGCCGGAATGTGCGTATTCAAGTGTGCGTTTGCCTTGTTAATTGCGTCTGGCAAACTGTCTGGCAGATTATCTTCAAAATTCATTCTGGTGAGAAATACTTTGTCCAATATGTAATAATAAATCATTTTTTCGCAAAAATATCAAAATTGCTAAAAAACTAAAATTAAAATTTAAAAATGTGTTTTCCAATAATCGGGTGCAACCGTCATTAGTGCATTTTTAAGTTCCATATTCCAATGTTGTGGTGGTGTTTTATTTAGTGTATTTGCTAGAATAAGTATGTCTTTAGGATACATATTATTAAGTATGTTGGTGTGGGTGAGGTCATTCATAGCAAAACTGGCAATTAGTTGTGCATCAAAAACATTATCTATTGGTTGTTGAAAATTAAAAAACGGTCTGAATGCCGGGCCCGACGGCAACATAAAATTAAATTGTGGTGGTAGTTGAAATGGCATTGTTATTATTGAGTTGTATGTTATGTGTTATATTTATATTAATATAAATAAAAAGAAATCAATTTTTATATAATGTGTGATAGTAGTATCTATTGGATACAGAAAAAATAGAAAAAACTGTTTTTTAAACAACAAGTGATAATTATTTATAAACTTATTAAAAGTAGTTTGTGAGAAAATGGAGAATCCCCAGTACCTCGTCCAGGAAGGTAAGAGAGTTGCTGTAAAACAACAAGGCTGCGGCTGGATTCAATTGCATCCCAAGACCGGGCTTCCCATTTACATCTTCGACGAGCACCGGAAGAAGGTTGCTATACTTGACAGCGATGGCTGGACGTACCGGGATTGTGGTTTGTAATTTCTCTCTCTGTGTCTGTGTGTCCGTGTGTGTCTGGAATTCGAAAACCCAGAAAAAATATTTATTGTAGGAGGATGCAAGGGCCCTCTTGTTAAATTGCCCTAGATTTATTTTTTTGTAGCAGAGTATTAAATATGCCTTTTGTAAGCTAGTATTGTATGTTTGAATTATATAAAAAAATTGCCAATCTAGTTGGCGGACGGGATAGTCCGAGCAGGCTTGGTGTCAGCATGGGGTTGCAGTGTAAAGACAGTGTACTGATTGCCGTTGGCGCTGCTGATGACACGGTCAATGCAGAACATCACTGTGTCGTCAACATCAAATGTCCCATCAACATCCTCATGGATTTTGTCCTCGGCGCGGGTGTAGCCCCCACTCTCACAGGACGAAACAAAGTTGGTACGCATCCAACGATGAATAACCGTCCGTTGTTGAGGAGTACTACCAGTGCCGTCGTAGACGAAGTAGTTCGTGTTGTCAGGAACACCGATGAGTGCGTCTTCGACTGCGCGCCAGAGCCTAATAGCCATTTCACAAATATACTGAGAAATAATTAAATAATTATATTCAATTTTTGTTAAAAATATGTTTTATTCTGTTTTTTCTTAAAAAAGGTTATTAAACATGTCTAGTTTTGTAAGATAATATGTTGTTTTTATATATGCCAGAATAACAATATAACTATTTTTATTCTGGAAGATATATAATTTTAAATATGTTGTTAAAATATTTAAGGTGTTCTAGAATAAAAATTGAATTATATTATTTAATAATAGATTATTATTTAATCAAATGGATAACCGACGTTCGAGACCATATGTTATTTGTACACCTAATGGAATTTGTCTATACTGTTGTAAAAATAACAATCAAATGAAAACTATTGGTGTTGGATATTGCAAAACTTGCAAAGACACTGGTGTTATTGACAATCCAAAACAACATTATCCTAAGTGTGGTAAATGTGAGCGCTATCATGCCATTGATTAATATTTTGACTGAAATACTATTACTTATTAGATGATAATATAATGTTATAATAATTGTAGGTATGTTTTATTCTGGGAGATATAATTTTATCATATTCTAGAATACTAGAATGGATAGTTAATAAAATTGATATAAAATATAGAATAAAAATAAAATAACAAGTAATACTAGAATATCGGTATTAGAAGATGCTAGAAATGCGTTGGAAAGTTGCAGTCGATAACACGTAAAGTGGATACAAAGCAAGAAAAAAGTTATAGATATATTCTAAATTGAAATTTAGTTATTTACCGTCGTATGAAGTATTGAAGTATGGTGGTAATGTAGCAGTTAAAATAGAAAAAATTAGTTTTCCAACAAAAATTGAATTATATTGTTATACAAATAAAATATATTTCTGAAAAGAAGATGAGCGCTTTCACTGCGGCAGGCAAGAGTTGTAGTCGTTGCGGTCGCAGCAAGTCGGATGATGGACAATGCCAGCACTGCGACGTGGACGGATGCATGAACACATGCCATGCGCACGGATACAATCAGGCCTCTGGATGTTGTTCCTCTGACTCGTGCTGCGAAGACTCCGTGTGTTTCTGCGATGGTCACACCAGTGAAACCAGCGAGCGTCTGGCTGCCAGACGGCTGGTGCGGAGGTTCACAGAGCTCTTCGGCACTCCACCAAGCTCTTTGACACTCTAAGAGTCTCTCATTTAAAACAATTTTTTTTTAATAAATATCTTTTTATTCTAGCATTTATTTTGTTTTAACTCTTAAACGACTATAGGCAAAGAGCTTAAGCTTGCTAAGCTTTAATCTCTAAACGATTTTTTTGTCCTACCGGTAGGACGGTAATCTATACTTTTTATGATAATTTACCTATACTCTAAATTTATAATCGTTTAGAGATTAAGAATAATAAGTATGCGTAATATGCAATTGAGCTGTTATAACACATAGGAGTCAGGGATGCAATATCCTTTTACCGAAAGCGCGTCGCGCTTAGGTGTGGCCTAACAAGGCCACCCGACCACACTAAAAAACTCACAAGTTCGTTTTTTACGGCCGTTCTCCAAAAGGATAGACCAAAAATAAGTTAAGACTGATAGGTGTGTGGTTAGCTTTGCTAACCACTCAACCTTCTAAAGGCAAGCAAAGCTTGCCTTTTCAGGTGTTATAACAGCGCAAGCGAGCTTAGCGAGCTTAAGCTCTTTGCCTATCCGTCGGTTAAAGAATCTGTGTAAACCGTTAGGTTTGTACCGCTATCCGCATAACAAGACTTAGGGATTTTTTTAAATCCTGGTCGGGTTGCCTTGTTAGGCCACGCATCCATGCGTAGCATGGTCGGTTAAAGGATACTCTAAATTTACAATCATTTAGAGATTAAACATTTGAAAAGATATTTTTCTTGTCTTTAGAAGGATAAGTAATTTAATTATAGATATGTCTTTTCTAAAAAAAAGTGTTTTTGTTCTGGAAAGCAAGGCGTGAGCACTGGGCGTGCTCTCTTCACTCCCAGTGGCCTTGGCCGCCGAAGTAGTGATCGTCGTCCTGATGGTCGTCCTGCTCGGCGAGATCGCCGTCGCCGTTGTCATCGTCGACGACTGCGTTGAGGTCAACTGGTGCTGGAAAGGGATGGTCGTTCTCAGCAGCCTGGTGGGCGTCTCCTACAGACATGCCTTTGTCAAAGACGGCACTCACGACTGAGAGTGCTCGTGCTCCGATCGTGTAGAGGCATGCATGAAAGTCTGCTTTCCGGAGATAAATGAGGGCAAATGCCTCAACAAAGCAAGCGCGCTTTGCGTGTCCCTCAGGATACCCAGCACGTGTCGCTTCAATCTTCGCGTGCGCAAAGGCGCTGCGATGGAGAACTGGATCGCTACCCATTGCGTTGACTGAAACCAACTCTCTGTCAATTAGAGATAATCTTGAATAATATCAATTTTTGTTTATTTTCTATTTTTTCCGAAAAAAAAGTAATTGGCAAATCTGGGGGTTTATGGTGAGAAGACCTTGGTCCAGATGTCGGACTCCTTCTTGATCAGGAAGTCCTTCACGTTCCGGAGCACTTCATCTGAATCCCACTCTTCCCTGGTTGCACCAGCCACCATCCAACCTTTCAGACCGGTTTGGTTGAACTCTGGATAACCATTCAGAGTTTGAATGACGTCTTTGGTTTGCACAAGGGTCAAAAACGAATCCATTGTAGATTGTATAGATAAAATAAAAAAATATATTATAGATGTTTCAATTTTCTTTAGAAAAGCAAAAAATGCCAAAAATAAAAAATATTATAAATAGTGGTCTATATATATATTCCACCTTTTGTAATATTGAGTGTATGTAGTACTAGTTCTTGTGTGTTTAGTAATTTAGTGTATCCGTTAAGTCGCAATAAATATATAATAAAAAGATGCGACTTAACGGATACAAGAAAGTCCGTGTTTAATTGTGGAGGTTTTATAAGGATATTTTTTAAGAGTATTATTAGTTTAGTATGGTGTGGGGGTCTAAGCCACCATGTCCCCCTTATTGGTCTGCGACGCGAGGGCTGAAGCCCCTCACGCTCCCTTGATTTATAAATATAGGAGGTGGCACGGAGGAAGCTATGGTTCCTTCGACCAAACCGCGTGGCTAACTAAAGCTAGCATTTTAGGTTAGTCTAGAAGATATATAATTTTGAATATGCTATGTTTTTAGGGTTGTCTAGAATGCTAGTATATGTTTCCAAATAGATATCTTATTTTTTCTGTGTTTTAATAATTAATATAAAATGGTAGTAAATAATAGTAGTAGTATTAAAATGGAAGCTGTTTCAACAGTAGCTTTGTGTAAAGAAGTAATAGATGTAAAAGAATTAAATGATAGTAAAAACGTAAAAGAAAAGAAGTCAAGAAAAGAGTATATGAAAGAATATAGGGAAAATAATAAGGAAAAAATGAGAGAATATTCTAGTAAATGGTATGAAAATAATAAGTCAAATGAATTATTTAAAGAATTGCATAAAGAAAGATCAAAGGAATATAGAGCGCAGGTTAGAAGTAAGTTAGAAAAGTTAAAGGAATTAGAGAAGATAAATAATTTAGGAGTCTAAAACTCATATCACCCCTTTATTTGTTTGCAACCAAACCGGGTCGCTAGCATTAATTAGTAATTTTAAGATTGTCAATAGGTATATCTACTATATTGTTTTGTTCTACTGAAGTATTAGTATTTTTCTTTTTTTGATAATATGCACGTTGTTTAGCATTGTAAGAATCTCTTTGTTCTTGTGTCATATTAGCCCTATTATATTGTCTTCTAAGTTTGTAAGTTTCTTTTTGTTCAGGTGTTAATTTTAAATATTTATCGTGATTACGTTGTTTGGTAAGTTCAGGGTTTCTAGCGGTATATGCTTTGATAGCCCTCAGTGTGTATTCTGGTGTTTTATTAGTTTTGTGTTCTGTTTCAGTCATTTGTATTTCTAGTAATTATGATTATAATTTTTAAATGAATTAAATGCGTAATATAAAAATAAAATATTATGTTATTATAAAGTAATAACCATATATAGAGTTGTAAAAAGATGACAATCACCCAGCCCCAAGTATATAGTATAGTAAAGAAGGGTAAAATATCACAATCCCCTAAATTTATTGCTAGTATATTATGTAAGGAAACTAATAAGGTATTAGAATTGTATGAGTGTGTGGATGTAGATAATTTGGAAAAGTTAAGATATTCGAAGAAGTTAAGAGAAGATAGTACGCGTGATAAGAATATGATAGGTTTGTTAGATATGTATAGTAAGAGGGTGGTTGATGGTAAGGTAAAGGTGGTATATAAGTTGGAAGGTTATGGTAGGTTGAAGAATGTGATAAGAGGTGATATAGGTTTTAGTTATACGAATATGTCTAAGTCTGCTCGTAATTTGTTATCAGCTCCGTTTTATGATTATTATGATATAAATAATGCACAACCGCGTATAATATATAATTTGTGTAAAATGTTAAATATTCCTGCACCGGGTGTGTTGGATTATGTGTTAAATCGTGATAGTTATATTGCGGATATAATTACCAGGACAGGAAAAACAAAGAAGGAAGTGAAGAGTATGATAATAAGTTTGTTTTATGGTAAGAGTTCGCTAGAAGAAATACGATTTGAGTTATATAAGGGTATTAAGATAGCAGAATGGGTGTGTGCATTGTTTAATGAATTAAAAGAGATAAGGGTAAAGATATTAGGTATGCCAGAATATAAAGATATAATAGAATATAGTAATAAAAGGCGTAAGGATAAGAAGAAGGAATATAATTTGTCAGGGTCTGCGTTTTGTTTGATAATCCAGAGTTATGAGCGTGTTATAATATTGGAATTTATTAAACGTATATATAAAGATGGTATAAAAATAGGTGCTTTAATTCATGATGGTGTGTTGTTAGAAAAGAGTAGAGTATTGATTACAGAAAACCAAATAAAAATGTGGATAAATGATATATCTTCAAATTTAGGTACTAGAATTGAAGATGGTTATTTGCCGTATGTGTTAAGAAGAGAGGATATGGAAGTTGATGAAAGCTATCTGGAAACAAGTGTATTTGATTATTATGATAAGGCAAAGTATGAGTATAATACGTTTAGTAGTCAGTATTTGGATTATGATATGGTGAGTAATTATTTTGAAGGTAATAAGTTGCGTGTGTTAAAATCTGGTTATGGAACAGGTAAGACGACGTTTATAATAAAGCTGTTAGATGCAATAGATACGTCAGTGCGCATAATTTTTTTGTCGATGAGACAAAGTTTTGCGCGTTCAGTATATAAGGCGTTTGATAAGTATGGTTTTCAGAATTATTTAATAAAATCTGAAGATAAGATAGGTTGTTATGTAGATAGGTTAATAATTTCTATAGATTCGTTGTATAAGATAGATGGTGTTGGTCGTTATCCTTATGATATAGTGATATGTGATGAGTTTTGTAGTTTGTTAAATCATATGAGTTTTGGTGGTATAAAAAATCAGCAAAAAATGTATAATATATTTGATAGTTTAATGAAAACAAGTAAGATAGTATATTTTCTAGATGGTGATATAAGTAATCGTGAGGTAATGTTGTTAAAGAATTATTATAATTATGTTGATAAGCCGTTAGTGAATACGTGTGTAAATATGAAATATGAATTTGTGATAACATCAAATTATAAATGGTATCTAGAACAGATAGATGCTGATGTAGCAAGTAAGAATAATATAGCTATAGCGTCAATGTCAAGTAATTTTACTGAGTATATGGGTGTTAAGTTTAAGGATATAAATCCGTTGATAATAAATGCAGATACTGATGATTCTATAAAGGTGCAATTATATGATGTGAATGAGATGTTTTCAAATCGTAGTTTGGTAGCTTATAGTCCTACATTAGGTAGTGGAGTAGATTATAATGTTCCAAATCATTTTAATAAGTTGTATGGTTATATGTGTGGTGGTTCAGTATGTGCTCGTGATTTCTGCCAGATGTTATTTCGTATTCGGCATATAGTAAATAAGAAAGTAATTATATATGCAAAGAATTTGGTAGTAAATACGTTGCCGTTGATAGTTAGTTTTGAAGAGATAAGAGATTCAATGTATAAGGATTATCCAATACCACCATTAACTTATATAGAATTATGGAATAAATGGGAACGTGATAATAATGTATATTTGCTAGATATATTTATATACTATGCTAAATTGAAAGGTCATACTGTATCGATTTGTAATGATGAAGAAGCAGATAATGATGTTGAAGATGAAGATGAAGATGAAGATAATAATAGTAATGAAGCTGAAGATGATGTGTTAAAGGAAGAAAATTTAATATTGGGTAATATATATAATAGTGCGTTGGTAGATGAATTTGTATATGATGGGTTATTAGAAAAGGTAAATAATAATGAGGCTTCAAAGAGTGATAAGTATAAGATAGATAAGTATGTGAATTATACGTTGTGGATGTTGCCAAGTACTACATCATTAGAAGATTTTAAGAAATATTATAATAGATTATGCGTGTTAAGAAATTATAATATTTACAGTAATATTGATAAGTTCCGTAAGTTATTAAAGATGTTTAGAATAGATAATAATGATGATGATATATTTAATAATTTTCGGGCAAGTTTAATAGATGAGAACGATGTAGATGCATTATATATTAAAGAAGAGGATGAATTAAAGAGATTAAATAAAGATACAAGTAAAATAGAAAAGGTGAAGTTAGAAAAGAAAAAGATAATAAAAGATAATGTTAGAAAGATTGGTAAGTTATTAGAAGTAGATAAGTATGATGTTAAGTATGCTGTAAGAGCATTATTCTGGAAGATGGGTTATAATGTAAGTTATATGAAAAGTAGTAGTAGTAGTGGTAATAAAAAGTATTTTTGTTTGGGTGTACATAATACTATGTATAAGAATAGTTTTAATCGTGATATAATAACATCAAAGTTAAAATATGTGGATATGGTAATGAAAGAGTTAGATATGCCTATTGTTGGTGTTGTTAAAAGTAAGGAGTTTATGGAAAGTAAAATGAGTGTAGTAAAAGAGATTGTAAATAATAATGATTTTCGAGTGTTGTATAATACTAAAGTTTCTAATATAAAAAGTATGATAGGTATGTTAAGAATATTAAATACTGTAATGAATAATTTTGGAATGGAAATAAAGATGGAAAAGGAAGGTAATAGTAAGCATAGAAAATACAATTATAGATTGCAGAGAATGGAAATAATAGAAGAGTATTTAATTAGAGTAGATAGTAGCAAAGTTGATTTGGATATGTAATTTTTTTAAGATTTTAGCCCCTAAATAGTGGTCTATATATAATTTTTTCTCCTTTTTTAATATTGAGTGTGTATAATGCTAGTTCTAGTGTGTTTATTAATTTAGGGTGTCCCCTCTCGGCCCTTTTATATTAGACAAATTAAGCCCGAGAGGGGACACAAGAAAGTCCGTTATTAAATGTGGAGGTTTTATCAGGATATTTTTTAAGAGTATTTAATATATCTAATAGCATAAAAAAATTGTTTAAAGTTTTTTAGCCCATAAATAGTGGTCTATATATGATTTTTTCTCCTTTTGTAATATTTGAGTTTGTATAGTGCTATTTCTGGTGTGTTTATTAATTTAGGGTGTCCCCTAAGTCGCATCTGTTATTATATATTTATTGCGAGATTGGGGACACAAGAGAGTCCGTTATTAATTGTGGAGGTTTTAACAGGGATGTATTTATCAATAGTTAAATGCTATAATATCATACAAATATGTTATTCTGGTAGATGTATAATTTAAGATGGTAGTAAAAATAATTAAGGTTGTCTAGAATAGTATATAGTGGTAGCTGGATAGTTTGACTCGTGCTGGGGAGTGGCTTGTAGCCACTCCAAGACGGGACTAACAAGTCCCTAGCGCTTCGCGTGGTGCAGTCGAATGTGTTAGCAGTGTAGTTTATTTGCTATATGCTATATGTATGTTTATACTGGGTAATTGAATGTCTAATACTAGTGCTATGGATGTTTTTACCGACAGTGATGCTCGCTCCCTACGGTAGCTCGCGCTGTGTAGGCAGAATAGTTTATAGTAGTGTATGAAGTATAAATATGTAGTAAAAAGTTAATATATGCTATAGTAAAAGTATAACGAATGTGTGGGGGCGCGACTGGTGTCGCTTGCATGCGCGAGTCCGCCCGAAAAAGTTAAAACGACACCTATAAAAATGAATGATAATATGATAAAAACAGGCGTGTTGTTAGTTGTTTTAGGATATAGAAAAAGTTAATGTTTTTTGTTTATTTTATAGTATGTATATTTTGAAGATGGTAGTATAATTTAATAGTTGCTAGAATGATAGGATGTGTTTATTTTTGTAAAAGTTATAAAAAGTTGTAGTAAGTTTGTGCTAGGAGTATAATATTGTGGTATGCTGTGTAAATTTAAAGATTGTCTCTAATAGTAGTTAAATATAATTTAAAAATATTAGATAATAGTATGTTAATATATAAAATGATATTGAAAAAAGAAAAAGAGTATGTGTATATTATATTGGGTATAAATATGCCTTATGGTGTAATGTGTATGTATTATAAGGGAGAAGAACTATATGAAAGGATGTTGATGGATATATTGAGTTATAAATATAAGCCAAAAAATAGGATATATATTAAAGATAATGTTATAGATGTAGATCGATTAGAAGATGTGGATATGAGTAGTGGTAAGATATATAAGATAATAAGTAAAACTATTGATAAGATATATATAGGTAGTACATATAAGTCATTAGAAGATAGATTGAAACAGCATGAATCTAGTTATAATAATTACAAAGTGTGTGGGCATAAATATTTGTCATCATTTGAAGTGTTAAAAAATGGTAATTATAGTATAGAGTTAATAGAAGATTTAGGAAGTATAGATAGATTAGTGTTGGAAGATAAAGAATCAATGTATATAAAAAATAATTTAGATATTAGTGTAAATATAATAGATCCGAAAACGCGTGAGTTGTTATATGACAATAGTATAGAACGTAAAACTCGAAATAATAATAAAAAAGTTTTTTAGTTGATGATATAATAAAATATATAATAGAGCATAATGTAAATATAAATAATATGGAGGATATGTATAAAATTTATATGGAACGCCGTATATATTGGATAAATCGTGTAAGAAATGTTTAGTTTATTGTGTGTGTCTAAGGTGGGTGTCTAAGCTATATCCCCTTATTGGTTTGCAACCAAACCGCGTGGCTAGAAAAAGCTAGCATTTTAGGATATGTTATTCTAGCAGATGTATAATTTTAAGATGATATTAAAATATTTTAGTGTGTCTAGAATGATAGGATGTAGTTTTAATAGTTTTAGGAAAGTTAAGATATGTTATTCTGGCAGATGTATAATTTAAGATGGTAGTAAAAATAATTAAGGTTGTCTAGAATAGTATAATAGTGGTAGCTGGATATTTTGACAATGGCTAGGTCGTGGCTAACAAGCCACTCCAAGACGGGACTAACAAGTCCCTAGCGCTTCGCGTGGTGCTGTCGAATGTGTTAGCTGTGTAGTTTATTTGCTATATGCTATATGTATGTTTGTACTGGGTGATTGAATGTCTAATACTAGTTATATGGATGTTTTTACCGACAGTGATGCTCGCTCCCTACGGTAGCTCGCGCTGTGTAGGTAGAATAGTTTCTAGTAGTGTATGAAGTATAAATATGTAGTAAAAAAGTTAATATATGCTATAGTAAAAGTATAAGGAATGTGTGGGCGCGACCGGCGGTCGCTTTGTGTTGCTGTCCGCCCAAAAATCTTCAAACGTCGCCCAAAATATTGAGTGGAAACACGGTAAAAACTAGCGTGTATATAGATAAATCCTATTTTTTGCAGAATTTGTATTTTTTTGTAGATGGTAGTAGAATTTAATAGTTGCTAGAATGTTTTAAAAAAGTTATAAAAAGTTGTAGTAAGTTAGTTCTAGGAGTATAATGATAGTGTGTATAAGATGTAGTTTTTAATAAATTTGTTAAGGGTATAATTGTATTGTTTAGTAAGAGTATAAAGATGTGTGTATATAAGTATGTATTAAAAATGGGTAAAGATAGGACATTATTGATAGCAGAAGGGTTATTAAATGATGATTTGGATATGTTAAATGGTATAATTTATTATACAGGAAATATGTTGGAAGTGCGTTATCGTGAGATATTGATAATGGATGTAAGAATGTGTAGGAAAGTAAGTAATAGTTTATCAAAAGATATAAGTTCAGTAGATGTTAGTAGTGATGATGATTTGGAAGAAGTAGTATCAGTATTGGATAGGTGTAATTATGTGGGTATAATTTATGAGTTATCGAGTGAATATGATGATAAGGTATATATTGGTAGTACGACAAATTTGGAAAAAAGGTTGGAAGATCATATGTTGTGTGCGTATATTTATGATAATTATAAGATAAGATATTGTGGTTCATATGAGATATTAAAAAAAAAAAAGGTAAAAGTAAGAATAATAAAAAAGTGTTTGTATGTATATAATAGTTCAATGTTAGAAGATGAGTCAGAAGAGATAAATAAGCGTAAGGAAATTTGTACGAATATTATAGATCCAGTATCTCATGAATATATAAGTGAAGATAGAAAGATAGGTAGAAAAGAGCGTAAGATATATAGAGTAGATTATTTATATAAAATTGGTATAGATATGATACGTAGTAAAAAATTATGTGATGATGATTTAGTGAAGTTAAAATATGATTTAATAAATAAATGTAATGAAGAAATAAGATTAAAAAAAAATAATTTAGAGTTAAATAGAATATATGATATAAGTTTAATAGAATGAATTACTCAGAACTGAAGTATAGTAGTATAGAATTAAAAAGGGTAATATTAAGTGAATTAAGTATAGATAGGCGTGATGGTAGTGGTGATTGTAGAATAAGTGATGATAATATAGAAAGTGAAGGTGTAGGTTATGTGTATATATTAGAGAGTAATAATACGGAAAATGTATATATAGGTGGTATGATAGGTAGTATATTAGATATAATGTGTCGTTTGTTAATAAGTTATGACTATTATAATATTAGTGGATATGGTTATAATACGGCAAATGAGTTGTTAAAGTATGATGATTGCGAATTAAGAATAGTATATGTAGATAATTTTAGGAGTAAAGAAGAATTAAATAGGATAGTGAATAATACACTAAAAGAAAATATGTATATTTGTGTAAATCAAAAATATTTAGGTGGTGGTAAGATTCGTGTAAATGAAAAAGTAAAAGAACAGATGGATACAAAGGTTCGAAAGATAGAAAGGGTAGATAAGCACTATAATATTTTAGTAGAATTGGAAGGATATAAATTGAAAGATAGTTTGTCATGTGATGAAATAAAAATGTTGAAAGAAGAAGTACGATTGATGATAGATAAAGCAGTATTAAAGCAGAAAGTAAAGCGTGAAAAAGAATTAAAAATTAAATTTAATAAAATAAAATGTAATATAGGTGATAGAATAAGAATATATTTATAGGATTTGTTTTAATTGGGGGTCTAAGCCCCATTACCCCCTTATTGGTTTGCAACCAAACTGCGTGGCTAGCTAAAGCTAGCATTTTTAGGATATGTTATTCTGGTAGATGTATAATTTTAAGATAGTAGTAAAAATAATTAAGGTTGTTTAGAATGTTATAATAGTTTTAGAAATATATTATTAGTGTAGTGTGGGGGTCTAAGCCCCCCATGTCCCCTTATTGGTCGCAGACCAAACCGCGTGGCTAGCTAAAGCTAGCATTTTAGGATATGTTATTCTGGTAGATGTATAATTTTAAGATGCTAATAAATATTTATTAGTATGTCTAGAATGATAGTATGTAGTTTTAATTTTTTTAGAAAGTTGTAATGTTATTCTGGTAGATGTATAATTTTAAGATGGTAGTAAAATATTTAAGAGTGTCTAGAATGATAAGATGTAGTTTTAATAGTTTTTAGAAAGTTGTAATGTTATTCTGGGAGATGTATAATTTTAGTATGTTATGTAATTTTTAAGATTGTCTAGAATAGTATATAGTGGTAGCTGGATAGTTTGACTCGTGCTAGGGAGTGGCTAACAAGCCACTCCAAGACGGGACTAACAAGTCCCTAGCGCTTCGCGTGGTGTAGTCGAATGTGTTAGCAGTGTAGTTTATTTGCTATATGCTATATATATGTTGTTTACTGGGTGATTGAATGTCTAATACTAGTGCTATGGATGTTTTAATGGTGTAATGCTCGCTCCCTACGGTAGCTCGCGCTGTGTAGGTAGAATAGTTTCTAGTAGTGTATGAAGTATAAATATGTAGTAAAAAAGTTAATATAT
>Ga0214921_10005629_pt1 | contig 17610 bp, 16 predicted proteins | sample LL1505_MetaG_FD_177992 | JGI IMG/M metagenome (GOLD analysis project Ga0214921, IMG submission 177992) | Freshwater microbial communities from Lake Lanier, Atlanta, Georgia, United States - LL-1505 | ecosystem: Environmental > Aquatic > Freshwater > Lake | place: USA: Georgia | collected...
TGCCGAACTCCACAGAAGTTTTTTGTACTTCTATAATTGCGCACATGCAATCAATGCAGTAGCCCGCCGACGGCGTGATGAACATAAACTGTGTGTCGAAAGAGTCGCCACAACTAGTGCATTCAGTGAATTCTCTAGCGGCCATTGCTGCTAAATAATCTGCCATAAACAAATTTCAGTTTTGCCGCTCGCCGCAGCAGGGCGCGAAACTTTTTGCAAATTCAATTCGAAGAATTTGAGATATGTCTTACATACTCAATGCCGCGAAAGCGCCGCCAGACAACATCCAGACCCAATACTGCTTTTCTCGATTGCCTGAACATCGGGGGCGGGATTGCCCTCCTAATCTTCATGTCGCCAGATGACGCCCCGGAGTTCGCGCTGGTGTGCCGCGAGGCGCGGGCCGCCGTCGCGCGGCACCCCTGGGCGGTCGCCGTCCGCGGCGACAATGTTGCGGCCGCGACCGCCGCCCGCCCGGCGGCCCGCGCGCTGACGGTCTCGGAGGCCGGGTTCCGCGCCTTTATCCTCGGCGCGTCCCCCGCCGCCACGCCCGTCGCGCTCGCGGCCGCGCTCGGCAACCTCACGTCGTCGCTCGCCAGCCTCACGCTCGAGTGCTGCGTCGCGCCGGCCGCGCTGGCGGCGGCCCTCGCGGGGCCGCTGCGGCGGCTGCAGGTGCTGCAAGTGAAGGGCGCGACGCAGCCACCGAGCTACCTGAGCTTCCCCAGCAGTCGCTTCCGCCGGAGCCCCCTCGTGCTCGACTTGCGGTGGCTCCGGAGCGCCCGCCTGCTGAAGCTTACCTGCAACATCGGGCGCGCCCGAGACGCAGACTTGGGCAGGCCCGAGTCTGCGTCAGACTCTGAGTCAGAGTCAGACTCTGAGTCAGAGTCTGAAGCGGACTTGCCCAAGTCCGAAGCGGACGATCTCGCCACGCTCGCGAATTCCATAACAGTGTTAGAAGTGCGGGCGCTGCGCCCCTTAACATTCGGCGACCGGCAGGCCGCCCCCCTGTCGCGCGTTACCGAGCTCGCGCTGGAGGGCGAGTTCGCTTTCGCAGCGACGCCGGCGGCGCTCGCCGCGCTGACGCAGCTGCGCACTCTCCGGCTGACAAACACACGGCTGGCGCCGGCACAAGCTGACGAAACTGGTGCGGCGGCTGCTGCAGGTGCGGCTGCCGCACCTGCGCGCGCACTCGCGCGCGCGCACGCACTCAAACCTGAACCTGAACCCTGCTTCGGGGCCGCCCACTTGCGGGCGCTGACGCTCACGCACTTCGAGGCGCGCGACTGCCCCGGCGCGTGCGCCACCGACGACTGGTTCGCGGCCCTCGCCGACACGCCCAGCGTGTCGCTCCGCATCGACATCGCGGTCACCGCGGCGGCGTTCGCCCACCTGGCGGGCTCGGCCCGCCTGCACCTGGCGGGCCTGGACATCACCGACGCCGCGCTCGCCGACTTGCGGTCGGCCGCCCACCTGACGCTGGTCGGCTGCGACGTACGGGCGGTCACCGCCGCCGGCCTGCGCGCGCCGCCGCTGACGCACCTGCGCACAGACGACCCCCGCCTGTACCGGGTCGCCACCGGCGCGCTGCCGGGCGCGCGCGTCTCGCTGATTTCTAACTACGACTCGGATTGAGGCGGCGAGGCGCGCAGCTTTTTGAAATAGCTAATTGAAATTATACAGATGCTCGCCGCCAGTGCTAGGCCTTTCTGCGCCGCCTGCAAGGGGGCGCCCCTCTGCATGCAGACGTGCGGGGCCTGCCGCGGGGCGGGCTGGCAGCTCGACTGCGGCCCGCGCGGCGCCTGCGCCGACTGGCCCTGGTGCGCCCACGGCCCGCCGCCAGTTGCGCCGCCGGCGCCGGCGGGCGCGCCCGCGCCGGCGCCAGTTGCACCGCCGGCGGGCGCGCCCGCGCCGCCCAGCCTGATCGCCATGCCCTGCGGCTGCGCCCGCCACAACTTCGCTGACCCGGGTTGCGGCAAGTGCGGGGGCCTCGGCCGCCGGGCGTACTTGACTTCTGGCGCCAGTGGTGGCGCCGGCGCCAGTGGTGGCGCCAGCGGCTCTTACTTGTACTATTGCATCTCGGGCCCCACGCAGGGGTGCATATGCGAGCCGGCGGCGCTCGCCGGCGGCCGCACCGAGTACCCGCACGTCACGATCCTCGCCGGCTGTAGGTGCGGCGCAATTATCGCCGGCGCCCGTTCAGCTTCAGCTGCAGCTCGCTGCCGCTGCGGCGGCGAGCTGCAGCTGAACGTGCTCTGCGAGGTCGACCCGGCGACGGCCGAATGCGCCCTCCGCAATATTGCCGCTCGCCGCGGCGGGGCGTAAATTCAATTCTTCGAATTGAATTTACGCCCCGCCGCGGCGAGTGGCAAGAATTGAGGGTCGCAGTGAATTGCAAATTTTTAGACCCCAAGTCTATCGAGTAGGGCGCCCGCGCCGCTCCGCCCACGGTTTGCGTCATGCTGGAATAGGCCGCCAGTCGATATGGCGTCAAACGCCAAATACGCCCCGTTGCCCCGATTTAAACCGCCCCCCCTGTCTGAAACAAAAGCTTCCATGTGGTGCGCGTACAGCACAATCACGATAATGGCCAGCACCACAAATTCGATCATTATAGGTAGCTGAAGATTTTCTTGCAGATTTGCCGAGTCGCGCGAGCGGCAAAAATGAAATATTTATTTGCCTATATATCAAGAACATGAATTACTCAAAATTATTCAAAGAACTGCAGATGCCTGCGATCTTGCATCTGCTCAACTCAGTGTGCGGACAATCTGTCCTGAAGCGGGCCTTTCCGGGCTTCATTCCTTGCTTGCGCGCCGAGCTCGATCGCGGCGCGCCGAACCACCAAGGCGCCATCTGCCGGGCGCTGATGCGAGAAGAGATGGCCAAAGATGCAAAGCTGGTCGACATGATCATCAACAACATTCGCGAGCCGCGGCCGGGCACCCGGCTCTACGAAAACCTCGTCGCGCTCTTCAGCTCGGCGCGGCTAGTCGTCAACAAAGAGCGGGCAATGCATTTGCTGCTGCGCCTCGTCGACATCGCCACCGACGCAAAGCTCCCCCGGCACATTTCGGGCACGGTGATGGCTCTCTTAGGCCGACTGATGTGCGGCGATCACAGCCTAGAACGCCTGCAACGGTTCTGGGCGCTGGGCGGTGCCGCCATTGTGCAGCGGCTGACCGATGCGTTTATCGCGTTCTTTCCAGAAAATGAACGCCCCCACTCCAGCATTCACGACTGGGCGCTGTGCTTCCGCAACCTCGCGATGAGTGACGAGTTCGAGGGCGCGCTCGCCGGACGCCGTATATTTATACAGCGACTGTACGTGCTATCCTGCCGCGAGACCAGCGCGGCCACACTCGACCTGCTGGCCGCAATGGTAAACCTCGCGACCCACCCGCAGGTCCAGGCAATAGTGAGCGAGATGGGCCTGGCGCGCCTGCTGGCCCCCCTCGAGCTGGGTCTCGCGCAAGTCACTGCGCTGGTCGCGCAATTGCTGCACAACTTGTTGCGCGTGCCCCAACACGCCCCCCAAGAGCGCGCACGCGTGCGCGACCAGCTGGTTGTGCAGATGCTGGAACCGCGTGTCGCCCAAGCATCGCATGTCGCCCAAGCATCGCATGTCGCCCAAGCATCGCATGTCGCCCAAGCATCGCATGTCGCCCAAGCATCGCATGTCGCCCAAGCAAAAGACCCCTGGGAGGGGCTCGACGCCAACAATTACCCCCACTTCGTCATAGCGGGTGTCGACAAGATTCAGCTCCGGGGAGTCTTCGATGAGCTAGACTTACTGCTCAAATCGGAGCCCACGCCGGCACTAGTGTACCAAATCTTAGTTACCATCGACGGCTTGGGCAAGCTCGGCGGCGCTGAGGTGTGGGCGCGCCTCGGCGTCTACCTCGGCGCCCACGAGAGTTGGCGCCCGACCGCCGAGCAGATCCGCAAGAAAGCCATCACGCCTCTCGAACTCATGCATAGCATCATGCCGAACAGCGGCGCCGCCGCCCTGCCGAAGTATTCAGATGACAGACCTGTCTACTCAGATCGTTGCTGTATTGCTGTGATGGTGTGCCAGGCTGCCAAGCGCGAGTGGAATGCTCAACCGTTGTTAGACCCTGAGTGCGAAAAGGGGTTCGAGAAGATGCTGCGCTTGATGAAGCGGCTGACCGAAGACGGCGCGCCGCCGGCCCGCGAGTGCTGCTCAGCCCTCGCTGCTGTCGACAGTTATATGCGGGATCTCGCTGGCGACATTCTCGCGCGCACTCCGGCAGAGAGCCGGCTGACAAAACTGGCGGCCGACATCTTGGCGCCTAATTAAGACGATGGCCGCTCTCGCTATTTTTGCCGCTCGCCGCGGCGGGGCGCCAACTCAATTCCCAATTTCAAAGAAATTGAAAATCGGGAAAACGATGCCATTTTTTGCAATCCCAATTTCTTTGAAATTGAAGTTGCAAAAAATGGCATCGTTTTCGCTTACCAATTTTGCTCCCTTCAATTCTTCGAATTGGAGTCGCGGTGAATTGCAATAATTGTCGCGGTGAATTGCAAACTTAATTCCCAATTTCAAAGAAATTGGGAATTGAGTTCGCGCCCCGCCGCGGCGAGCGGCAATTATTAATATTGGCACCAGACTCCATTTGCAGAGACTAAATCAAATGAATACTGATTATACTCTGCAGCCATCGTTGCTGTGGGGACCCCAGCGGGGGGATCCACACCATATATCGTATTGTCTGTGAGCAGCTGGGGTACCGGCGACGGATTTAGGCTCGTCCCCGAGTTTTGGGGATTGGCGTAGAAATATGCCCCTCCGCCAGTTGTGCTAATCGCATTAATCCACTGGAATGCGTCGATCGCAATCAAAATCGTGATGTGCTGACCATTTGTTGTGGGAACCGGGATGAATATTGTATGCTGCGCGCCGGCACTCGGATTAAAAAGATAGTAAATCCCCCAATTTTGGTAGACATCCGTCAAGTTATACGGATTTTGCCCATAACGCGTGTTGAGGTCAACCTCAATATAATTCCCAACTGGGGAGTTGACTGTCAACCCGCCCCCAGCCGGAGCCGCAATAGTGGTATTGTTGCTGCCGACCGTAGATGCAACCACAGTCGATATGTTTGCGACCATAGTGCCCTGATCGGGAGATATCGATGTCGCCGCCAGAGTATTCGTCGACAGCGTTGACAACGTCAGCGTTGACAAGCGCGCTGACAGATTGCCAACCGTAGCTACTCCACATGAAAGCGTTGGCACTATAAGGGTCGTCCCTGATAGGGTAGTTGCTGTAATTAAACCAGTTGTCTCAAGTGATCTACAAAATACCGTTGTGGCACTCACCGCAGGCGCGAAAAGGTCGTCACCCAGAAAAGCATCCCCAGCGCTCAGCCTCCCGCTATTAATGTGTATGCCACCGGCAGACACTGTAAGTGCGCCAATATATACAGTATCCAAGGCAGAACCGATTACTACACGATGGTCCCCGGTAGGTACATCTGCGCGGCCCAACAATATGTTAAATGACATTTAGTATATATGGACAATAAAGAAAATTATGAGTTATAATGACATCCATCCGTGGGAGCAACAACGTGTTGATAGGGAAAGGGAGTGTCCTCCCCAATGCCGACGCCAACCACCAGATCGCACTCGGGGCCGCAGAAGTGACCTCATACATAGGTGGGGCGCCGAATACCGGCGCTGTTATTTCTATGGCGGGCATTGCAATTATGCCAGGAGGGAGCCTAACTTCTGGCAGCACAACATTTAATTCACAGTCCGTAGTGGCTACACGGATTTCGGCAGCAGACATTGACTCTCCGCTAGCAACAGTGCCATTGCTTTGCGCAACGGCACTCAGTGCAAATGGGTCGGTGCAAATTTCATCCACGCTGAACGCAACTACTATAAACACGGTTACCGTTGGCTTATCCCCAACAAGCACAGTTACTGCCAATTTGGGCTCTCTTGCCACGAAATCTATCAGCGCACCATCCGTCAATGCAACTAATGTGAACACATCTGTGCCACCAAACAATATATTCGCTACAACCATTAATAGCTCAGCTGTCGTGGCCAATCAAATTTCAGGAAGTTTGAGCTACACCAATGTGGTAATGAGCGCATACAAAGTTCCGGTCGGCCGGGGCGACATAGCCTATAATCTTATTAATGTGATTGTGGGGTCTGGAACGTATTACTTGCGCGGCGCCGATGTCCCCGGGATTGTAGTAATTCCTGCGCCAATCCCGGGGGCGCAGGTCACAATTGTGATAGATCCCAATCCAACAAATTTCTGCAGAGTATTTTACAGCGCATCCTCCATACCACCTCCAGGTGGTATATTTAGTGGTCTTACTGTATTTGTTCCAAAGCCCCAATACTGGAACCCTCCTAATTCTGGAAATCCAGGATTCTACAAACCTGTACCGACTGACGTGTTTACATTTAATGCCGTTTCACTCGAAACCTCTATAATTTATTCTAGTTATGCAAATGGTTGTGTTACATTATGGAAGAATGTGAGCAGCCTTATTGGCGCAGGTGGATGCTGGTATGAAGCTTAAATGCTTACAATTTTGCCGCTCGCCGCGGCAAATTTGATATAGCAGATACGGTTTATTTTTATGATATATAATGTCAACTTTGGCTGGTAATAACAATATTTTGATTGGGACAACTATAGCCCCGGACGCCAATGCAAGCAACCAATTAGTAATCGGGACAGCTGCCGAGACGACATACATGGGCGGCGCGCCTACAACCGGCATCAGCATTTCTGCCGCTGGCGTCACAATTGTGTCTGGGGGAAAGCTTAGCGTAAATTCTTCGATACTAGACAATTCCTCAATTACTACTAGAAACATTAGTACGACTACCAATTTAACTGCGCAGGTGGTCACTGCGTCAACAGCTGAAAGCGCCGGCTCGATTACCACAACAACTGCAAAGGTTGACACAATAACCACCGACACACTGTCTGCAACAAGCATCAATTGCAATGCAGCAACGTCTCCAACAACAACGGTTGGAACCATAACGGCCACTGGAGGTATTACTACTGCAAGCCTAAATACGATAACACTAAATGCCGGTACAATAAATACAAATACGATCAGTGCAGACACTATTACTGCGACGATTATCAACGATACTCTTCCCTACACGAGCGTTAATCTGAGTCTTTACTACAATCAAGGTTATTACGATTTACGGACGGTCTGCGCGCGTTCTGGCACATATTTCTTGCAAAACGCAACAGAGACTGGAATTGTTCAGTTGCCAAACCCTAATGGAAAACAAGGCTTCCGAATTAACATTATGTTAGCAGTCCCGCAAGCCGATCCACCAAATGTGAGTTATATTATTTCTGGTACAGGTCAAGCTGTGTTTGTGCCCAGGCCGTATTGGTCTGCACAATATGGAACCCAACTCCCCATAAGTCAATTGGTTCAAAAAAGAAACATGTACACCCCATATACGACTTTAACTACACCATCAGTTACTTATGAAGGCACTTCATCGATCCTTCAAAACTGTTTTAGATTAATCTCAACAGGAACTTACTGGTATGAGTTATAAGGTATGAGTTATAAGTTATAACTTATAAGTTTGCCGCTCGCCGCGGCGGGGCGCAAATTCAATTCTTCGATTTGGGAAAACGATGCCATTTTTTGCAATCTAATGTATTGGATTGCAAAAATGGCATCGTTTTCCCAAATTGAAGAATTGAATTTGTCCCCCAATTCAAAGAATTGAGATCGCGGTGAATTAGTTATATTCCACAAGTATACAATGTCGATCGCAGGAAGCTACAACGTGCTCATCGGCAAGGACTCGCGGTTGTGGAACCCGGCCGGCGATCACCAAATCGTGATCGGCACCAGCGGCGAGACCGTCTACTTGGGCGGGGCCGGCGTGGCGTCGACGGGCGGCGTAATTATAACCGCGAGCGGGATAACGCTCTCGGGCGCCGCCACGCTGACGGTCCGCGACTCGGCGGGCGCGCTGGGCCAGGTGCTGACGTCAGGCGGCGCCGGCGCGCCGCCCTACTGGGGCCCAGCGCTGCCGGTGGTGTACCAAACGTACGCGAGAGGGACGACATTTGCGCCGGAGGCCCCGCTGGCGAGCCTCTACACGGTGTCGGGCCCGCTCAACGCCCCACCGGCAGTGCCGGATGCGAACTGGGCGCTGACGCTGCCGGCGCCGGCGGACGCGCTGGGGCAGGCGGTGTGGCTGAAGAGCGCGGCGACCGCGAGCGGGACGGTGACGACAACGACTACGACATCAATGGTGACCCTGGGTCAGAGCGTCGCGCACGCCTCGGTCGTAATGCAGCGGGGCGACAGCGGGCTCTTCCAGAGCGACGGCACCCGCTGGGTCGTGCAGTCGGCGAACGCTGTGTTTAACACGCTAGGGTAATATTGCAAGATTGCAATATTTGCCGCTCGCCGCGGCGGGCGCCAACTCAATTCTTTCAGAATTGAGGTCACGGTGAATTGCAATTTTTTTTCCTTGTATAACGCCTGTTGGCATCCATGTCAAGCTACAACATATTATTTGGCGCAAACGCACAGCTACCGGATGCGACCAAAAGTAAGCAAATTAGCATCGGCACCAGCGCCGAGACTGTGTACTTCGCAAGCAGCACTGGAGCCGGAGGGGTGCGCGCGGGCGCCGCCGGGTTCGCCGTGGCGGGCGCCGCCGCGATTACGGCTAGCGGCGAGGCGGGGAGCGCAGGCGCGCCGCTGATGTCTGGCGGGGGAGCGGCCCCCTACTGGGGTTCGATTACCCAGCTTACCAGCGCGGCGACGATGACACTGCCGCCGCGCCTTACAAAGAGTTATACCGTGACAGGGAGCACCCCCTGGGCGCTGACGCTGCCGGCGCCAGCGGGGGCGAGCCTGTGGCTGAAGAACGAGTCGTCGGCGACCGGGACCGTCTCGGCGCCGGGCGGGGTCGTCTCCTGGGGGTCGACTGCCATAGGCGCCGGCACCTCTGTGACGCTGCCGCCCGGCGCGTCGAGTCAGTTCGCGAGCGACCAATCGCGCTGGTACGCGCTGGGCCCGGAGCCGCCGCCTATAGCAGTCGCCGCTGCGTCGCCGAACACCGGCGACATCGACGGCACCACTATCGTGACAATCACTGGCACCGGGTTCGCGAGCGGCGCAACGGTCACAATCGGGGGCACCACCGCCGCGGCCGTCACATACGTTAACTCGAATACGCTGTTGGTCGTAACAGGCGCCGCCGCCTCGGCCGGCACGTACAGTATAACAGTGACCAACCCCGGCGGCGCAACAGCAACCGGCGGTTCGTACACGTATGCGGCCTCGGCGCCGCCAACGGTGCTCGCGATCTCGCCGAACACGGGGGAACTGGCGAGCAGCCCCCCGGTGACAATTACCGGCTCGTGTTTCAAGAGCGGCGCGATCCAGTCGGTGACCATAGGAGGGGTCCTAGTCCAAAATGTGGTCTGCGCCAACGACAGCACAATTACGGGGAGAGCCGGGGTCGCCCCCGCGCCGAACCCGACCGCCAGCGTGGTCGTTACCACCACCAATGGCTCGAACGCCGCCAACACGCTGTTTAGTTACACGGAACTGGCGCCGGTAATTACAAGCATATCGCCGGCGGTCGGTAATCCCGCCGGCGGCACTACAGTCACGCTCACAGGCAGAAACTTCTTAGACACGACGGCAGTTTCCTTCGGCAGCGCGGCGGTGACGTTTACTGTACTGAGCGACACACAAATCTCCGCAGTGACGGCACCTAACGTCAGCAGTTCACCTAATGTATTTCCACAAGTAACAGCAACCGGCACCAGCACGAACACGACTGTTGTTTATACATATACATCGGAAGTGATTCCTACAGTGCTGCAGGCACTGGCGCCCATCGTGGCGATTGGCGACCAGATAACGCTCGTGGGCGCAAACTTCACCGGAGCGACCGGGGTTCGAATCGAGGAATCGAGCTTACTTGGTTACGCCGTCGTCGACGACAGTCATATTACGTTAACTGCCCCATCGAATACGGCAGGGAACGTTGTTAACATATTCGTAACTAACGTGTACGGGGATAGTACGACACACGCGAGCGTGACCTACCAAACGGGCTCGCAGACCTTCAGCGCCACAGGCGTAAACCAGTCATTTCAGGTGCCGGTCGGCGCAACAAACGCAGTAGCTATCGTATCAGGCTCGCCGGGCGCCGTCGTCGGGGGGACCGGCGCCTCAATTACGGGAGCCTTTCTCGTAAACGCGGGAGAAACGTACACCATCGTCTGCGGCGGCGTGAGCACGTACGCCGGCGGCAGCGCTACTGTATATGACAATGCAGGTAGACCCTTAGGGGGCGGCGGCGGGTATTCTGGCATATTCAGGGCAAGCGCTAATGTGAATGCCAACGGGGCCCCCACTCAAAACTTTATCGGAGGCAGTGTGATAGTGGCGGCGGGCGGGGGCGGCGGGTTCTCGTTAAGCTTCCCGCCCGCCGCCACCGGTCTGTACCCGGGAGGCGCCGCCGGTCTGTGGTCCGGCGCGTACTTTAATTCATCTGTGGGCGCGGGCGGAACCGGGGGCGTCGCCAACAGCAACGGCACCGGCAGCCCAGGCAGCGGCGCTTCGCAATTTCAGGGGGTGTCCGCGACGTATATCGTAACGCCCCAGACTTACTTCCGTACCGGCGGCGGCAGCGGATTTTACGGAGGCGGGGCGACTTATAACGGGGACATAGGAGTAAACATAGGGAGCGGGGGCGCATCATATGTCAACCCAGCGGTCAACTTCATCTCATCAGCGGCTAACAGCGGTATCGGCGGCGTGACGATTAAATACGCATAATAGTCGTGAGGGCGCTAACATACCGGGGAAATTATGTTTTTCGATCCCCAAAAATAGCAGCGAGCCATAGCAACTTTGCCGCTCACCGCGGCGGGGCGCCAATCTTGCCGGTAAGCGAAAACGATGTCATTTTTTGCAATCCAATACATTGGATTGCAAAAAATGACATCGTTTTCGCTTACAAATTTGTCCCCATAACTGTCGCGGTGAATTGCAAACTTAGAGGCCGAAGCAGGCAAAGCGGGCGGGGGGGCGGGCGGCGAGCCACTCGGCGCGCATCAGGGCCTTGAACTCCGAAAACTCCATGTCGGAGTCGGGCGTGTACTGCTTGACGTCCGCCTTGTCGAGGTAGTCGAAGAAGTCGTAGTGGGCGCGGTCGCCGCGGTCGTACGTGTAGCACTGGATGGTGACGCAGGGCTCGGCGCCGCGGTTGGTGAGGCGGTGCACCTGGTTCAGCGTCGGGCTGATCCACATGACGTCGCCGGCGGTAAAGTCTGCGGTCGCGAACGGCGCGGCGCTGGGGCCGAGGTAAGGATACAGCTGGACCTCGATGTCGCCGTGCAGGACCTTGATAATCGCCTCGGCATTCGCGTGGCTGTGCGTGGGCGAAAAGTGGCCGGCGGGCCAAATTTCGAGGACGTAGGGGACGCCGGGCGACTCGCCGGTGTTCTCCCCGAGGGTGATCCGCAGGTAGGTCTCGGCGGGGTTCGGGTCAGTCTTGCTGAACTCGTCGGCTTTTTCGGCGAGCCGCTTGCGGCACCAGCCGCCGGCGATGCTCGCCGCGACCGCCCGCGAGAACTCGGGGAAGTCGTCGGTGTCGAGCCGGCAGCCGGCGACGCAGTCGAACATCTGGCGGGCGACCGGCGCCAGGTGGGTCGCCGGCAGGTGCAGCCCGGCCGCGAGCGCGTCGAGCGTCGCCGACGGCTCGACGCGGAGCGGCGGCGCGCGCCCGACGGGGTCGCGGAGCAGCCGCAGCGGGGCCGCGCCGGTGAACGCGCCGAATCCGGTGAGGCTCTCGAGGAACGCCTTGCTCTCGCGGCGCTCGGCGTCGGTCGCGGCCGGCAGCTTGCACTCGTAAACGGCGGTCTCGGCGCGGGCCTCGCCGACGCCGGCGCGCAGGCGGCAGTTCTGGGCGTCGAGGCTGAACCAGTAGAAGGCGCGCGCGTCGGCGACGAGCCCCTTGCCAGTGTTTGCGCCCGGGTACGGCTCGGGCGCTGACCGGCGGCGAACGCTGACGCCGCTGCCTGTCCACGCGACGAGAAGGCAATCGGATTCGTCGAGTTTGCCGGAATCATCGGCGCTACTCGTGAGCACGAAAGCGCACGTATCGCCTCCGGCAGTGAACAGCAGCACACCCTGCCCGCGGACACTGAGTTTGAGCTCGGCCATTATCGCTGCTCGCCACGGCAAATATAGAAAGCGTCAACGAAAGCGCACTCGGTTAATTCTTGCCGCTCGCCGCGGCGGGGCGCCAACTCAATTTTCAATTTCAAAGAAATTGAAAGTATTAGGCAGACAAGACGTACCTCATAAAAATCAAAATGTTCCAAGAGTCTGAGCTCTCCTGCCGCGTGTACGCGTACAACGACAGGCTGAAGCGGCCGGCCGGCGCGCTCAAGGCGATCCAGGCGATCCAGTGGGCGAGCGTGATGGCCGAGGTGGCCGAGGCGCTCGGCTGGAAGGTCCTCGACCGGGAAGAGCCGGGCGTCGGCACCGCCGACGACCTGCTCCAGGTCCGCCAGCGCGACCCCTGGCCCGAGCTCGCGTACACAGATCTCAGCGTCAACTACGCGTACACCGAGTTCTACAACTACGGCAGCGAGCCCCTCAGCCGCGCGCAGTGGGCCGCGTTCGCGCAGGCGGCCCGCTGCGCGCTGGACCGCTACATCCACGTGTACAGCGTCCAGCTAATCGAGCGGCTGTAGTCTGCCCGCCGCGGCGAGCGGCAATCATCGATACTTTTCGCTGACGCGAAAGAAGCCGTCGGCGCGCGGAAGCAGCCCCATAGCGACCAGCGAGGCCTTGCGGCTGAAGCCGACCGACTCGCCGGCGCGAACCGCGCGGAGAGCCGCGCGAACATCGGCCACCGTCTTGAAGGGCCGCGCGCGCGCGACACGATAGGGCGCGACCGCGTACGGTCGCTGCATTTATAGGATTAAATACAGAAACCTGGTAGACAAAACAAAAGCAACTTTGCAATTCGCCGCTGTAACATTTGCAATTCACCGCGACAATTATGGGGACAAATCGGTAAGCGAAAACGATGCCATTTTTGCATTCCACTGTAATGGAATGCAAAAATGGCATCGTTTTCGCTTACCGGCAAGATTTGCGCCCCGCCGCGGCGAGCGGCAACATTTGCGATTCACCGCGACCCCAATTTCAATTTCTTTGAAATTGGGAATTGAGTTGGCGCCCCGCCGCGGCGAGCAGCAACAATAAAAATCAAAGCCGATCCACATCGTTGCTTGCCGCGGCGGTGATTTGCAACCATCACAGACCGGCGCTTGGGGTCACAAATTGAGCCGGCTGCAGAATAAGGCCACTAAGGGCTATGGCACTGCACTCGTCTAGCGCATTCACCAAGAACGGCATGCCAAACAGCTTGCTAGCCCTGGCGCTGGGGCCGCTGTCGCCGGCGACAGCGGCGTAAGCGAGCGCGACGTCGTTCGCAGTCGCTCGTTGCTGCGTCGCTCGTCGCTTCGGAAACTGTAACACCAAGACACCGCGTACCCCACGACCTTCGACATATTGGGGGATATGCCAGGTTTTTCCGTTGAGCAGGACCACGCGCATGCAGCCTTCGGGCGGCACGGTCGACAGCAACTCGGGCCGCTGGCCGCTGACCTCGGGGTCTTTGTCGCCTGTCCAGTAGTAGAGCCCGCCGCATTTCGCTGTGTGACAGAAGTACACAAGCATTGTGTGGACCTTGCCGCAGACCCCCCCAAAGTTATCTTGGTGGCAGGCCAGGCCAGAATTGATACGGTAACCGTCCACCTGCGCAAAGTGCACTTCTGCTAGCATTTCTGATTTTTTTAGGCCTACGTTTGGGTCATCCGGCAGCTCAACTGGAAAGCCACGAGTTTCCATGAAAGTAACAAAGTATTGCAGCGATGGACGACTGAGGTTTTCAATCCCTGTCATGAACCAACCGGGTTCATTCGGCTGCTCGACTTCACGTACCAACTCCTTCACCAAGCGTGCAAACTGCGATGTTGATAAAATATCTGTAACATAAATTATGGGCTCATGGATTGTGGGCTCATAAATTGGAGGTGCGATATCTCTCTTGTCCGCGGCCATGGCAATAAGTCTGTCTTAAAATATTCAAATTTGCAATTCACCGCGACCTCAATTCTGAAAGAATTGAGGTCGCGGTGATTCGTAAAAATGAATTTGTATTACACTTCCATTCGATCACTTTGATTACTATTTGATTACTATTCGATAATGAGCGCAGTCGAGAGATATACAAAATATTTGAGCGCAATCAGGAGACGTGAAAAATTCTTAACTCTTCTTTAAATCGGAGATGGGGATTTATTATTTCCTTTCTTAGATTTGTTTGGTGCTAATCAATTACGTTTAACTAATCGTTGCCGCTCGCCGCGGCGGGGCGCGAATTCAATTCGAAGAATTGGGAAAACAATACCATTTTTTGCAATCCAATACTTTGGATTGCAAAAAATGTCATCGTTTTTACTTACCGATTTGTTCCTACAATAATTGTGGTGAACTGCAATCGTGGAATAAAAGAATTGGTAACAAAATTTCGATGGAAAGATCGAACACCTGTTCTGAATTTTGCAAATCACCGCAAAGCATTGAGGGACAAATCGATAAGCGAAAACAATACCATTTTTTGCATTCTATTGTATTGGAATGCAAAAAATGGTATTGTTTTCCCAATTCTTCGAATTGAATTCGCGCCCCGCCGCGGCGAGCGGCAAATTTGCCTCGTTGGCGGTTGGCTTTCCCCAACGCGATCGTTTGCGTAGTCCATAATTCAGTTGCCTTAACGGCCGTTAACGCCCCCTACTTGGTGGGATGCAAAGAAGTGAGTGTGGTGTGCAGAGATAGTTGCCGCTCGCCGCGGCGGGGCGCGAACTCAATTCTTTCAGAATTGGGAAAACGATATCTTCAATCCAATACTTTGGATTGAAGATATCGTTTTCGCTTACAATTTTGTCCCCTTCAATTCTTCGAATTGGGGTCGCGGTGAATCGCAATAGTCGCGCGGAAGCCGCGTTCAGGTTCTTGAAGGGCGTCAGCAAGTTAAAATTGGCAATGATCGGCGATAAAATCAACGCAGACGTCACGTTCGTGCACCTGCTGGGTATCCATACTTTAGATTTGCACAATTGCTTTAGTATGACCATCACAGACGCCGCGTTCGCGCACTTGGCGGGTATCCATACTTTAAATTTGAGTAACTGCGGTCGGCTGCCCATCACGAACGCCGCGTTCGCGCACCTGGCGGGTATCCATACTTTAAATTTGAGTAAATGCGGTCAGCTGCCCATCACGGACGCCGCGTTCGCGCACCTGGCGGGTATCCATACTTTAAATTTGAGTGGCTGCGGTCAGCTGCCCATCACGGACGCCGCGTTCGCGCACCTGGCGGGTATCCATACTTTAAATTTGCGTGGCTGCCGTCAGGAAACCATCACGGACGCCGCGTTCGCGCACCTGACGGGTATCCACACACTGAACATGCGCTACTGCAGTCAGGAGACCATCACGGACGCCGCGTTCGCGCACCTGGCGGGTATCCACACACTGAACATGAGCTACTGCAACCAGGAGACCATTACAGACGCCGCTTTCGCCCACCTGGTGGGTATTCATACTTTTGCGATTCACCGCGACCCCAATTCGAAGAATTGAAGGGGACAAAAATGTAAGCGAAAACGATATCTTCAATCCAAAGTATTGGATTGAAGATATCGTTTTCCCAATTCTGAAAGAATTGAGTTCGCGCCCCGCCGCGGCGAGCGGCAACTTTATCTATGTCCCGCTGCTGGCAGGAGACCATCACAGACGCCGCATTCGCGCACCTGGCGGGCATCTACACGTTAGACATGAGCGACTGCAGCTGTAAGACAATTACGGACGCCGCCTTCTCGCACCTGGTGGGTATTAAATATTTGAACATATGCGGCCGCAGCCAGTCAACCACCAAGAGCGACGAGTTTGCGCTCTTGAAAGACGTCAAGTTGTTGGTAGATGGGCCATAATGGTTGCCGCTCGCCGCGGCGGGGCGCCAATTCAATTATTGCCGCTCGCCGCGGCGGGGCGCTAACTCAATTCTGAAAGAATTGGGGTCGCGGTGAATTGCAATTATTGCCGCTCGCCGCGGCAATAATTGAATTTTTCTGATGCCATTCACATTTACCGATGATCCTCGGGGAGGAAGATCTTAAGAACACCCCTCTTGGGGGCGTTTATTGGTCTACAGCCCAGGTTACTGAGGCCCCTAGTGAACCTAAGAAAGTTAAAAAGCGCAAGAGCGTCTCTCCTGAGAAGCTGTTTGCCTGCGACCAGTGCAACTATTGCTGCACCCAGAGCAGCACTCTCCGCATCCATCAATTGACGCACACTGGCGAGAAGCCGTTTGCCTGCGACCAGTGCGACTATCGCTGCACCACAAGCGGCAATCTCCGCACCCACCAGATGACGCACACTGGCGAGAAGCCGTTCGCTTGCGACCAGTGCGACTTTCGCTGCACCACAAGTAGCGATCTCCGCATTCATCAGAGGACGCACACGGGCGAGAAGCCGTTTGCTTGCGACCAGTGCGACTATCGCTGCACCACAAGCGGACTTCTCCGCAAACATCGGAGGACGCACACGGGCGAGAAGCCGTTTGTCTGCGACCAGTGCGACTATCGCTGTACCCAGAGTGGCAGTCTCCGCAATCATCAGCGGACGCACACGGGCGAGAGCCGTTTGCCTGCGACCAGTGCGACTTTCGCTGCACCAAGCGCAGCTATTTCGTCGCCCATCGTCAGAAGACCGGCAGCCGACTTAATAAGTGAAAATCACCCATAAAGAGTTGCCGCTCGCCGCAGGCTTCACTGCATTCAATTCTTGCCGCTCGCCGCGGCGGAGCGCGGTGAATTGCAAATTTGATTTTTTTACCACCAACTACATTATTTGACATAACAAAGCATAATGAGCGCGTCTATCACTGCTTTAAGTAGATTCTTAGATATTATCAGTTTCTGTGACGCAATCGAAGTGTTAAAATTCTTAACCACAAAAGATGCCATGGAGCTAATGCTCATTTGCAGTGCATTTCACGATTGGGTTCAATCCTTCCCGTGGGACGACACCACTACACTCGTGATATGTCTGGGCATGTGGAGAGGGCAGTTTTCCAATGCTGTAGGCTGTAGAATCTCGCGTATTGGGCTGTCAATTAAAGACGCCGCGTTCGCCCACCTGCGAGGTATCCGCAGGCTGAACATGGGCTACTGCGATAAGCTGACTATTACAGACGCCGCGTTCGCGCACCTGCCGGGCATCCATACGTTGGACATGCGCGGCTGCAACCAGGTGACCATCACGGACGCCGCGTTCGCCCACCTGGCGGGTATCCACACGTTAGTCATGAGCTACTTCAACCAGGTGACCATCACGGACGCCGCGTTCGCCCACCTGGCGGGTATCCACACGTTGGACATATCCGGCTGCCGGGTGAACATCACGGACGCCGCGTTCGCCCACCTGGCGGGTATCCACACGTTGGACATATCCG
>Ga0214921_10005630_pt1 | contig 17610 bp, 33 predicted proteins | sample LL1505_MetaG_FD_177992 | JGI IMG/M metagenome (GOLD analysis project Ga0214921, IMG submission 177992) | Freshwater microbial communities from Lake Lanier, Atlanta, Georgia, United States - LL-1505 | ecosystem: Environmental > Aquatic > Freshwater > Lake | place: USA: Georgia | collected...
AACGCTGTAACCGGCCGCCCATATTCCGGAATGAACGTGTGGCTCCTTACCATGATGGGCGGATCCGATCCTCGCTTTGCGACCTACAACCAAGCCAAAAAGGCTGGCGGTCAGGTTCGCAAGGGTGAAAAGGGGATCCCGGTTATTCTGTGGCGGTTTGTCCCGGATAAGACCGATCCGAAGAAGACTATCCCGGTCATTCGGTCTTTCACGGTCTTCAACGTCTCGCAGATCGATCCCATCGATCCGTCTACGCCCCCGCGTTGGAAGAAGGCGGAGACTATTCAGGAGAATGGGGCCGATTGGAAAAAGGTCCGGGTTTCCGAGGCGATCAAGGCTGTGGGCGTGCGTGTGGAGTATGGCGGTTCTCAAGCCTTTTTCTCGCCTGCGCACGATCGCGTGGTTGTTCCCACGATCGATAGCTTCGATACCGAGGATGATGCGGCGGCTACCTTGTTGCATGAACTTGTGCACGCGACTGGGCATAGCTCGCGTCTGAACCGGGATCTGGCTAACCGGTTCGGAGACGCCGCATATGCCATGGAAGAACTTGTTGCGGAGATTGGCGCCGCTTATCTGTGCGCAGACACGGGCGTGGCCGGTTCTGTGACTAACCATGCAAGCTACGTCAATAGCTGGTTGAAGGTTCTGAAGAATGACAAGCGGGCAATCTTTACCGCCTCGAAGGCGGCGGCGACCGCTGCCGATTGGATCGCCGAGCGTGCGGGCTGGCGTAGTGCGGAAGAGGATGGGGAAGAGGAGGAGTGAGCCCGGCCCCTTCGGGGGCAATCCCGTAATAATCGCACGCACGTACACCTTTTATTACGGGAAAAAAACTTTTGAGATGGGCTTGACTGCGAGGGCAGGGTAGGTTATTCTACCTTCACAATCTCAAGAGAGAGGATGTCGGGATGCGTGACTTTACCTACGTTATCGGTAGTACAGACGACTTTGATAGTGTGGAGTCTCTCAAGGAGTACTTTCTTTCTGGTGACAACGGAGATCGCAACTTCTCGTTCTTCCCGGTTAGACTGTCGGAAGAATGCAAGATCGAGGGCTACAAAAATGTCGAAGAGATTGCCGCTATGATCGGGCGTGGTGAGGCTATGTCCGATGGGTGGTGCCTCGATGACACTGTGAGCATTCTGCTGGAGGGGTGAGGGGATTCCCCTTCGGGGTTTTCCCGTAATAAGCCGGCCGGTTTTATTTTATTGCGGGATTTTGACAGATCGCCCTGAAAAAATATCGAGAGGGATCGTTGACAGCGCCCCCAGTTCGGGCTATCTTTTTTGCAGAGGGAGGTAGGAAATGATGATCGGAAAGATTGCTCGCCCGCGTATCGAGTGTGAAAATGGTTTCTCTATGTCTGTGCAAGCTTCCGAGTTTGCATATTGCCAACCCCGAGAGAATGCAGGGCCCTATACGCATGTGGAAGTAGGCTTCCCAAATCGGGAGGTTGCAGCCCTGATGCCTTATATCGAGATGCCTGATGGCGACCCAACGGAGTCGGTTTACCCGTGGGTTCCTATCGAGGTTATCGTAAAGATTATCGAGGAAGCTGGTGGGGCGCGGGAGACTGAATGGGAGCAGCCTGGGTTGCCGAAGCCGATGTTCCGGTCCTTTCGGGACTAGTTTTTCTGGGGAGGCTCCTCCTCCCCAATCCCGTAATAAGCGTGCGCACGTATTTTATTGCGGGAATTCAGCCCGCATCCACCTTGCCCTTGTGTTTTACTTTGCGGCTGCTACCTTTACGGGTAGAGAGGGCTCGGTTTTTGTGAGGACCGCCCCCAGCACCGCCCCTCATGGAGTGAGCTGCGGCGAAAGGGTTGCCGGTTTTTTTGGTCTTCTTTTTCATGTCTCCTCCCGGGGTTAGAGTAACCCGCCCTAACACAGCGTCAAGGTTGGTTGCCGAAGATATTTTTTTAGTAGTAGGTTGCAGGACGGAGGAGGACCGGATACTAGTTCTTCAGGAGGGATGATGTTCAAACTGATTGTGCCAGGAATGAAGGTCAAGGTTTTCCAAGGCTCTAACTCCGGAAGGAAGGGTCGGATTCTTTTTCCGGCCCAGATCGGAAAGATTGGAGGCATTCCGGAGATCGGAGGGGAGCTGTATCATGCAGATTGGCGGCGAGAGCTTCCCATCATTTATGAGGATAATGGGGAGATCGCCTTTGTGGCGAAGTCAGATCTGGTCAGGCTCTAAGGGAGAAATCCCCTAATAAAGATAGATTCTTTTTCAGAAAAAATAGAGGGAGCCTTGACAGGCTTGGTGAGACAGGATATCTTTCTTTTGGGAGGAAGAAATGCGAATCAACTTTTTTGCTGAAAATCTCGCTAACATGGTTGCCCTTGACGTGGCTTGGAAGGGGTTTGTAAAGACCCGGAGGGAAATCCAGTCTTCTATGAAAAATCCCTTGCCTTTGAAGGTGGTAGAGGATATGCTCCTACTGGAAGAAGTGAACCTCACCTACTTGGAGGGCGCTTATTATTATCCTGGCGTTGGGGAGTCGTAAGCCCCTCGGGGGCTTTCCCGTAATAAAAAACCCGACCTGAAAGCCGGGTTTGAATGGAGATTACCGGAATCGAACCGGTGACATACAGCTTGCAAAGCTGTCGCTCTCCCAACTGAGCTAAATCCCCATACCTCATAGTACCAACTTCGGATATTCCCGTAATAAAATTATTTTCATTTTTTTAAAAATAAATTACACAAAGTCGCTAAAAAAAGGCCTTATATACGTAGTAGGATCGAAGAATTCTCTAACAAGGGAGTCTGCCAAATTTATAATGCCAGCCCCAATCAAAAATCCCGTAATAAACCTTGTTAGAAATATAGAAGGGGACTTATTACGGGAAAAGCCCCGGAGGGCTAATCCTCGTCACCCGCCCCGAAAAAGTCATCCTGACCGACTTGACAAAGTTTCGAGATCCGAAACTCTTTCCGCGAGAGGTCATCACGGAAGGAAGCCATATCAACCGGTTCCCCATGGCAAACGCAGAATCCGTCACGAGGGACGGGACGACCCCAGATCTCCATAGCCAAAACGTCCATTTCGCCCTGCAACTGCGAGATCAAGTTTTCGACGCCCATCGCTCACCTCCAACACCATCATAGCACGTCTGGGTCGCTCGTCAAATATTTTTTGAAAAAACTTTCTGATCCTAAAACCCTCTCCTTCACTTATTACGGGAATGGGCTTCAAGCATTCCGAAGAGAGGTCCAAAGTCACCATCGTTTTGAAAGACGGTTTTACCCTCCTGGTATTTAGAGCCGGATGGAACTGCCTTTATAAGTATATGCGCCGGAGCTGAAGGTTCATACTCCAAGACCAACCCGTTCAGGTTATAAATGCCCTTCTTCGGAGCAGAGGTGGCCCATCGGATGAGGGTTTCGACCTTGGATGCCTCCGGAGCGCCAGCAACCTTCAACTTTTCAAGCAAGCCTTCTAACTGTTTGAGCATGGTAATCCCGTAATAAATGGTTCAGAATATAGAAAAGAAATAGTAGGGTATCCAACAATAGGGTGGGAAGACTTATTGCGGGATTAGGGAACCCCCTAATCTTACCTCATCCACTTTAGAATGGAAAGGGAAAGGGCGACGCCGAAACCAAGATTGATAACGGCGCTGGTAAACGGAGCCCAGACTATAAAAGCCGAGGTTCCAATAGCAAGAAAAAGAGTCAAGATTCCAACAAGAAGCCTATCCTTCATCGCTGCCTCCTAACTATAGATAACATAGATCTACTCCGGCCGTCAACCGCTGAATAACTTTTTTTTGCAAAACGCTAATCCCGTAATAATTTTTCAGATGCTTTATTTCCCGTAATAAAGAATCCCGTAATAAGTGAGAGGGGTGGGAACCTCTTGTTAGATTATTGCGGGATTTTCCCGCCAGTGCTAGCCTAGTATCGAGCAATACTTGTGCCAAGTATATTGCGATCGTCGGATCGTTTTTTGTGGACGTGGCGAGACGTCGAGTTATACTTGTTGTGTCAGGAGGGAGCGACAATGAAGACGACGATGACCCCGGAACAATGGCTGGCCCTTGCAAACCTCGTGTCCGATAAGGAAACCAAGGCGGCGAAAGCTTCCCTGAATCCCGGCACGTTTGACATTCAACCCTTTACGGTTTCCGTTACTGGTGGGACCGTTGCGCTTTCCGCACCGGTGGAGTATACTCCCACCGTTCACCTGCCCCTCCTCGATGTGATGGTCATCGCCCTTCACCGGGCGGGTTTTCAGCGGGATGGTATCATGGCCCTTATCGAAGGTGCGGCGATCGAAGCCCTGAACGCTGATACGGGCGTGGGCGCCAAGCTGAAGAACGAGGTAGACTATGTGAAAGTCGAGGTAGAGGCGCTTCAGGCTCGTCTCTCCTCTAACCTGCCGAAAGCCACCCGATCCGGGCCTTGCAAGGTCCGTCCGGAATGGCAATAAAAAAAACTTGACAGCCCGATAGAACGAGATAAGAGAATGGTACGGGGAGGATGGACCTCCCCGACCCACCCAAGCAAGCAACCAAAGAGCGAGGACACGTACATGCACCTGTTCAACAATGAGTCTAAGGCTACCCTCGTCGGCAATATCCGTGAGTCTATCCGGATCGAGGATGGGAATATCTCTTTCAAGGTCAACACTGGAAAGGGGAGCGGCGAGCAGACGATCTCCCTGGCTGACTTCCGGCCGGTGGTCCAGACCTTGAAGGGTTACGTCGAGGCTGGCGTTACCGGCGGGTCCACCGACGAGTCGCCCGTGGACACGATCAAGCGCACGATCGGGATCGATGAGGGTGTGATCTCCTTCCGCCTTGGCAACGGCAAGGGATCGAAGCCTGTCAAGGTTTCCTCGGAAGACTTCGGGCCGGTGGTCGCCTTCCTTGAGAAGTGTCTGAATGAGATTGAGAAGATGAACGGAAAGAAGTAGAGGATCCCGAAGGGGAGGGGGCAACCCCTCCCCGCTGGCGGGCTTTCCCGTAATAAGTGCGGACGCACGCACCCAGAGAAGATTATTGCGGGAAAACCCCCGAAGGGGTTTCGCTCAAAGCATTTCGACGATAATCTCTTCAAACTTGATATCGGCAACGTCAGAATCTTCCTCGATCTTCGTAGGTTCCATGCGAAAGATTGCACCTCGGGCTTCCGCTGCATTCATGGCTTCCACCTGATAGACTTCCCATTCACGCTTGTACACGGGCAGACGCACTTCCCACTTCCGCATCACTCACCTCCAGACCTCATATAACCGGGTGATCAAAAAAGGGCAAGGCTCTTTTTATTCCCGCAATAAAAAGAGAGGTTCTTCATCAGAGAGGATTATTACGGGAATGCCTCCGGAATAAAGATCAAACAACCCTTGCAAGGTTGCGAAGACCGGTTATAGTAGTGGTGTAACAGGGAGGCAGCGATGACACTGGAAGAAAGCGACACCCTCACCCGTGAGAGGCTTGAGATTCTGTTGGGGATCCCCTCCTTGCAGGAGCTGTATGAAAGTTGCGAGAATTGGGCTTTGGACTATTCCTTTGAAGCTACCAAGGGGCTTGAGGCGGATACCCCTGAATGGGAAGCGGCCGAGGAGAAAGCCTCCGACTATACTTGGGGGATCATTGAAAGGGCTTATAACGCCGGCCTCAGCAAGGCGGTCGCTTACCTTGAAAAGAAGTTTCTCGTCACCATCGACCTTGAAAGTTTCCAAGTTTCTTCCGAGGACTGGGATGCTTCCGCCGTTCAAGTGATTGACTGTATCAACGGGTATGGGCTGTTCTACTTTCGCGACCCCGAAGACCTTGTTCGCTCCGGACCATATGAAGGTACGAAAGGCGCCGTTCTTCGCCACCTTCACTGGATTCAGGATTGGGGAGCGGTCTACGGCGAGGGTACGCCCGCACAAGCCTTCGAGCGTGAAGCTGAACGCACGTTCAGGTGGGCGTAGGGGTTTGGGGGTCCGCCCCCTTTCCCGCAATAAAAGATTCCCGCAATAAACGGGTTCTCTAAATGCTTATTACGGGAAACCCCCGAAGGGGGCGGATTCCACCTTGCCGATTCTGTGCGAAACACGGTCATTGAGTGAGCGTTTCGCACCCCTTCGACAAGTGACCCTCGGGGGTTATGCTTCGCCAGCGTTTGGATAGCTGTCCGCACCCATGATCACAGCCATGATATCAAGCCATTTTTCAATGGCAGCCTCCCTCTCCATTGGAAGCAGGCTCCCATTCAGACACGCTTGCGCAGCTTCCTCCTCCTTCTGAATGCAGGCGTTCAGAAAAGCAAAGTTCATTAGTTGGGAAACAAAGTTGTTCATCTCCAGTCTCCTTTATAAATTGAACCATTTCCTCTACAGCCGCATCAAAGATTGCGGAATTCCATACCAGGTCCGGGTGGAGCCATCCGAAGTTCCTCACCTTCACCTCACACGGATATAGTAACACACTCACACACACTGTCAAGGATTTTTTTGCAGGGCGCTATTCCCGTAATAAGATCTCTTCCTCGCCCTATTACGGGATTTATGCACACCTATTTTTTGCGAATAAAAAATGATATCCTATCGTTGACAGGAGGGCAGGGACCGGATACCTTATCTGTAGGAGGTCGTATGCCTAACTGGTGCTCAAACGAGGTCACTGTAACTGGGAAGGTCACCGATGTAGAGGCTTTTATCAAAAAGGCCGAAGGAAAAGATCATCGCTTTGTTGGTCCTTTCAATGGTTCTTTTATGGATCGTAAGGCGGAGGATTGGGACGGGTTTGATACGATCAAACTGGACATTCTGATGGCTGGGGATGAAAGTCTCTTTACCAGTCATGATTCCAGCCCCCTTTCTTTTCATGCTCTCTATCCCGTCCCAAGGGAGGTTGCGCTCGCACCGTATGATCCCCATTCTTTTGAAAAGCGAAAAGAGCAGTATCCGGGATGGTTCCGCAAGTTTCCCGATATTGTTGCAGGCTATGCATGGGAAAATACTATGTGGGGTTGTAAATGGGGCGCTTCCGATCCCACACGAAATGACATTGTAATCAATGGCGAGGAAGCCTCGGTTACTTATCACTTCTCCACCGCTTGGGGTCCGCCTATCGAGTTTTTCAACAAGGTAGCCGCCGACTTTTCCTCTCTACACTTCTCTATCGAATATGAGGAGCCCGGCGTTGGCTTCGCAGGGTGTAATGAATGGGAAGAGGGCGTATGCGTGCGTCAGGAAGAATGGGAGTATAGGGGAGAAGAAGAGGAAGAGGAAGAAGACTGATTACAGAGTTGAGAAACCCTGTGGCACCACACACAGGGTTTCCGATTTCCCGTAATAAACATTCCCGTAATAAACATAGGGGACGATCTATTTATTGCGGGATTCTCTATCCGTTGGTGGGTTCGGCTCATAAGCCGACACTCTTTTTTTAGCCTGCACTATTGACGGCAGGGTTAGGGTCGGTTATTCTACCTGCATCGGAGGGTCGATGCGACGTGTACACTGGGTTGCGGTGACGAACGATAAAAAGACGGGCCCCATTCCTGTTTCCTATTCGGGAAAGGAAACCTGCCCCGATACCTGTTCTTTGAAGGAAGGGGGCTGTTATGCTTGGGGCCTTTTCTATATTGCAAAGGTCGGCGAGCGTGTAGCCTCCGGTCAGTATGCAAACACCTTGCGATCGGCGCTTGAACGTCGAACGGCCGTTGCTCGCATTGTGCGACACCGTGTCGCGGGCGATGTGGTCGGCGATGTTCCTGGCACGCTTCAGGATTGCGCCGACGTTGAGACGGCAGGTCTACAGAATATCGGATACACTCACGCTTGGAAGGAAGAGGAAGTACAACCTCTGAAAAAGTGGTTTCGCGCTTCCTGCCAGTCGATCGAAGAGGTGATCGAGGCACGATCGAAGGGTTGGGGCGCAACCCTAATCGTTGACAAGGGAACCCTCACCTCTGCAGGAAAAAAGACCTTCAATCTTCCTAACGGCGAGACGGCCTATCTCTGTCCTGCCCGAAAGGAAACGCCGACCGCCCGTGCGATTACGTGCAATGATTGCACGCTTTGTAAGATTAGTGATAAGACGGTTTCGAAGACCGTAATCTTCGAAGCGCATGGTAGCGCTGCGACCTTGAAAAAGATCAAGGGAAAGGTTTAGGATAGGGTTGGGTGGGGGGAGAGACCTCCCCCACCTTCATGCGTGCGCCGATTTCCCGTAATAAAAACCGCCCATGTAACGGCGTGGCTCTATTGCGGGATTTCCGGAGAGATATTTTCTTTCCAACCCTTGCGCCATCCATCCGATCGGTTATTAGACATGCATCCGGATGGGGCGGCGAGGTCGAGGATCGGGGTCGAAAAAAAAGATAACCATCCGGCTTGACAGGGACGAGAGAGAGGATAAGTAGAGAGTGTGGGAAGGGAAACCCACCGAGCAGAAACAACCAACCGAGAGGATACTACCATGGCTCACCTTTTCAATGACGTTTCTACCCAGTCCGTGATCAACAACATCAAGTCCTCGATCCGGCTTGAGGGGGATTCTATCGCCTTTACCGTCAACACCGGCAAGGGGAGCGGCGAGCAGAGCGTTGCCGTCTCCGATTTCCTTCCGGTTGTCGAGGTTCTTCAGAGCTACGTTGATTCCGGCGTCTTTGGGGTTCGGGAGGATGCTTCGCCCGTCGATACCATCCGTCGCACGATCGCTCACGATCCGGAGACGTCCACGATTTCCTTCCGTCTCACCAACGGTAAGGGCGCCAAGCCGGTCAAGGTTTCGGTGGACGATTTTCCGAAGGTTGTTGCTTTCCTTCGGGATTGCGCCGCGAAGATCGGGTGAAAGCCCGCCCCCTCCCTTCGGGGAGGGGAAATCCCGCAATAAGGGATTCCCGTAATAATTATCCCGCAATAAAAGGATGGTGGTAATCCTATTTTACAGAAAAGATGGTCTGTTGCTTGCGCCATGGCGAGCGGTAGGATAGTATGATGATGGAGGGCGAAACAATGTCATTTGAATGGGATCTCCGTATTTTTTGGCTTTTCAATTCAAGCCGTGAGCGTGTATACGGAGTCACTCACTATGGCGACGAAGGCGAGCGTGAAGTGGGAATAATTGCATGGGACCGTAAATCAAACACCTGGGAAGTAACGCAATGGCTAGATACCAAACAGGATTATAAACAGCCGCTAGGAAGCTTTGTAAATGAGGATCCGCTTGAGGGAGAGTTGTTGGCTATACAGCTATTCAAAAAGAACGCAGCGCCTATGGGTGCTTAGCGGACTCCACGGGGAATCCCGTAATAAAAGAATCCTGCAATAATCCCGCGCCCATATACGTCCTCCCTTTTATTCCGGGAAAAAGGGCGCTCGCGTGCATCTGCTTTTTCTAAAAAAATGGCGATAAGGTTTGACGGCGAGAGAGGAATGGGGTATATTGTCTGTGCGAGGTCGAAGGGATAAAACGGACAGCGGATCACGTTCAGGGTTGTTGTTGTCTCCATCCGCTGTCCGTTTTATCCCCTTGGCATGAATGCGTGTGAGTGCATTCTATCACAGTTTCCCCAAGGGAAAAAGAGGATGAGTAATCATCCCTATGAGCTAAAACAAAATAAGGAGAAAAGAAATATGTCATTTACCAAGACTGCCGCTGTTATTGTTGCTCTAATGCCTCTCGTTGCCTGTGGAGAGGATGAGGCTACCGAGACTGGAACCACTACTGAAGCCGTTGATACCGGCGTCACTGAGACCACCCCAACCGGAACCACTCCAACCGGAACCGGAACCACCACCGCTCCCACTGGCACCGGAACCACCACCGCTCCAACGGGCGCCTGACGCACGAGCGCAGATGCCCCGATCTTTTCGGGGCGTCTGTTGCTTAGGTGGCCCAAAAAATCCCCTTGACTTTCCTGTGTAGCAGGATAACAGTATTGTGCGGGAAGCCACCCGCATCCGGAGAAAAAAATGACCCTCGTGTTCGGCTTCACACTTGGCGCTCTCTCCCTGGTCCTGTTCCGCATTCTTTGGTGGGCCCTTATTGGGGAATAAAAACTTCCTTCCCTTTCCCGTCGACCTGAATATTAGATCTATGTGGGGGTGATACCCGCTGCCCCGGAGGATGAAGATGACCCTCTCGCACAAGGACTTTCAAGAGGTCCAAAACTTTGAGCGCTCTGCACAGGGAGCCGTCCGGGCTGCAATTGAAGAGGCCCTGGACGCCGCCGAGGCCCGGGCCGGGGACGTGTGGGTCGGCCGTCACGCTCGGTTCGGACACCGCTGGCACGCTTCCGATGACCTCGTCATCATCGATGCACCCGTGAGCCGCGTAGTCGTCTCAGACTCTGATGACGGGAGCACTGTGTATATCGAATTCGAGTTCAAGGCCCTCGACCCCCGCAGTGGAAGGCAGGTCACCCTCACCCGGGTTCCTTCGAATGTGACCTTCGTGGGCTGAACAGGAATTCTTCATAAACTTCCTTCCCTTTCCCGCGCGCCTGAATAATAGACTAATGTGGGGAGCGGGTCAAGGAATTGTAAAATCCACCGCAGGGGCATTCCCCTGCTCATCCGGCCGGATTATAATAGCCATCTAAGGAGGAAGGAACATGAGCGGCGACTGTCTCCACTGGGGCGAGCGTAAGATTCTGATGACCTACAATCAAGACCGCCACCAAAAGGCGGTGCAGCGCGAGACTCCCGCTCTGGTGATGGTGCCGGTTACCTTCGAAGACCCGGCCATCCGCCTCCACGAAGCTGCCAAGATTCTTTACCATGCTCTCATCAAGATTTCCCGTCGCCCTAACTTCAACTGGTTGGTAAACATCGCCGCTGGCATGGATACCCTCCGTCCTAAGAGGGAGGACGACGGCTTCACGCAGGGTAATTGGGTAGCCACAATCGTCTGCCACGCGAAGTACATTAAGGCGTATGAAGCCGAACTGCTGCGCTACGGTGAACTCTTCTACGAAGAGGACGACGCCTAGAAAATCAAGTATCTCAGGGAGGACAGTAGGGTTCTCCCTGCAACAGGAGGTAAAATGACCATTAGTAATCTAGAGACTGTCACCGCTGTCTGGATCCAGGAGGCTGAATCTCGATACTGGCGTTTTGAGGCCGCCGGCGAAGAGCTTGGCGGGGTCGATGTGACCGCCGGTGACTTGTATTGGGCCTATGTCGGCGACGGCGAAGCGGAGCCCATCGCTTCATCCCATTCCCTTGAAAAGATGAAATGTCTCGTGGAAGATACCGTCCGCCGATAAAAAACCTCAAAAATTCCCTTGGCTTTTCACCCCACCGGGATAATAACATCCGGTGGGAAACCACCACACACAGAGGGAGTCCCTATGCTTGAATATCGAGTCGGTTCCGTCATTAAGTATTCCGTTTTGGGCGGGATCATTCGCGTTCTGACGGTTACTGAAAAGAAATCAGATATTAAGTATGGTTATCCTGGCTTCAGTGGTGATATGGCTGACGGACAGATAGTATGGGGATATGACAACCAGATCATCGAAGTGATCTCATTCTGATCTAATGATTGCCCCGGGAGATTGAAAATACCTGAGGGCTCATTCCCGTAATAAGCGGCTCCCGCAATAAAGAGGGGCGAGCAGCGATCGCTGAAAAAAACCCCTTGACTTTTCAGTCCAACGTGATAATAGTATCTTGTGAAACGCCACCACACACAGAAAGGGAGTCGCTATGTTCAAGTATCGCATCGGTTCCGTCATTAAGTATACGGCTTTCGGCGGGGTTGTTCGTGTCGTGACAGTTACCGAAAAAGAGGCAGACATTAAGAATGGTCGTCCTGGCTTCGGTGGTGATATGGCCGATGGTCAATTGGTCTGGGGATATGATAGCCAGATCATCCAGGTAATCTCTTTCTGATCTAATGTCGCCCTCAGGGTCCAATCCCCTGAGGGCCGATTCCCGTAATAAGTCAATCCCGGAATAAAGATTCCCGTAATAATCGCCACTCCCCATTCCCGCAATAAAGAGGATGCCATACCACTGTAGGAAGTCTCTCCGGACGATCTAAAAAAGATTTTTTCCTCCTTGACCTCTCGTGCAGACGTGCTATACTCTCTTTGTACAAGGGAGGAAGCGATGGCGATCGAAAGCTTGGGTTCTAATGGTTTTGTTATCACTGGAGAGAGCACCATTCTCTTTCGGATGATCTCCCTTCATTCCGCATTGAAGCTTGAAAAGCTTGGTATGAAAAGGCGGGGACCGAGCGCCCTTTCTATTGTAAAGAAAGAGTTTGGTTTGAAGGGCTCTATTCAAAAAGTAGAGAGAGACTTCAAGGCGATCATTGATCAGATGAAGACCTCTCTCTAGCACGCTATAGAGCGACCCTATATATCCCTATCTGATGATGGCACGCTATAGATTGTTTCTTTATGCGTGTATGCAAAGATGGAAACAGAAACACCTTGTTCTCCGGAGGAAAAGATGGGCTACTATATGGAAATGGAAGATTGCAAAATCCTGATTCCTTCTAATCACTTTGCGGATATGCTTTCCGCTATCAAGGCGATTATGTCTGATAATCCCTCTATGGGTGGAGGCACTTATGGGGGAGATGGCCTTATTGAGCGCCATTACTCCTGGGTTTCTACGGAAAGGGTTCTGGACTCTAAAGATGTGACTGAAGCCCTTCATGCTTGGCGTTGGCATCCCAATCTGGATGACGATGGCAATATCTTTATGCTCTATTTTAATGGAGAAAAGCTGGGTCAAGATGAAGTTCTCTTCAAGGCTATTGCGCCCTATGTTACCGAGGGCTCATACGTGGCCATGCGTGGAGAGGACGGATTTCTCTGGCGCTGGTATTTCGACGGAAATACTTGCGTGGAGCAAGAGGGTATGGTGGTGTATCGATAGCCTAAAAATTGGCTGTCAAAACCCCTATCGCGCATCGGCGAAGAATCTATCTTATCCAAGCCTGATAAGATAGATTCCTCCTTTGTTTTTCCTATGCATGTGAATGTGCATATGTTGCAAACTTTTTTCTCCCCAAATTCCCGTAATAAAATCTATCCTGTAGCGCCCTAATAGAAGGGGCCGAGACTTGACAGGGCGAAGGGGATCGATTACTATAGGATAGCAAGGAGGGCGCTATGGAAGGACATGATTACTTGCGCAAGTTTTGTGTAACTATCCCTGAAAAGAGTCATTGTTACTCTGCTGGACGTTGTTATGTGAAAGGGGTCGTTTCCTACAAAAAGAAGGACGGTTTTCCTTTCACAGAAGAAGAGAAGGCCATCATTCAGAAGGCAAATTATGGCCAACTCACCCTCTGGAGCTTTTCCGAATTTGAGGCCCAAGTAAAATACGAATGTGATTCGGGCGACTGAAACTAAGACAGGCAGAATATGGAGGTAGACCATGGGTTACAAGATGCGTCAGATGGATAGTTCATTTGTAATTCCTCAAGATCTTTTAGAGGAAGCTCTGGCCTCTCTAAAGAGGAATGTAACTAACAATCGAGAATTCTGGAATGAGATTGTTGACGTTGAAGGCGTAAATAGAGCCGATACTCTTCACAATGCTTTGCTCTATTTCAATTGGAAAGTCTACCATTCTGACGACGGTAATGTGAACGGCATTCTTTTTGTTGGAGAGATCTATCGAGATGACAAGGCACTCTTTGAGATTCTCGCTCCCTATGCTTACTCCGGCTCCTGGATTATTATGAAAGGGGAGGATGATGCTCTCTGGCGATGGCTAATTGATTCTAATGGCCGATGCAAAGAACAGTCTGGAAAGATTGTTTTCGAGTAAGCTCCGGGAGAAATCCCGTAATAAAGCCTGCCCATCCTGCCGGGCTAATCCCGCAATAAGCGGCTCCCTTTCTCGCCATATATCCCTTCGATTTTTTTTGCGATACGCTTGACGTGAGGGATGGGAACGGATAAGCTTTCATCACGGAGGGAGCGATGCGACTTGTCCACTGGATCTCTAAGACTGACGATAAGAAGACTGGCCCAGTTATGGCCTCTTATTCTCCAAAGTCTTCCTGTCCTGATACCTGCTCTTTGAAGGAGGGCGGATGCTATGCTTGGGGCCTTTTCTATCTCCGTATCCTCGGAAGCAAGATTGAGAATGGCAAGATTACTCCAAAGTCTTTCCGTGAAGCTTTGAAGGAGTCTATTCGCGGCACTAAGATTGTGAGACACCGGATTGCAGGCGACGTTGTTGGAGACGTTCCTGGCACCTTGCAAGATTGTAAAGATGCCGAGTCAGAAGGTTTTATCAACATCGGTTACACTCACGCTTGGCGTCAAGAGGAAGTGCAACCTCTTAAAAAATACTTCCGTGCTTCCTGTCAATCTGTCGAGGAAGTTTTGCAAGCTCGTCAAGCCGGATGGGAAGCCACACTGATCGTCGGAGATATGGGCGGAAACAAGCGTATGTCTCTCCCTAATGGTGAGACTGCTTATCTCTGTCCTGCCCGTCGAGACGTTCCGGGAAAGAAAGACATTACTTGTAATGATTGCACTCTTTGCAAAGTTACCCCTTCCACTGCTGGAAAGACTGTGATCTTTGAAGCTCACGGTAACCGTAGCACTATGAAAAAGATTCTTGGGAAAGTCGCCTAAGTAATCTGGACAGAATGATTCTGTGTGTATGCAGGTATGTGTACACACTGGAGGAACAATGACTGACCATGAATATATGACTCTATCCTTGGTTCGCATCCCTGAAAAAAGCCGAATCATTGATCAGCGTCGATGCTTTGTGAGGGCGGAAATCACCTACCGGAAAAAGGACGGAACTCCCTTTTCTGAAGAGGAAAAGACCCGTGTGTCCCGAATCATTTTCGGACAAACAAACAATTGGACTTTTCCTAACAATGAGTTGGAAGCTCACCTCTATTATGAGTGTGATTCGGGAGACTAACCCCGTCTCTCTCGGGATGTAAAAATCCTGGGAGATTCCCGTAATAGTTCGCCGCCCAGATTCCCGCAATAAGCCCCGGCCTGTGGAGACTCAGGGCTGGGGATTCCCGTAATAAAGCGCCCTAAAGAGAGGAGAGTGTCTGCCCCTCCACCCCATAAGGGCCGGGCCTTATGCCGGAGAATCTCGGAAGATTTTGTATTTCAGTTCCGGAGAGAAGCGGACCCAGCTTCCATGATCTTCCATTTCAAGGTAGGGATTCTTGTCCTTCAAAAAATCAATTGCTGTTTGACGCAAATAGAAAGACCCGATATAGATCCCATCTTGTACGACGATCCAGATTGTCATCTCTCCTCCCCACCTAAAGTAATCACCCCTTAGGCTGGCGTCAAGGTTATTTTTTTTTCCTATTCGTCCCCAACCCCCTTGCAAGGCGAATGGGGATCGGTTATCCTTTTCTGGAGGGCGCTACACCCGCACGCACCCACACACTCAGGAGGAAAGAATGGAAAGCAAGATTATCCAGCGCATTCGTCGGTGTCTTTCCCTTGCTCAGTCTGCAAAGGGAACGCCTGAAGGTGACTTGGCGGCTTCTCGCGCTATCTCTATGGCAACTAAAGCCGGAGTGGATATTCACTCTATCCAGCTCTCTCCCTCCACGGCTGCGGAAAGATTCTTTTTTGAGCCGTCTGCAAATTCTCTCTGGCGTGCTGCACTTGGTAATGCAATCTGCAAATATGTGGGCATGGAGATGCTTCGTGACAAGGAACGCTTTCACCTTATTGGTCGTAAGACTGATATGGAAACTTGGAAGGCTTTCTATGTGCGTGCGGAAAGCGAGATTGATGCTGAAGCGAAGCGTTGGATTGCTTCTTTTGGCGGAGGAAAATCTGACGGAGATACCTTCCGTAAGTCTGCGGCTTATGGCTTTGGGGAACGTCTCGCCCGACATAAGATGGAAGCGGAAGGCTCGGTAAATGGCAAGATTGCGGCTTCTATGATTCATACCTCAAGCGAAAATGCTCTGGTTATGGTTGGCCGCTCTCTGGAAGTAAAGTCTCTTAAGGATAAGCTCTATCCTCGCACAAAGAGTTACACTACTACCTCTAATGGTAGCCATTCCGCTCGGAACGCTGGTTATGCTTTTGGTGCAAGCATGGGCGTGCACAAGGGCAGTCTGAAATAAGAAATCCTTTCTATCGGGGTGGGTAACCTGCTCCGGATTGAACGTCAAGAGCATGCCGGAGATAAGAAATGAAGGACCAATCTCAAATGCGAGTCGAATACGAAGATCGCTTCTCGGAGACGGGGGTTCCTCGTTCGGCCTTCCCCCTTCCTGTTCCCAAACGCCTGCAACCCCCCACGAAGATGCCTTCTTGGTGGGAGCCGCTCCTTCTTTTCGCGGAGCGATACGTCAGATTGACCCCGGCTGAACTTTCTAAGCAGGGCTCAATTCCTCGTCGGTTTGAGCGGGCAAGCCCGAAGAATAAAATCTTGGAAGGCATACACGCGGACATCTTGGTCGGTATGCGCTTCTACGCCCAATGGTCTTTGGAGAAGGACAACCCCACGCATTTTCCGAAGGGGCTGCAAGTCCTCATAGATAACGCACGGCACAAAGTCCTCCGAGCCGTCGAAATTGCGAAAACCCGTGACTGGTCTCTACTTGTCGTGAAAGAATACGCGGATTCTATTGAGCGTTGCCGCAGCCTGTGTGACGCGACCCGTCGCGGGCACCTCTCGGAGATTGGCACGCCCCTTTCCTTTGATCGGAAGCACGTCCTCCAAACCATGAAGGACACCCAAGGCTTTGTCGGCCTTGTTGATTATGATCAAGTTCGCAATATCCTTTTGTGCGAGGCTTCCGATGCGGTTGATCTGCCCACACTGTAACGGTCGGTGTTGCCGCTACGCTTTGGCTACCGTCGAGGTGCTTCGGCGCGACTATCGCGACCCGCAATAAGCTGGGCGGGCGACCGGGCTCCATTCCCGTAATAAGCCGAAGCCCCTTTGTTCAAAAAAAATCTTGACGCCACCCGGATCGTGATTAGCTTTTGTGCAGAGGTTGGGCAGGGTGGACGGCTGACGCTGGACATCCCACGTAAATAATGATTTTTGCCTCCGGAGGAAAAGATGTTCAAAGAAGAAAAGATTCCCGGTCTGATTAAAATCGTCCAATCCAACATCCTGCTCATGGAAGAAATTCTCCATTCTCTAGAGGAATGTAACCGAGATTCCGGGGAGCGTCAACCTTCCGGAAAACTTTCCCTCGATGATCCTTTCCTGGAAATGAGTCTTGTCACGCCACCGAACGGCGGGGCCTATCTCCCCATCGGTAATGCCATGCCACCAGTCCCGATGGCGAGCACCTACTGGATGGGAAAATACCCCGTGACTGGTAGACTCTGGAAGGCTGTCATGGGGACATCTCCAAGCCGTGGAGGTGATGACGCCCCTGTGGATTCTGTCACCTGGGATGAGGCGAATACTTTCTGCGAGAAACTTTCCTCCATCTTTGGATTCGATGGTGCCACACGGGAGCGTGCTCCATTCCGGCTTCCGACTGAATGGGAGTGGGAGTGGGCAGCCTCTGGTGGAGTGCGTGTGGAACAGGTTGTGACGGATGAGACTGGATGGTATGAAGCGAACAGTGGGGGACGCTCACATCCCGTTGGAGAGAAGAAGCCCAATGAGTGGGGCCTCCATGATATGCTTGGGAATGTCTGGGAGTGGACATCAAGTGAGGATGGCG